>Ga0075120_10002388_pt1 | contig 13644 bp, 12 predicted proteins | sample AntAceMetag02UKL_FD_69792 | JGI IMG/M metagenome (GOLD analysis project Ga0075120, IMG submission 69792) | Saline lake microbial communities from Ace Lake, Antarctica - Antarctic Ace Lake Metagenome 02UKL | ecosystem: Environmental > Aquatic > Non-marine Saline and Alkaline > Saline | place... | reverse complement strand
CTTTGTGAGAATGCGGCGGTCTCGAAAACCGTTTTCCGGTTTGCACTGGAACAAGGGTTCGAATCCCTTACTCTCCGCACGGTAAAAATAGAAAGCCTTGCAGGTTAATTACTTACAAGGCTTTTTTTATACTTCACTTTCTTATTAACGGACAAATATTATAATTTCAACCTCAATATTTGCTTATCACATAAGTAAGTCAATTTCATCCAACTTCACATTTTCACCAATTTTAATTAGCTGTTGACGTATGTTTTCAATACGCTCCTTTAACATTGCTTTATGGTCTTTATTCTTAAAATATTCAATGTCCTCCTTAGTCGTTATACAGTTGAATATTAAGTCTGTCTCCATATTATTTAATGTACAACCGCTTATCTCAATTTCTTTTTCATTTTTACGAGTGACAAGACAGTTAATACCTTGTTTACCTGGCTCTTTACCTTTTGCGAAGTTCATTAAGTCATTCAGTTTCATTTTCTGTATTTTTTGCGTTTAATGTCAATATCTTTGTGCTAATTCGCTCAATATACTCCTCTGGTGTTTGCTGTAATAAAGCCTCCAGTTCTCTATATTCTATTTGTATGTCCAAATTTTGAGGTTTCGGCACTACAAAAGAAAGTAAGCGTTCAATAACCAAAACTTGTTTTTCTGGCTCCAATACTTTGAGGTTTTGTTCAAATTTCGGTTTATTGTCCTCAATTACTTTTGTTATCCAGGCTTTTGTTTCTGCTGTTACTTTGTTGTGACTGCCTGGCTGTCGGCCTCCTGTTTTTGGAGAGCCTGGTTTTCTGCCTCTTTTCATTTTTCTATATTTTTTCTGTTTTAGAAATTTTAACTATCTTTGTTAAGTCTGTGAATATTAGCCTCCGTATCAGTTTTTAAAACTATCGGAGGCTTTTATTTTTTCTGCAAACTTTTGTAACCTGTCTATGTGAGGCTGTTTGTAGTCCTCTCTAAGGTCGCTCTGTATTGTGTGAATATGGTTCTCAACAAATTGCCTGGTGTCGGTTATTGTTGAGTAGCTCTCCAATTTAACCGGAGGCTCTGGTATTTTTACACTACTGAAATACTCAATTAACTCCTCAACTTCATTTTTTTGCGCTGGCACTTTCGGCACTTTCGGCACTTGTGGCACTTTCGCCGGAGGAGGAGGTTTTATTTCTCTTACTTTATCCAGAGTAATGCCGGCAAATTTTGCATAATAAAAGAATGTGTCCAGGCTAAAACGGTAGCCATGTTTGAGGCAATGTTTAAATTGTGTGTCTGTGTTTTTATTATCATATTTCGGACTGAACCGGCTAATGTCGTGGTAATAGTCCAGACCTGCCGCTCCAAACTCATTGGCTAATGAGCATCCAATTTCAAACCATTGGTTATAGTCGCCTGTTATGTCCGTGCCTGTGGAGGTAATGAGTTGAAATAATTTCTCAAAATTACTTTTACCTTGTGTTTGTGGTGTCCTCCGTATTGTTGGCACTCTTACTCTTACCGGCTCCTGGTAAATTTTAGTGTAAACCTCTGCCTGGTGGTTTAAATATGCCTCATTGTCGTAGCTGTAAAACCTCAATCTGGTTATATCGCTGCCGGCATTGTCCAGGATAATACCAAACTCCGCCATGTCGTCTTGTAAGGCTCTAAAATGGAGTAAATGTTTTTCTGGCTCTGCTATCGGCACTAAACAAAAGTAGCCGTTACCGCTCACTGAATAGCCTACATAAGCAAAGTTTGAGATATTGGCCAGGTGTCGCTTTAAGTCTGAATAGTTAGCAATGTGTTTATTGTGTTTTTTGTCAATATCCAAACACATAAGGCCGGTATGTTTTACAAGTGCTGCCGTATTTCGCCGCTCAAATATGCCGCTCGGAGTAATACACGGTAATTTTATTTTTAACTTTTTGCGCTTCGCCTCTAACAGCTGCCTCTCCTCCTCTGTGGTTGCCTCCTCCTCCTGCCTGGCCAATACTCTAATTTTTTCAACCTCTGGCTGGTATTTGTCCGAAAGTAGCCAGGTGAGGAGTTTAACTGGTGTCGGTTCTGTACTTTTAGCATTTTCAAAGCCACTAACTGTAATATCTAAAATTGAAGCCTCCATTACAGTACATTCTTTTTGTAATTGCCATGCTTCACATATTCAAACAACTGCTTGTTTTTTATGAACCGTTTAACCGTTCGCTCTGGTATTTTTAGCTCCTGGCCTGTGGTTATTGCCTCAACTGTCGTAAACTCCGCCGGTAGTGCTGCAAATAGTTGCTGTTTGTCCTGTGGTAAGTTGCTAATGTTTTGCGCTGCCAGGCTGTCGAAAATATTGAGAGCGTGCCAGATAAAAGTTTGAAATATTCGCTTTGTATTTTGAAAGTCGATGTCCTGGCAATATAGAGGTGTTAATATTTCGTTATTCTCATAAGCTCGGAGAGTGGTTAATATCATTAACACTCTAAAATATTGAATTGCGAAACGGTTAACACTACCGGCCAGGATGTCGCCGTAGGTATCAATGAGAGTTTGTTTCAAGTCCTGAAAATATGCCAGAAATTCGCTCTCCTGGTGGCTCTGTAATTTAAAAATAAGAGGCTCGGTTTGTTTTGAGAGTAGTTCGAATAGTTTTAATACACTCTCTCCAATTTCTGAAAAGTGCCGGTAGAGGTTGCCGCCGGAGGTATCGAAAACATTTTTAAAACCTGCCTCCATTTCAAGCCGGTAATACATAAACCGACTAAATAAACCGTTCTCAACTCCTGGCACTAAATTTTGTAATTGTGAATTTGTACCGGAGAGTAAAACAGACAATTTAGGCTCCTCAATTTCAATAAACTCTTTGTCCTTTCGCCTGTAAAGAGTGTACTCCTCATGGTGAAAACATTTGTTTAACAAGTCGGTAAAGTCGCCGTAGTCCTGCCGTAGAATGTCGGCCAGAGTGTCGGCCTCTGTCTCAAAAATTAAGCCTCTACCATTGGCGGCCAACAATTCAATTAAACCGCTTTTACTGCTATTCGCTGGCAAAAAATGTAGTTTCTTTTGTGGAGTTTGTCCGCTCTCTGGCTGTGGTGGTACTTCGGTATTGCGGAGGTGTTTATGTACCGGCAAAACAAGTTTTTTCGAATACTTTAAAGCTCCTTTGCCACTGCCAAAACCTCCATACAAAAAGAGGTACAAATTCGCCTCTATTGTTTTACCATCATAAACCGCCTGGACATTTGGCAATATGCTACTCAATGCCGCTAAACTACCTACAAAAAAAGCCTCTTTGTCGTTACCGCTTAAAATGTCGGTACCTGCTTTTATTGTCTGTGGTAAGTCATTATAAACCGCCTCCTCAAAGTGTCCGCCGGTGTTCTGGCTGGTGTCATCCTGTAAAGTATTGAGGTCTGTTTGTCTGTGAATATTTACCTCCTCCATTACTTCGCTGGTTTTAAGGTTGCCGCTAAAACTTCGCTCTGGCTAAAAAATAGCTTTTTGCCTGTCTGGTAGTATGGTAGTTTGCCGCTCCTTTTGAGTTGCCAGGCTGTCGTTACTCCAATGCCTAAAAAGTCGGCCAGACCTTGTAAACCGTGAATATATTTCTCCGGTTCTTTGCTTTCGGTAGGTTTGTTTTGTTGCTGACTTTCGGAGAGTGCCTCCAGGACTGCCGTTTTAATGTCCTCTTTTGATAGTACTGTTAATTGTTGCATAAATTTGAGTTATTGTTTATGCAGCGAAAGTACTATATGTTGATAATGAATGAGTTATATGAGTTATTTACATAACCAAATAACCAAAAGAAACGGCATTAATTGAATTTTAGAGAGTCTCTCACAAAGGCAAAGAGGTTAAAATAGCTGTCTGAAATTTTGTGTTTTAAACTTGGTTGCCAATTATTCACGGCAATATCAAAGTTAAAATATGATGTCCAGGCAGAATGTAACTCTTTTGCCTGGTATTCATTTTTGACGTATAAAGGCCGGCAAACTTCACTTAATGCTATTAGTTGGTAACCTCTGCCGGAGGCTCTCTCATGCTCTATGCCTGTCCAGGTTAACCGGCCTGCCTCCGCATTAACAAAACCTCTCTCTTTTAATAGTACTACCAATTTAATGAGGTTCTGGCTGTCTGAAAATATGCTTTTAAGCTCCGCCGGTGGTGTCTGTGGAGTTTTTGGCTTACTGTTTATGTATAATTCAAGTTGCTCAAATACCTCCGGCCTCAATTTGTCAACCTCCGCTCCTTTTTCGTGGCCGATGGTGCAACCAACAAGAAACGAAATTTCTTTTATTCGCTCAATATCCTTTCTGGTTGAAATATTGTGATGTCTTAAATAATTCGGTATGGTAAAGAGCTTTATTAACTCCTTGTTTCTGTCGTATTGCCAATATTTTTTAAACTGTGAGTAGTGAGAAAATAGAATAGCAACAAACCAATACTCCGCCGCCGGTATCTCTCCAAACTTCGCCGGAGTGTCTGGTTTTATTTCTATGTCAAAAACATGGTGCGGAGGTTCTGGTTTTATTCGTTTCTGTCGCCGTTTCTCCTCCTCTGGTGAAACAATACTACATTCAATTTGCATACCTGGCCGCAACAATACAGGCTCTCTATCATTGCCTGAAATTTCAACCATTGTCCGGTTATCAATATATGTTTTAATGTCCATTTGTCTGTGAATTTTTGAAAGTGCCAATAATGCCAATAATGCCACAAGTGCCACTACTAAAATTTAAACTTTTTGATGTCTTTTTGCTTTCTCTCTTTTACTACCTCATAATAAGCCTTAAAACTCTCCTCTGACTTGTGGCCAGTCCAGGACTTTATAACCTCAGAACCGATACCTAAAGCCAGGCCGTTAGTAATGAAGCTCCTCCTGGCCGTATGTGAGCTAATTAACTGCCATTTCTCAAAAGTTCGCTCTATTCGGTTGTCTCCGGCAAAGTGAACCAAAGTAATAATATCATTAATGCCGGCCAATTTTGCCAGAGGTTTGAGAAATTTATTATAGTCCTGGTTACATGGTACCGGCAGAGCGTTACTGGTGGCCGCCTGGTAGTCTCTGTATTTGTTTAGTATTTCTCTGGCGGTGTCGTTTAATTCGATAGTTACCGCCTCTTGTGTCTTAATGGTTGTTACCTCAAAATAGTCCTCTTTAATGTCGGAGGTTTTGAGGTTTTTTAAGTCTGAATAGCGGAGGCCGGTAAAACATTGAAATACAAATATGTCTTTTGTTCTCTTTAAATAGTTCTTTTGTGAGGGTACTTTGGCCTTGTAAATTTGTTTAAGCTCGGTTAAGTCCAAATAGATAACTTTCTTTTTACCTTTCTTTAAGTCAACTCTCACTCCTTTATAACTGCCTGGCATTAATTCTTTTTTGTGGCACCAATTAAAGAACCATCTTAAAATATGTATATTTTTTTCAATTGTGGAGTTGCGGAGGCTGTATTGAATTTGCCAGAAATTAACAAGCTCCATAAAAAAGTCCTCATTAACCTCATTCAAGTCTATTTTATAAGACTTTTTAGCTTTCTTTTGTTGTAGTTCAAACTCCTCTAATTGTGTCCGTATGGTGGCTAATTTTGTGTGAGTGCCTTTTGTCCAGGACTTTATTTTACCTTCGGTTCTAACAAAGCTATCATAAAGCTCAAAAAAGCCGGTTTTAGCTGTCTGTTTGTTGTTCGCAATATCGAGTTTATTTTTTAAGTCCTCTTTTGTAAGTGTCCTTTTCATTAACCTGGCCTCTCTTACAGCTTTAACTGCCGCCTCCTCCAAATTGTCCAGGATGTCGTTTATTTCAAGTGAACCGTTAGAGTTTGTTTTTACTCTTTGTTTCTCCAGGTGCCATAAACCGGCCTCAACTCTCAAAGCTGTAAAATACGAAATTCGTTTGCCAGGTGCGAAGCTGTATTTTAGAAATATAGCTTTCGGTTTTGTTTCATCTTTACCATCTAAATAAAACTTTGGTACTTTGTAGGCCGTTCTCTTTTTTGTGTCCGTTGTCATTTGTCTGTGAATTATATTTACTGACAAATTTACGAACAAATATTTAAGAAACAAATAAAATGTTATGAAATTAATTAAATGTTAATATCTTTGTGGCTCAATGTTAACAATGGTTTTAGAGAATATTACAAAGTAAGCTAAAACGAAATAAAGTAATACCGTTAGAACCTTACTCTCCGCCTCCGCCCGCCAAAGTCCCACAAAGTGACGACAATGGCGGGTTTTTTTCTTTAACCCATGGCTTACCACACATACATATTGAAAAGTCTTTCCCATAATAACTTTTACTATGGCCATTCTGAATTTCCTGAGAAAAGGCTTCTGGAACATAACGCGGGTAAAGAAAAATACACCAAAGGAAGGAGGCCATGGGTCTTGCATTATAAAGAAGAGTTCAATACTAGGTCTGAAGCCGTAAGAAGAGAGCGATTTTTCAAATCTTATGATGGATACAAATATCTAAAATCACAGAAAATCATTTAGTGATTTAAATCTCCTTGAACTGATACCTCAATATTTGATTTTAGTTTGCATGGTCTCGAAAACCGTTTTCCGGTTTGCACTGGAACAAGGGTTCTGCCATTGGCATTCCTATCTTTGGGAGAATCCCTTACTCCCCGCCTACGTCCGCCAAAGTCTCACGAAGTGAAGACTACTGCTGACTTTTCGTAAGTACCAATACATATTGAAATTATGTGCACTGTGGGCTACGGCGGACAGGTTCGCTTTAGGGATTTTTAATTTGAGTGTGTTTACATTTTTGTGCTTTTATTTTCAGTCAACAGAATTAATTCACTAAAGTTGAGGTAAATTAGCATTTTATTTCGTTTTTTTGTCTCCGTAATTCTAACCTAAACAACTTATTTCTATGAAAACAAGATTTACAATTATTGCACTTTTTCTTGCATTGCTGGTATTGCCGGCCATAAATGCTCAAGAAATGAACTATCAGGATTTTTTGGACGAAGCAAACGCCAGCCTTAAAACTGAGGATTATAAGGAGGCCATTAATTCCTTGCAAATGGCAATTGGTGAGCTCGAAAAGTTAATGATTGCTCAAATCCGTGATATTCTACCCATCGAAGTAATGGGATATAAGGCTGATTTGTCGGATGATGATAGTTCGGGGACAGCTGCCATGGGCATGTTTGGCGGAGGCCTGTCAGTTGAGCGAAACTATTTCAAAACTGAAAATGACTGGGACAATTATTTCAAACTTGCAGTGGTTGGCAACTCACCCATGTTGGCTTCGGTAAATATGATGCTTTCTAATTCGATGTACCTGAGCAGCGCAGGTGGGAAAATCATTAAAGTGGGTTCGCGCAAAGGAATGATGACCGATGAAGGTGATGGGAATTACCAGTTTCAGCTACCGCTAAATAGTTCACTTATTTCGATTGAAGGTTATGGTTTTAGTTCAAGCGATGCTTTTATGGCTGTTATAAATAAAATTAATTTCGAAGAAATCGCGAAAGCATTGGGGGAATAGGAAGGTGCGAGATAAGTTTAATTAAACAAAAAGTATAAATCTTATTGAGGTCATCTGGATTATAGTCCTGGTGGCTTTTTTTAATGGTCGCGTTTGTAGAGCCATTCGGCGAAGCCAATCAGGTCAGTTTTTTTATTTTCAGATGCGCTTGTGTTTTTTATTGTCTCTAGTGCGAGGTTGAAATAGTATTCCATTTCTTTGGTTGATGCTTCGTTAACTTTATATTTATTGTACAAATCCAGCACTTGCTCAATTTTTAATTGCTGATTGACTGGTTTAGTAGAAAATAGTTCAGTAAGTTTTTTTCTATCCGATGGAGAGGCATTTTCAAGGCATTTCAGGTAGAGGTAGGTTTTTTTGTTGGCAAGGATATCACCCCCAATACTTTTGCCAAATTTAGCTTCATTGCCAAAAGCATCCAACCAGTCATCTTTTAATTGGAATGCCAGGCCGGCATTTAGCCCAAAATTATAAATTAATTTTGCCTGATCCTCCGGTGCATCTGCAGCCAGCGCACCTATTTTTAGACTGGCTCCCAGAAGCACTGCTGTTTTTAGCCTTATCATCTCCAGGTATTCATTGATGCATACATCTTCCCAGCTTTCGAAATCCATATCGTATTGTTGGCCTTCACACACCTCAATGGCAGTTTGTGTAAAGGTTTCAAGGATTTTGCTAAGATTCTTGCCAGCCATGCCAACATATTTATAGGCCAAGGCAAACATGGTGTCTCCTGATAAAATGGCGATGTTGGAGTTCCATTTTTTGTAAACGGTTGCTTTGCCTCTCCTTTGAGGGGCATCATCCATTATGTCGTCGTGGAGCAGTGTGAAATTGTGGAAAATCTCAAGGCCGATGGCTGGTTTCATTGCATCGTCAATGTTTCCTCCGAACAAATCACAGGCTGCAAGGGCCAGTATGGGGCGTAATCTTTTTCCACCAAGCTTAAGCGTATAGTCGATGGGATCGTAAAGATTGACCGGCTTTCTTTGAAAATCTTCCTCGGCCAAAAAGTTGTTGATCTTATGCTTGTATCCTTCCAGTTTATCCATTATTCTATTTTATTCTGTTCCAGGTGTAAGGTCAATTTCGTTCAATCGGATAAAGAATGCCCGCCTTGCTGGCGAGGCAATGCTAATAAGTTAAGACAATGATGTTAATGTTTGATTGTCGATTAACAATTTTTGATTTAAGATGTACCTGATTATCAAATTTCAGCAAATCAAAAATCAACACTCGTTAATCATCAATCGTAAATAAAAACCTTAACTAATTGACATTGTGCCGGCAAGGGATGCAAGCCCTGAGGGACGAAGGGATAGCGGCCCTGAATTGACACCTCCTACTCCAGGGTTTCCCTGCCTCGCCGGCCCACTTCGCCGTATCTCCAGCAAGGCGGGCATCCCCTTTCCTTTGGTCGGGGATTTAAACCCTTGTTTACTTGTAACCATGCCTTCACTTCGTTTCGGTAGGCAGGCCTGCAACATTATTTTTTTATCAACTTCATCAAGTAATCACCGTAGCCACTTTTCAGTAGTGGTTCAGCAACTTTTTCGAGCTGGGCGGCATCAATATATTTCATGCGGTAGGCAATTTCTTCGATGCAGCCAATCTTCAGTCCCTGCCTGTTTTCTATGACCTCCACAAATTGTGAGGCCTGCAGAAGCGATTCAAAGGTTCCCGTATCGAGCCATGCAGTGCCTCGGCTCAGGATGCCAACTTTCAATTTTTCCTGTTCAAGATAGTACCTGTTCACATCAGTAATTTCGTATTCGCCCCTTGCGCTGGGTTTGATATTTTTGGCCACTTCAACCACTGAATTGTCATAGAAATATAATCCCGGCACTGCAAAATTCGATTTGGGTTGCTCCGGCTTTTCCTCAATGGAAATGGCTTTTTGATTGTCATCGAATTCCACAACACCATACCTCTCAGGATCGGAGACATGGTAGGCAAAAACCACTCCACCTTCAGGACTGATGTTTTCCTGTAAAAGTCCTTGAAGGCCTGTTCCGTAAAAGATGTTGTCACCCAGAATCAGTGCTACGTTATCGTCACCTATAAACTCTTCGCCAAGGACAAACGCCTGTGCCAGACCATTAGGAATGTGCTGTACTTTGTAACTGAATTTACATCCAAGTTTTGAACCATCGCCCAGTAGCCTTTTGAAACTTGGGGTGTCTTCGGGCGTGGAAATAATGAGGATATCATTAATCCCGGCCATCATCAATACCGATAAAGGATAATAGATCATGGGCTTGTCGTAGATAGGCATCAGTTGTTTGCTGAGTGCCAGTGTAATGGGGTGCAACCTGGTTCCGGCTCCGCCGGCGAGGATAATTCCTTTCATATCAATTGGATTATAATTTATATAAAATTGGCGTTTTTAATTTGAATTGACAAATATAGAAAGTGTTTGGGAATAAGGGTGATTTTCGTGGAGATAACTATTGATGTCAGGAAAATTAGTTTTAGGGTCTGATTGTTTTAGGAATCTACATTGTGCTTTTAATGTTAACTATTTTTAAGTTTTGAAAATTGAATTAATAGGCCTCTCAGTCGCCGCGCTCCATCGAGGTGACAATGGCTCGGACGGTGGGAGGGGAGTTGGAAGGTCGGGCGCGGAGCGCCCGACCTTCCAACTCCCATAATCAACACTATCATGCCCTGTCATTCCGACTGAATAAATTGGAGTAAAGCGGAAATTTTTTAAGGAGGAATCTATTTTTTTTGTCATTGTTTTTTTTAGAAATATCCAATTACATTTTTTTTAGTGTCGCTAATTTTCCACAACGCTGGAATGCGGCAGGGATTGAAGTGTTAGTCCCGATAGGATTCGGGATGGCGGCAGATTTTTTTGTTGGCCCCGCTTCGCCGTAGCTACGCGGAGGCAGAGCAGGTGGATGCTGACGGAGGAAGCTCCCGTACTGCTTACAAAAAAACAGCCGGCACAAAACAACTATAAACGGAAAGCCAGCCTTGCCGGCTTGGCAGGCCCGTCCGTCCGCCCAAAAAATAATAAGTGAAATTATACAGGTAGCTGAATCATTTGTGAAAACTGAAATATTATCCAATTAAAGTCATTGGTTGTCATTTATGGTCATTGGTAGTCATTGGTGGTCATTGGTGGTCATTGGTGGTCATTGGTGGTCATTGGTGGTCATTGGTGGTCATTGATTACTTTATTAATCGATGGTGAAGCCCAATGACAGCGAAGCAAATGACTTAAAAATCTAAAAGGTAAAAGAAAAGCCCCAGCTTTAGGAATGGATAAAAATGAAGTTAGTCGCTATTAGGCCGAACCCCTTGTATCGAGTTCTTCGATTTTCAATTCGTCCAGTTCTATATCAATTTCCTCATCGAAAATATCGAGCAAAGGCTCACTAAACTTTTTGGTAGTGATGCGTTTGTCTAAAGTGAGTAGGAGCGAAGGCAGAAGGAAGAGGTTTGAAAGTAGGGCCACCAGCAGTGTGAAGGCGATGAGGTAACCCATGGCTTCGGTGCCGCCAAAAGTTGAAAGCGTGAATATGCTGAACCCGAAAAACAAAACCACTGAAGAATACACCATGCTAAAGCCGGTTTCGCGCAGGGCATTGATTACCGAGGTTTTAATGTCCCAGTCGTTGAGTTTGAGTTGCAGCCTGTACCTCGAAAGGAAGTGTATGGCGTTGTCCACCGAAATTCCTAATGCGATGCTAAAAATGAGGATGGTGGAAGGCTTGATTGAAATGGCCAAAAATCCCATCATTGCTGCTGTTAATATTTGTGGCAGCAGGTTGGGTGTCATCGAAATCACAATCATCCGTGCCGAGGTAAACAGCAGTGCCATTAGAATTGAAATGGCAATTAACGCCAGGATTAAACTTGTAAGCAGGTTTTTGATGAGGTAGTTTGTGCCTTTTAGAAATACAACGCTGGTCCCTGTAATGGTTACATCGAATTTGTCGGGCGGGAAAATGGAATCGATCTTTGGACGAAGTTCATCCTTAATCCGTTGTATATCGCTGGTGCCAATATTTGCCATTTGCACACTGATGCGCGTGATTTGCATGCTCGTATCCACAAAGGAGTTGATAATAGTGCGTTTATCACTTTTCATATCGGGCACATAGCGCATGATGAAATTTTTCTCCTGGCTGTTGGGCAGGCTGTACATGGCTTCGTTGCCGCCATAGAAAGCTTGCTTGGCGAATTTTACTACCTCAACTACCGACATGGGTTTTGAAAGTTCAGGATAAGTAGCCAGCACATCTTGCAACTCATCCAGTTTTTTTATCGTGGATATTTTAAGTACGCCTCTAGGTTTGTTTGTATTGACGACTATTTCGAGGGGCATTACGCCGTTAAAATTCTCTTCGAGGAACAAGAGATCCTGGTAAAGCGGATCCTTATGCGGAATGTCATCAACAATATTTCCGGTAGTTTTTAGCAAGGAGATGCCATAGATGCCGATCAGGGTTGCCACAATTGCGATGGCATAGATTGCAGTCCTGTAGTGTTGTACGATGTAAACAATTTTATTGACAATACGGTTAACGATGCCTTTGTCGAGGTGGCTGGTGTGTTTTGTGTGAGGTATGGGCAAAAAGCTGAAGAAAATCGGGATGAGGAACAAGGTAAGGAGGTAGGCCATAAGGATCCCAATGGAGGCAATGATTCCAAATTCGATTAAAATTTGATTTCCGGTAACAATGAAGGCTGCAAAACCTGCCGCAGTGGTTACGTTTGTCAACATGTTGGCATTGCCAATGAGCATTACCACACGCGTGAGGGCCTTTATTTTATTGCCATGCTTAACAATTTCAGCGTGGTATTTGTTGAGCAGGAAGATACAATTTTCGACAACAATAACAATTAGCAGTGGAGGAAGGATGCCTGTGAGGATGGTGATTTTGTAGCCAAACAGCGTAACTAAACCCAGTACCCAAACCACGTTGATGATCACAATGGCCATGGTGGCGAGTACGATTTTCCAGTTTTTGAAAAAGATGAGCAAGATGACGGATGCAACCAACAGTGCAAGCATCACAAACATCAGTAGCTCGTTTTCTATTTTCTTGGCAGTAATGGTCCGGATGTAAGGGAGGCCACTATAATGGATATTGAGGTGATAGGCTTCCGCAAACCTGTCGCCGGCTTCTTTGATGTCAAATATTAAGCCAACACGCGCCTTGGTATTCAGCACTTCCTTGTCAAGCGTAATGGCCATAAGGATTACATTCGTTTTTTTGTTGAACAAAAGTCCATCGTAAAACGGAAGGGAATACACCACTTTTATCAGGCTGTCGAGCTCTTTTTGCGTTTCGGGCCTTTGCTTAAAGACGGGCAGGAAATCAAATTTTTTGGTGCTGTCGTTTTTGCTGAGGTAATACAGTTTCGAAAAGGATACAATTCCCTGCACACCATCTATGTCACTTATTTCTTCGGTAAGGTCGTACCAGGCCAAAAATTCATCCAATTGATAAATGTTGGTGTCCTGGATGCCTATAAACAATACGCTGCCGTCCTGGCCAAAGAGCTGCTTAAACTTGTCATATGCAATAAAGGTTGAGTCAGAGGAAGGGAGCATCTGGGCAAATTGATACGACATGCTAACCTTAGTAGCATGATAGCCCATAAAAACTGTGAGCAAAGCTATTATCGCCAGGTTCCAGTACCTGCGCCTAAGAATTAATCTGGCCAAATAAGTCCACATGAATAAGCCTTGAGTTTGGTATTATAATTGCAGTTCGTAGCTGCTTTTTTAAAAATGATGACGAAAGTAAAACTTAAATCGGGAATAGAAAAATTTAGTTGTCACATGCCCACATACCGGGACTTGTTGAATGCTTATTTTGTAAAAATATTTTAATATGAAAAAGACCATAACCTTTCTGTCTGTATTGTTTTTATTTGCTTGTAGCTCCCCCAATAAGATGATACAGCAAGGCCAATATGATGAGGCCATATCAAGTTTGGTGGCAAAGCTCGAAAAACATCCCGGAAATACCAAAGCCGTTCAGCAACTTGGTTTGGCTTATCAATTGGCAAATGAAGTGGATTTGAACCAAATCAAGGATTTGAAAATCAGCGGGCAACCGGATATCTGGGGCGAAGTGTATAAAACATACAAAAGCCTTGACGCCAGGCAGGAAAGTGTTAATAGTTTGCCTGACGAAGTGAAGGCTCAAATGGATTTTACTTCCAAAGAT
>Ga0075120_10002386_pt1 | contig 13660 bp, 15 predicted proteins | sample AntAceMetag02UKL_FD_69792 | JGI IMG/M metagenome (GOLD analysis project Ga0075120, IMG submission 69792) | Saline lake microbial communities from Ace Lake, Antarctica - Antarctic Ace Lake Metagenome 02UKL | ecosystem: Environmental > Aquatic > Non-marine Saline and Alkaline > Saline | place... | reverse complement strand
AACTCATACATAAGATTTATTTTTTATTTCTTTTTAAGAAAGAAGGGATAGCGTCCCATGAATCTTCTTCATCATCTTCTGGAATTATTATTTCAGCCTCTTTTGGTTTAAATTCTTTGTCTTTATTTTCTTTTTTCTCATCTTCCTCTTTTTCTTCTTTTTTATTATTTGAACCTCCAAAGATACCTCCTTTATTTTCTTTTTTAGGTTCTTCTAACTCTTCTTTAATTGTTTTTTGGAAAAATCCGCCACCGTTTTTTTCTTGATCTTTAAAACCCGTAGCAATTACTGTTACTTTAATTTCATCTTTCTTTAACTTATCTGTTCTGGATGTTCCAAAGATAACTTTAGCATCAGGATCAATGGATTCTGTTACGATTTTAGCAGCGTCTTGAATTTCACTGATTGTTAAATCATCTCCACCGGCCACTGAAAGAAGTACTCCTTTAGCTCCTGATATTGATATATCCAAAAGAGGTGAATTAATTGCACTTTTAGCTGCTTCCTCAGCTCTTTTTTCTCCAGTTGCTTTACCTATTCCCATAAGAGCTGGTCCAGCGTTACCCATAACAGCTAAAATATCAGCAAAGTCAACATTGATTCTACCTGGAATTGTGATTAAGTCTGAAATACCTTCTACGGCTTCTTTTAGTATTTTATCGCTCATAGCAAAGGCATTTTCCATGGTGGTACCTTCTGGTGCAACATTTAGAATACGATCATTGGGAATAACGATAATAGCATCAACTTCTTGTTTAAGTTTTTCTAAACCAACTTTAGCTATCTCAGTTCTTTTAGCTCCTTCAAATGAAAAAGGTTTTGTTACGATAGCTACTGTTAATATACCAAGGTCTTTTGCAATTTTAGCAACAATTGGTCCAGCTCCTGTACCTGTTCCACCGCCAAATCCAGCTGTTATGAAAACCATATTAGAACCTTTTAAAATATCTTGAATTTCTTCAGCAGTTTCTTCAGCAGCTCTTTTTCCTAAATCAGGATCCATGCCAGCTCCTAAACCATTAGTTAAATTTTTACCAATATGAATTTTCTTTTTTGCTAGGGAATGATGTAAATCTTGAGCATCGGTATTTATTACAACAAATTCGACTCCTTGAACTTTGGATTTAATCATATAGTTGGTAGCATTTTTACCTGCTCCTCCAACTCCGATTATTTTAATTCTAGCGAATGCCTCAACGGCTGTATTAATTTTTGGCATATTGATTTCTTTTGTTTAACCTGTTAAATAAAATTTAATTTTCTTTTTGTTGGGTATTTCTTATTAATAATGTAATTTGTTTATTTTCTGTCATTAATTTCTGTTAAATTTTAATATTATCTCCTTGAGAAATAATGTTATTTAATCGGGTAATTGATAATGTTTTTTGACTAAAAACGATTATCTTGTAGTTTCTATACTATCAGAAAAAGTGAAACTATACAAAGAATTGTTTGACCCATTTTTTTACCTTATTTTTAATATTTTTTGCTATATCTATCGCGGAAAGAGGCTTCTCTGCTAAGTTTGAACCAGCAAAACAAAGGCCGCAAGCTATTGCCCAGGTGGAATCTTGAATCTTATCTTGATTAGAATTTAAAAAATATAAATTAGCGTTTTTAACCGGTAGTTTTAGATAAGCTTTAGCTAAATCTTTTATGGTGGTTATACCAGAACCGCCTCCCGAAATTATAATACCAGCTGGAAGAAGTTCGTTTCTATTTATTTTAATTAGGTGATTTTCTATTAACTTAAAGATATTTTCAAGACGTTTAGTAATAATATCATCTAACTCTCTTCGAGAATAAACTGTTGATGTCATAACACCATGTTTAATTTTTTCTGCCTCTTCTAACTCAACTTGAAAGCCCAAAGCTATATCATGGGTGATATCTGTTGAACCAGTTGGGAAAACTTCTAATGAAATAGGAAGATTGTTTTCGAAAACTACTAAAGAGATGGTCTCAGCTCCTATATCAGCTAACACACATCCAGCAATTCTTTGAGATTTAGTGAGAGTAATGCAACTACTAGCAATGGGGGAAGCTACCACGTCACCTTCTACTTCAATTTGAGCATCTTCTACGGCTTGAATTAAATTGTCATGGTGTTGTTCCAAGCAAATAATTAGGAGAGATTCTACTTTTAGCTTTTCACCTTTCATTCCTATGGGGTCACCTAGAACATCTCTGTTATCTATTTTAAAATCAAAAGTAACCGTGTGAATAATTTTTTTATTTAAGAGCGGTGCTTTTTCTTTACTTTTTTCAATTGCGTTATCAATGTCTAGTTTTGTTATTTCAGAATCAGCTCGAGTAATTATAGTTGTTCCTTTAACTCTAATTCCTTCTAAACTTTCACCTCCAATTGAAATAACTGCTTTTTTTACTTTTACCTTAGCATTATTTTCAGCTTGTTTAACTGCTTGAATAATACTATTAGTAACATCTCCTTTGTTTATTATGTAACCATGTCTGAGGCCTTTAGAACGAGATAAACCCCTTCCAATAATACGTGGAATAACTTTATCTTTATTTTTAACCAACTCTGTAATAACCACCTTTATCTGGTACGTGCCTACATCTATTCCTGTTATAATTTTTCTCGTCACAATGATAAATTAATTTAAAGTTTTTAAAATTAAAAGTTTACAAAGGAAGAATATCCCTTTGCAGGGAATCATCCGTTAGGATGACAATTTTTTAAAATTAAAATACTAAAAAAATATAGACAATTAAAGATTGAATTTATTTCTTACTTTTTTTTCTTCCTCTTCCATTTTACTACTATGTTCGTAACCTTTCAAATGGAGTAAACCGTGGATAAACAAAAAACCTACAAAATCGTTATACTTTCTTTCAAAACGAAGGGATTGTTTTTTCGAGAGAGGTAAGTTTATGAAAATTTCTCCGGCAGTTTTTGATAGAGGAAAAGTTAAAATATTTGTTGGTTTGTCAATTTTTTTGTGTTGTTTGTTTAATTTACGTGATAGGTCATTACCAATTAAAACTAAGCTCAGCTCGTAATTTTTGCCTAACACAAATTCTTTTATTAATTTAAATTTTATTGGGGGATTTTTCTTTCTGGTAGTATTTTTTATGTCCATCATATCCATCAATTAAAACATAAAAACGGTGAAATAAAAAGAGACGAGCCTGCGTGGCTCGTCTCTTTTTATTTTTTATCTTAATCTATTTTCTGCTAACTTACCTAGTTTTATGAGTTTCTTGATTTCTTCTCTTTTTTCGATTTTCTTTAAAGTTTCTTTCTTTTTTATATATTTCGAAGTAGGTTTATTACTATATCGAATAGAACGAACCCTTGGAAGAATCCCAGCATTACGTATTCTTTTAGTAAAACGACGAATAATACTCATGTCGTTTTCGTTATTTTTCTTAGTTACTTCTGCATTTATCATAGCAATAAAGTATCACTTTTTACCAAAAAAAGCAATATTTTTAACTTTTTATTTTAATTGTTGTAAATAGGGAAGAAGACAAGCTGTTGGTATCGTTTCTTGGCAAGCTTTTCTGAAATCTTTTATTATAACGGTATCCTCATCAGCTTCTTTTTGACCCATAATAATTGCATAAGGAACATCAGAGTGTTTAGCTACTTCAATTTGCTCAGTCAATCTATCCATATAGAGGCTTTGTTGAATAATCAGATTTGATTGACGAAGCAATTCTATAATTGACAAACTTCTTAATTTTGCTTTTGGACCAAATTGGATAAAATAAAATTTAGGTTTATTACAACAACAGGCTGGTACCTTTTTTGTTTTTACTTTTTTTATTTCAATAGAGATACCCACGGCTGAAGAAATCTTTTTTCTAGTTATTCTTTCTGCTAAATCATCGTAACGACCTCCTTTTCCAAGTAAAACTTCTTCATCTTCGTCGGTGCAATTACTTTTTATTTCGAAAATAATTTTTGAGAATAAATCATCGTGGCTAATAAGGGAATTATTAATACGATAGGTAATATTTGTTGATTCAAGATGTTCTAGAACTTCTTTTAAATGTTTTTGACTCTTTTCAGATAAAAAGTAAATTGATTTAGGAGCGTTAGCTCTAAGCTGTTTACATTCTTTGTGATTACAGGTAAGCAAATTTAAAATATCTCCTGTTTTTTCAAAGTCTCTACATTTAGGATGCAATTGGTCAATATTTTCTTTGTAATAATTAGTTAATTCTTCTTTAAACAAAGTAAATGATTCTTTATCACCAACACTATTAATGTCTACAGAGACGTCATTAAAACCTTCTTCTTTTAAAGCTGTAACAGCTGTTTGAATAACTATGGCTTCAGCAATACTGTTTTCTACTCCCATAATGTCAAAGCTAAAATTATTTAGTTTCGGTGTATTTTTTTTAGAGATTCTATTATTTCTTAAAATAGCTCGATTATTATAAACCATCGAGACAAGACTATCTTCTTCTTTTCTTTTTTTAGCTAAATATGATTTTAGTACTGTTATTTTTTCTTCAGGACGAAAAGAAGGAATTCCGTTTATATGGACGGGAGGAATTTTTGTTGTTTTGAAACCATAGTGTGTTGCAATCTTGTCTACCCTGTTGATTTTTTTAAGCATAAAAATTTAGTTAGAGCTCATAATTTCAAGTAAAGATTTGTAAGAACATGTTTTTATGTAAAGTCAAAAACTGAAAAATTAATAAACTATTTTCTAAAATTTATTTAAACTTGCTGGGAAAAAATTAATTTTATTAAAGGGGAATAATCTTAGAAAAGCTCTGCCAACAATGAGGTCTTTAGGTAAAACTCCCCAAACTCTTGAGTCAGAACTAGCTGGTCGATTATCTCCCATGACGTAGTATTCATCTTCTTTTAAAGTTGTTTCTGTGTCTTTGCTACCAGTATTTTGTAAGTAGGGTTCATCTAATTCAAAACTATTTGGATTTTCTGTATTTTTTATAAAAACTTTTGAACTGGAAATTTTTACTGTTTCGTTAGGTAAACCAATGACTCTTTTAATAAAAAACTTTTTAGGATCGTTGGGATACCTGAAAATAATTATTTCACCTCTCTGTGGGTCTTCAAAATTATAGGAAAGTTGGTCGACGATTAAGTAGTTGCCGGTTTCAAAATTAGGACTCATGGAAGCACCGCTAACTAAAAACGGTTGGGCGATAAACATCCTAAATGGTAAGACTATTAAAATGGCGACTAAGGAGAATTTAAGTGTTTCTATAATAAAATTTTCTTTACTTTCACTCATCTTGTAGACATTTTATTACAATCAAAGGTAAAAAGCAAAAATTACAACACAATTTAAAATAAAAAAGATAAATCTTTGGAGGTCCAACCTCTACAGATATTGTTGAATACGTGAAAGTCAATAATTTTTAGTTTTACAATCTATGGGCTATCACTTATAATTTATTGCATGAACTATGTAATTGTTGGCCTAGGTAATCCAGGAGAAGAATACGAGAAGACTCGACATAATTTAGGTCGGATTATTTTAGAATATTTTCGCAAAAAATATGATTGTACTGAGTGGCAGATTAACAAAAAAAGTAAAGGAATTATATCAGAGGGAGAAATAGGGAAATCTAAAGTGATTCTTTTAGAACCGGAGACTTTTATGAATAAATCTGGAGCAAGTGCTAAATTTTTTATTACTAGCAAAAAGAAGGCTGAGAAACTGGTAGTAATTTATGATGATCTTGATTTACCGATAGGGACTTTTAAAATTTCTTTTAATAAAGGAACCGGAGGGCATAAAGGTTTAGATTCCATTGCTAAAAATATTAAGACAAAAGAATTTATCCGAGTGAGAATAGGTATTTCTCAAGTTACTCCGGCTGGTAAATTAAGGAAGCCAAAAGGAGATCAGAAAATTTTAGATTATTTAATGTCAGATTTTGGTAAAAAAGATTTTGAAATTTTGAAAAAAATAAAACCTAAAATCTTGAAAGCTTTAGAGACTATTATTGTAGAAGGAAGGATGAAAGCTATGAATGAGTTTAATTAAAAAAAGCGTCTCCAGAAAGGAGACGCTTTTTTTAAATTTTTTAACTTTATTTAACAAAGGATAAAGTCATTTTTTGTGAATCTGGTTCAAAGATATTTATCTTAAACAAATAACTTTTACCAATCTCTAAAGTTTCTTTCAATTTCTCTTCATTTTCAAATTCTGAAACATGAACTAGACCAGCAACACCTTCTTCGATACTTGCCAAAGCTCCGTGTTTGTTAAATTTGATAATAACTCCGCTAACTTCAGAACCTTTTTTGTATTTACCAGCTGCTTTGTTCCAAGGGTTTTCAGTGAGAGCTTTAATAGAGAGTGAAATTTTTCCATTTTCTATTTCAATTATTTTAACTTTTATCTTATCTCCTGGTTTAAAGAGAACCTTTGGATCTTTAACCAATGACCAGCTTATTTCAGAAATGTGAATAAGTCCTTCTAATTCATCTTCAATTTTTACGAAGATTCCAAAATCAACAGCACTGGTAACTTCTCCTTCAATAACGTCACCAACACTATATTCAGCTACAATTTTACCTTTTTCTTTTTGATTAGGGTCTTTTTCTGAGAAAATAAGTTTATTTTCTTTAGGAAGTACTCCAATAATAGCGACTGGTAAACTTTTACCAATCATTTTTTTAAGTTCTTCTAGAATTCTGTCTTTGTTTCCATCAACAACTCGTGGATAATGTTCTGCCTTTAATTGAGATGCTGGTAGAAAACCTTGAACACTTTGCCATTCAATAATAAGACCACCTTTATTAGCCTCTTTAATAGTTAGGTCCATAACAGTTTTGTTCTTCATTGCTTGTTCAGCTTCCCCCCAAACAATGGCTTGACGAGCTTCTTTGAGAGATAATTCAATGTAGCCATTTTCGTTTTCTCCATCGATTATCTTAGCAATAATACTGTCGCCAATACTGATATTTTTAAGAACATCTCTAACTGCTAGGTATTCTTTACCAAAAATTACACCCACACCAAAAGGTGGAATGTTAACATAAACAGCATTTTTCTCTACGGCGACGATTTCGCCTTCTATCATCTCACCTGTATTAGGTGGTGTTTTAACCTTTTCTAGGAGACCAGACATTATTGAATTGTCTATTTCTAGATCATCTCCTATTGTTTCTTCTAAAACTTCATTTTTAATTTGAGTCATAAAGTTTAAAAATAGATGGTCTTTTTAAACAAATTACCTAAAACTCTGTAATTATCTATTAAAAAGGATTAATTTCTATTTTTGATTAATAATTAAACGAATTACCTTAACTTAATTAAGGCTAATTTCATAGATATACAGTATATATTAAAAAATGGTTTTGTAAATCATTGTGGAGGTGTGATATAATAAATGGCAATGATAATAAATTACAACGGAATGGAATCTTTTAAGATTCAATCAGGGGACTTTGTCTTGGCTTTTAACCCTATTTCCAAAAATTCAAAACTTAAAGTCACCAGGTTCGGAGCAAACATAGCTTGTCTTAGTGTTAATCATCCTGATTTTAATGGAGTAGAACAAGTTAATTCAAAAAGCAAAGAAGCTTTTGTTATTGATGGAGCTGGTGAGTATGAAATAGAAGGTGTGTTTATTAAAGCTTTTCAATCAGTGACTGAGTATGAAGGCGAAAAAAGGATGAATACTGTTTATTCAGTTGTTTTTGATGGTATAACAATAGGGTTTATGGGTATTTTGGGTTCAAATGGTATTGATGGAGAACAGAGAGAAATTTTAAATGAAACTGATGTGCTTTTTGTTCCGATTGGAGGAGGTGATGTTTTAGATGCTGCTCAGGCTTATAAGTTAGCTGTAAAGTTAGATGCAAAAGTTATAATTCCAATGTGTTATAAAGAACACGGTGAAAAGGATGCTTTGAAAAAATTCCTAAAAGAGAGTGGAAATGGGGATGTTAAAGCTGTCAAGAAGTTAACTTTGAAAAAGAGTGATTTAACTAGTTTAGGGGGAGAAGTAGTTGTTTTAGATGAAGGTTAAAGTGTAAAATTAGGTTATGGACATCATCAAAAATCTACAAAGTAAACCAGAAAAACAAAAAAAGATTATTATGGTTTATAGTTTGATAATAATAATGTCACTGGTGGTTTTTGTTTGGTTTTTACAAATGAAAGGTTATGGTTTTTCAGAAGTAAGTGGTACTGAGTTAAAACCTCTGTCTGATTTGAAGAATGAAGTTGTAGAAGTGTATAACAATTCAGCAGAGGATATTAAGGAAATAAAAGAGCAAATGAGTGATAATATTTAATGTAATTAGACCTAATTTGTGGTATAATTGTGATAATTGATTGTTTAAATAAAAATTAATATGGCTAAGAATAAAGAAGAAAAAGAACCAGAAAATAACGATATTTCTGAGGAAGAAAAAGGAATTGTTCCAATAGAAATAAGCACTGAGATGAGAAAGTGCTATCTTGACTATGCCATGTCAGTTATTACTTCCCGAGCTCTTCCTGATGTGAGAGATGGATTAAAACCAGTCCATAGGAGGATTTTGTATGCCATGAATGATATTGGTTTAACTTCGACTGCCAAATTTAGAAAATCAGCGACAGTGGTAGGGGATGTTCTGGGTAAATATCATCCACATGGTGATTCAGCTATTTATGAAACCATGGTTAAGATGGCTCAAACTTTTGTGATGCGTTATCCATTAGTGCTTGGTCAGGGTAACTTTGGTTCCATTGATGGTGATTCGGCAGCTGCTCATAGGTATACAGAAGCAAAGATGGCTAAGATTTCTAATGAAATGCTTGGTGATTTGGATAAAGATACTGTTGATTTTGTACCTAATTATGACGGAACAAGGAAAGAACCTTTAGTTTTACCAGCAGTTGTACCTAACCTATTATTGAATGGTATCCTTGGAATTGCTGTAGGGATGGCCACGAATATCCCCCCTCACAATCTACGTGAAGTGATTGATGCTACCATTCATTTAATTGAAAATAGTAAGGCAACTACAGATGATTTACTACAGTTTATTAAAGGCCCAGATTTTCCTTTGGGTGGAATTATTTTTAACCAAGAGGATATTAAACATGCCTATTTAACTGGACGAGGAGGGGTAGTTTGTCGTGGAGAGGCTGAAATTATTGAAAATAAGGCAGGGAGGTTTCAGATTATCATTACTTCGATTCCATTTAGAGTTAACAAGGCAGAATTAATTTCTAAAATTGCTGAATTACATAGAGATAAGAGAGTCGAAGGAATTAAAGCTTTGAGAGATGAGTCTACTAAAGATATTAGAGTAGTAATTGATTTGAAAACCGGAATTAATCCTCAAAATCTCTTAAATAATTTATATAAAAAAACTCAACTAGAAGAAACTTTCCATTTTAATGCTGTTGTCTTGGTTGAAGGTATACCACAAACATTATCTTTGAAGTCAATTCTAGAGGAATTTATTTCTCATCGACGAGTAGTTGTAACTAGAAGAACACAATTCGAGTTGAGGAAAGCTGAAGATAGAGAACATATTTTACTTGGTCTCAAAATTGCTCTTGATCATATCGACGCTGTTATTAAATTGATTAGAGCATCTAAGGATGTTTCGATGGCTCGTCTTGGATTGATGAAGAAGTTTAAGTTATCAGAAAGGCAAGCTAATGCTATTTTGGAAATGAAACTTCAAAAGTTGGCTGGTTTGGAAAGGAAGAAAGTTGAAGATGAGCTCAAAGTTATCCAGGCTTTAATTAAAGACTTAAAAGCTTTGTTGAAAAGTCCTACTAAAATATTAGAAGTAATAATAGGTGAATTGAAAGAAATTAGCAGAAAATATGGTGATGAAAGAAGAACCAAAGTTGTTAAACACGGAGCTAAATCAATTTCGTTGGAAGATTTAATTGATGATGAAGAGAATGTTTTAGTGATGACAGCTGGTGGTTATGTAAAAAGAATTAATCCAGATGAATTTAAAAAACAAAGACGAGGTGGTGTCGGAGTTGTTGATCTTAACACCAAGGAAGAAGACTTTGTTACAAGATTCCTTACAACCAGTACTCACAGTGATTTATTATTCTTTAGTGATAAAGGTAAGGTTTATCAAATAAAGATGTATGAAATTCCGGAAGGAAGAAGAGCTACTAAAGGGAAGTCTATTATGAACTTTTTACCATTGGAAGATGGAGAAAAGGTTACTTCTATTTTAGCTATGCCTAAAAACATAAAGAAAGATGAAATGTCTTTAATGATGGTAACTAAAAATGGTGTTTCAAAGAAAGTTGATGCAGAAAGTTTCTATAGTGTTAGAAGAAGTGGTTTGATTGCAATTAAGCTTAGTGATGAAGATGAATTAATTTCAGCTTCATTTGTTGAGGAAGGTGATTCAGTTGTTTTGACTACGACTGAGGGTCAATCAATTCGTTTTGATCAAAAAGATATTAGAGCTATGGGTCGTTCGGCTGGTGGTGTGCGTGGTATTAAATTGAGTAAAAAAGATGATAAGGTTATAGGGGCTAACATTGTTAAAAAGGGAATAAAGGATCAAAAATTATTAGTTGTTAGTAGTAATGGTTTTGGTAAGATGACTGACATTGATGAATATAAAGTTCAGAAGAGAGGTGGTTCGGGTATTAAAACTATTAAGTTAAATTCTAAAGTCGGACAATTGATTTCTTCTAAAGTAGTTTCAGATAGTCTAGAAGAAATTGTAGCTATTTCTAAGAAAGGTCAAGTAATCAGGATTGGTTTATCAGAAGTTCCTGAATTAGGTCGTCAAACACAGGGGGTAAAATTGATGAAATTAAGAAGTGGGGATAACGTTGCTTCACTTGTTTGTCTCTAATGTAGTATAATATTTGTATGGCTTTTACTTCTCCACAAAATAATATAGATCAGTTTGGTTTAAGTAAGGGAATGTATGTAGCCGACATGGGTGCTGGTTCTGGTGCTTATGCTATTGCGGCAGCTAGAAAGGTGGGGGAGGAAGGAAAAGTAAAAGCTGTGGGGGTCCAGAAAGAACTTTTGGGAAGAATTCGTGACACAGCTGTTTCTGAGCATCTTTTTAATGTTGAAGCTATTTGGGGAGATATAGAAAAAAATGGTGGAACAAGGTTAAGAGATGAATCAATGGATGCTGTGATAATTTCTAATGTTTTGTTTCAATCAGTTGAGAAAGGAAATCTTGTTCGGGAAGCTTTTCGTATTTTAAAACCTAATAGGAAAGTTCTTTTCATAGAATGGTCAGGTTCCCATGGTGGTTTAGGCCCAATGTTAGAAGAGGTAGTTCTTCCAGATATAGCTAAAAAATTATTTACTGACAATGGATTTGAGTATGAAAAAGATATTTATGCTAGTGATAATCATTACGGTATAATTTTTAGAAAAAAGACGACATCTTCAGGAGTAAAAGTTGAAGTTAAGTCTGAAGAAGTTAAACCTGATTAATTCTTTTATATAAATTATTGTGTCAAAATTCCAAATTATCTTAATAACGGTTTTTTCTATCTTTATTGCGGTTGGTGTTATTTTGTTTGCGACTGCAGGAGGTGGTAATGATCCAAGTAAGTTAGTTGGTAATGTTGCTATTTGGGGAACAGTTGATCAATCAATTATGGATGGTTTACTTTTAAATTTGTCTACTTTGGATAAAAGTTTTAAAGGTGTTACTTATGAAGAAAAAGATGAACAAAATTTTGATATGATTTTGGTTGAAGCAATTGCTTCTGGTTCTGGTCCTGATCTTTTTATGTTGCCACAATCTGAAATACTTAAAAAACAAAATAAGATAACAGCTATTCCTTATCAAAGTTTTTCTGAAAGAGATTTTAAAAATTATTTTATAGAAGAAGCTGAACTTTATTTAAGAGAGGATGGTATTTTAGCTTTACCTTTTATGGTGGATCCTCTCGTAATGTATTGGAATAGAAGTTTGTTTACAGGAGCCGGTGTGGCTCAACCTCCACATTTATGGGACGAATTTTTTGTTTTAGCTAAAAAGATAACCAAGATGGATGAATTTAAAAATCTTTCTTTGAGTGCTGTGTCTTTTGGTGAGTTCGTTAATGTTGATCATGCTAAGGAAATCTTAGCAACTTTGATTATGCAGTCTGGCAACCCAATTGTTTTTAGAGATACTGAAGATAAAATAAATGTTTCGTTACGTGATATTTATGATAGTAATACTACTCCAACTGAGTCAGCTTTGAGATTTTTTACTGAATTCTCTAATCCTATTAAAGAAACATATTCTTGGAATAGAGCTATGGATGATTCCAAGATTGCTTTTCTGTCTGGAGATTTAGCAATTTATTTTGGTTTTGCTAGTGAACTGAAGGATATAAAATTAAAAAATCCTAATTTGAATTTTGATATTGCCTATATGCCTCAGACAGAAAATCTTAAAAATAATGTAACCTTTGGAAATATGCAGGCCTTAGCTCTTAGCCGAGGAAGTAAAAATATAGCAGGAGCTTTTAGTGTTATGACAAATTTGATTAAAGATGAATCATTGATTTATCTTAATCAACTGACTGGCTTGCCTCCCGTTTCTAGAACTTTATTATCTCAAGGTGTAATAGATCCTGACCAAGAAATTCTTTTCCAATCAGCACTTTCATCGAAAGGTTTTCTTGATCCGGATGATGAAGATACTAATTTAATTTTTCAGGATATGGTAGAGGCAGTGGTATCTGGTAGAAGGAATTATAGTGAAGCTGTGTCTTGGGCTAACTCTGAGTTAGAGGCATTAATAAAATAATATATGAAAAAAACGATTACAAATTTAACAGCTTTTATTTTAATTTTTACACCGTTGTTTGCTTCTGCTACTCTTGTAACCTGTGGAAATGAAGGTCAAGCAGCCTGTGGTTTTACGGATCTTATTATTTTGGTAAAGAGTTTACTTACCTATATCCTTGTTATTGCAGCTCCGTTGGCATCTATAATGTTTGCCTATGCTGGATTTATTTACATGACTTCTCAAGGTAATTCTAGTAAAAGGACTAAAGCTAATCAAATTTTTACTAATGTTGGAATAGGTTTATTTTTCATAGCTGGAGCTTGGTTGATTGTTAAAGCTGTGATAGTTGGTTTAGGAGCTCAGAGCACTAGTTATTTAGATCTTTAATAAATTAATTATTTTTTATATGGAAAATTTTTTTACCCTGTTTAATAAGATACAATATTTAGCGATTTATCTGGCTTTGTTTTTACCTCTAGGATTTGTTAGGGGAACAGATGTTGTTATCCCTGTAACATTAGAAAATCCAATTTCAGCAGAGTCATTTGAGACATTGGTTACAGCCATTTTGGAAGTGGTGGTTGCTATTGGAACACCAATAGCTATTTTAGCTATTATTTATTCTGGTTTTTTGTTTGTAAAAGCACAAGGTAAACCAGAAGCTTTGAAAATTGCTAGGGAAGCTCTTATTTGGACAATTGTGGGAGTAGCTGTTTTGTTAGGTGCAAAATTATTGGCAACTGTGATACAGGGAACTATTACAGGTTTGGGAGCTTAATTAATTTAGTTGATAATAAAAAAAAAGGCGGAAAATGTAAAACATTTTCCGCCTTTTTTTGGATTTAATACTTAAAGAACATTACTGTCCTTTTTTTTGTAGAAGAAAAACTTACTTTTTTTCCGTAGTTTAATTCAATTTTTGAATTAGGAAACTCTTGATAAGTCTCATTATCCTTTCCGTTTAACCTA
>Ga0075120_10002372_pt1 | contig 13711 bp, 11 predicted proteins | sample AntAceMetag02UKL_FD_69792 | JGI IMG/M metagenome (GOLD analysis project Ga0075120, IMG submission 69792) | Saline lake microbial communities from Ace Lake, Antarctica - Antarctic Ace Lake Metagenome 02UKL | ecosystem: Environmental > Aquatic > Non-marine Saline and Alkaline > Saline | place... | reverse complement strand
GCCAAAATCACCGTTCCATAGTGCTTTATTAGATTTTTTCAAATTCAATAATACCCTGTAAAAATCCTGAAGCGAGTAATCCCCCCAGTCCACCAAATCCTTTTCAAAAAACTCGAGACGTTTGTTTAAATTGGATTCCTGGCCTGTGTAAACCATTGGCATACCGGGCACTGTTGCCATCAATACAGCAAAGGTTTGGTATCCATCACCATACCTTTCATGTACAGTTCCATTCCATGAATTTTCATCGTGATTGGTAGTAAAATTCATTTTATATGCGCCTTTCGGCAGGGTGATTTTCAGATTATCAAAGTAAGTCTCCAAAACATTTACCGAGGTATCGCCTTTGGCAATTTTATTGCTTATGCTATGCAGTGTCCAACCATAATCCATATCAAAAGCATCCACCAGTAATTCATCCTTCTCAGCCTCAGCCAGCATAAATACCGGTTTTACTTTATCCAATTCAACACGGGCCAAATCCCAAAAATCCGTGGGCACTTCGCCGGCTACATCACAACGAAAACCATCAATATCGGGCTCTATCAGCCAATATTTCATCTCATCTATCATGGCCATTCTTAAATCCTGATTGTCAAAATCCAGTTGAACCACATCTTCCCAGCCATGGGGTGCATACATTTGCCCGTCAGCATCCTTATCATACCATTCCGGATGTTCGGTAACCCAGGCATGGTCCCAGGCGGTATGGTTTGCCACCCAGTCGATAATTACCTTCATTTTGAGCATATGGGCCAGCTCAACCAATTTTGTAAATTCATCAATGTAGCCAAGTTCACGGTTAACACCCGTATAATCCTGAACCGAATAATAACTCCCCAAAGTACCTTTTCTGTTCTCCTCACCAATGGGATGTAAAGGCATAAACCACAGGATATCCACACCCATATTTCTCAACCGGGGCAGCTCTCTCATAAAAGCTTTTATTGTACCGGCCTTGGTGTATTGCCTGAGGTTCACTTCATAAATGTTGGCATTTTTCGACCATTCGGGATGTTTAACTTTACTGAGCTGCTGAGGGCCTTTATCTTCAGAAGATTTACTGCCTGCTGCATCGTTGTTGCCACTTGAACAAGCTACAAAAAGAAAAGCAATAATTATAAGTGCCAAAAGATTTCGTTTCATAATATGTTGATATTAATTGGTTGATTAATTTTTTGCAAAACTATGTAATCCTGTGAATCAGGCAAAAGATCATTCATTAGATTTTGAGAAGTAAGGGAATTAGGTATTTTTGAAGAAAATTTGTGATTGGTGAACAGTGATTGGTGAACAGTGATTGGTAATGTGGTCATCAGCGAAGTGATCGGTGATCGGTATTTAGTAATCAGTCATCGGCAATGTGGTTTTAACCTGACAGAGTCCGACGAAGGAGGTCCTGTCAGAGTTAAACTTACAATAATGATGGACAAATTTTATTATCAGTATTTACTGTAAAGAAAATTCAGGACGGGTCAGTAGTTGGTAGTCAATAATTGGTAATCGGATGACTTTCTAACGTCAAAGGTAGGTGAGCCCATACGGGGCTCCTTTCAGTCGTTAGTGATCTGTGACTGGTGATTAGTAGTTGATCTTCGGTGATCGGATGACTTTCTTACGTCTGACAGGACTTAGAAACGTCAGAGGAAAGCGAGTGTTGATAGGAAGTCAGTCCTTTTACTTGTCATCAAAGAGCATTAAAAGCTTAAAATGAATTTAAGGATTTCTATGAAAAATATTGAACAAATAAACATCAATCCCAAAGACCTCGACCTGGTAATGCGGGACGAAGATTTCGTGGTTTATTACCAAAACAAACCGCTTACTACCAGCCGGGGAACAGAGATTGCACACAGTGATGCCCGTTTGCTACGGCATATCCTCACCCGGGTTAGCCTTAACAAGGCAATCGACTTTGAATCGGTGAATGCACTGAGCCTTCTCGGGTTTATGTTGGATAATATTTTTAAAAACAACGACCCCATTCAAAATAATATTGATCAGCGGATAGCAAGCGACCTGTTGCTGAGAAACAAACTGGATCCAGGCGAAAAGAATAATTTTTTTAAGATGGACGAAGTGTTGGAATATATCGAAGAAAATCCACAAACCATGAACCTAATATTCTGGGGAGTGTCGGTAATTAGCCAGGGTTTGCGCGATTTTTTAAGTGAAATGGATGATTTTGAAACCATCGAAAAAGACCTGAAGGCCCACAAAGAAGCCATATCCAATTTTATTTCCAACAAATACATTGAGCTTCCTGCCGAACAGAGGGCGGCAGTAAATTTACTATCTGCCAGACATAGCAATGGTTTGCTTCTCCCGATGTTGCTGGTACTCTCAAAAATTTCACCCTCCGAATATGCCAACAACAGCCTGGCTTTACATACAAATTTTCGTGACATTGAGGACGCAAAGAAAACATCAAAAAGTATTAATACTGAAATGTTGCCTCTGAAGGTTTCATGGAGTAAGCCCGATCAGGCTATTGAAATATTCGACAAAGAAGCTTACCATGTATCTGAATTTCTTGGTTTTTTCGGTCAATCAAGAAACAAGATCAGTGTAATAAGTGAACTAATCAGCCAGGGCGAACACGACAAAATGGAATTTAAAAGCACCTTCAGGTGGGATATCAGGCAAAACAAAAAGAACCCTGCCATTGAGCATGCTGCATTAAAAACCATGGCTGCCTTCCTTAACTCGGATGGCGGAGACCTGCTAATTGGTGTGGAAGATGATGGTGCTATTTATGGCATTGAGGCTGATGGTTTTCCCAACGATGATAAATTTTTGTTACATGTATGGGCATTGATAAAAAGTTCGATGGGACAGGATGTTAGCCCCTATATTAAAACCACCCTCGAAAAATTTGACAAAAAAACCGTTTGCCGTGTGCATTGCCTCAAAAGTCCCAAACCAATGTTTTTGCGTCAGAAAGGTTTTGATGAATCCTTTTACATCCGAATTGGACCCAGCAGTGGCAGCCTAGAAATCAGTGAAGCATTGAAGTATATTGGGGAGCATTTTTAGGGGAACAGGTATGGGACATGGGGTATAGGGTGCATAAGGTTTATAGGGGAAATATGGTGGATAGGGGGAATAAGATATTGGCAGGCTTACGATAAACATTTTTTGTTTTACAACCAACTCAAAAAGGTAAAAGGAAAATAGCGCATTTAATGTTGTTTGAATTTTTTAAAGTAGAAATAAAATGAAAAATATCCAATATTGAATCTTGAAATCATTTTCCCACTTCAACATTCAATATTCGGTGTTCATTATTCAAGCTTCGAAAAAGCAGCTACAAAGAAGCCAGCCGACAATAAATGCCAACTGGCGTTCTCCAAGACTCCCCCTTCTAAGTTCGCCTTAGAGTTAAGGCAAAGATATAACAAAGCTTGAAGAAATAAAAATAATCCTTAAATTTGATGGCTCATCCTGCAACACAGAAATCTTATTCCTATAACCTCACATAAAATACTATGAAAAAATTCCAGACACTCGCTATCTTCGCAATTTGTTTTCTGCTCTTATCGCCAATAATAGTAATCGCACAACAGGGTAACAGCAACAAACAATTGATGCATCACGAATCACCAGACGATGCCTATAGCCCAAATCCTTTTGACAACGAAAAAACTTCGCCGGCATACCGCTACAACGGTGACAATTATTTTGTAACCCAGGTCAATATTAACGAGCTTGGCTTGAACATCCTTGGCGACGCAGCCAACGAACCTTCAATTGCTGTTGACCCAACAAATCCGAACAGAATGATTATTGGCTGGCGGCAGTTTGATGATGTAAACAACAACTTCAGGCAGGCGGGCTTTGGCTACACCGAAGATGGCGGTGACACGTGGACTTTTCCGGGAGTTATTGATCCTGGAATCTTTAGGTCGGATCCTGTTTTAGATAGTGATTCAGAGGGGAATTTTTATTACAACAGTTTAACAGTTACCGGTGGAGATTATACCTGCGATGTTTATAAAATTGCCGCCGGTGGCTTTAGCTGGGACAATGGCACTTTTGCGCAGGGAGGCGACAAGCAGTGGATGGTAATTGATAAAACCGAAGGCCAGGGCGCAGGAAATATTTACTCATTCTGGACACAATCATGGAGTACATGCTGGCCGGAAGCTTTTACACGGTCTATAAACGGTGGGGCAAGTTACGAAGATTGTGTGGAAGTTTCTGGTGAACCTTACTGGGGAACGATGGCCGTTGGCCCGGATGGGGAACTTTATATTGTTGGGGCAGGTTACAATGGCGTTGTTGTGGTAAAATCGACAATGGCACAAAACCCGGCATTTCCGGTTGCTTGGGACGACTATTACCAGGTTACCCTGGATGGTGAACTCGCAGGCTGGACACAAGTAAACCCCGCCGGACTGCTCGGACAGGCAGATATTGATGTGGATATTTCGGACGGGCCGGGAAGGGGCAACATTTATGTTTTGTCATCGGTAGAGAGAACCTCCAATTCCGACCCTGCCGATGTTATGTTTGCGAAGAGTGCGAATGGTGGGACTACCTGGAGCAACCCGGTGAGGATAAATGATGATTTTGGAAACAACAATTACCAATGGTTTGGGACAATGTCAGTAGCCCCCGGTGGACGTATTGATGTGGTTTGGCTCGACACCCGCGACAACAATCCCGGAATGTATTGGTCGGCTTTGTATTACTCCTCATCTTTTGACCACGGTGAAACCTGGAGTGCAAATGAGAAACTCTCGATTGCTTTTGACCCGCATGTTGGCTGGCCCGACCAGGAAAAAATGGGTGACTATTTCGATATGCGCTCCGACGATGATTACGCCCACCTTGCATGGGCCAACACCATAAATGGCGAACAGGATGTTTATTATGGGAGGATTCCTCAAATTTATGCAGGAATTGAAGATGTTTCTAAAACAAATGATGAACTTTCGTTGACCTGCTATCCCAACCCTGCTAATAGTGATGCTACTGTACGATACATACTTAAGGAAAAAAGTGATGTTTCATTGGAAATATGTAACCTGCATGGTAAAGTATTGAAAACTGTTTTTTATGAAACCAAGGATGCGGGCACGTACAACAAAACTATTTCAGTGGATGAATTTGCAGATGGCATTTATATCTGTCGCCTGCAAGCCGGGGAATATTCCAAATCAGTAAGGTTAGTGGTGATGCGATAGGGTGGGTTGTATTTCGAAGTTAGTGGGAAGGACAGGGGCACAACCCTAAGGACAAATGACAGCGAACTTGAGAAAAAATCACAATTTTGAGAAATGAAATCAAACACAAAAAGACATGCAAACTTTACAAATAAAAATAAGCAATACCGACTTTCAAAAGTATAACTTTGGTCGTAAAGAACTTAAATTTACAGACTTGGTGGATTTGATAAGTAGAGAATATGCCAGAAAAGCACTTTTGGAATGCAATGAAATTGCAGAACAAGAAGGATTTTCAAAAATAACAATGGATGAAATAAACGCTGAAATAAATGCAGTAAGAGATGCAAAAACTCATTCTTGAAACAAATATTATTGTTTCAGCTTTAATTTTCAAACTCTATCCCGACTAAGATATTACATGAATTAGTGCTAACTCAAAAAGTGAAAACCTGTTTGTCTGAGGAGATATTTGCTGAATATGTTGAAGTAATGAATAGTTACATCAAAATAATTCAGCTTCTCTCAAACGGATGTTAAGCTGGCATGAACCTTCTCAATCTGTTCGATCAGCAGCTCATCACCATTGTTTTTGATTACAAAATCTGCAAGGTAATTTTTTCGTTCGTCCGGCCACTGATTTCTCATCCTGTCAAGAACTTGCTCCCTCAATACACCATCACGATCCATTACACGTTGGATGCGTATTTCGGGATCTGCATCCACAGTAATTACCGCATCAAGGTGCTTAAAATGCCCCGATTCAAACAATATCGCTGCTTCATAAATTAAGTAAGGTTTTCCTGTGATCGACTTAGACCAGTTTTCGAATTTTGTGCGTACAGCGGGGTGGATTATGCTATTGAGTTTTTGCAGTGACAATTCATTGTTGAAAACCAATTGCGCCAATTTCTTCCTGTCGATATTCCCTTCACTAAGTATCGAATTTCCGAATAATTGAATAACTTTTTTTGATACTTCCGGAGAAAATAGAATTTCCTTTGCTTCCTTATCGGCATCAAAAACCGGGACACCAAAGGTTTCAAAAATCTGGGCCACCAATGATTTACCACTGCCAATGTTTCCGGTGAGGCCAACTCTGTGCATTATTTCAGGATTAAATATTCAACTTCGGGAGGATCGATTCTTTTAATCCTGGTGAAATATGGGAAAGCATCAACCTGAACAGGAATCTTAGTATCGGTATTATTGTACAATTCCTCCTGGTTAATAGATACCGAAAACATATCAGCGTTAACTTTTCTAAAGTCTTTTAAGGCCACAAGATACACTACCCTCACTTTATTCGGAAATATTTTTACTCTCATGCTATCGGTATTTTCCGGGATCGAAACAGGAATGAAGATTTCCGATTCAGTGAATTTTTCTATCGGGATGGTAATGCCCACAGAAGGCGGATCGAGTGTAACCATTCCTGGGAATGGGTTGTACAGTTTAATTTCAGTTTCGAAAGTACCCGAAAGTCCATCGAAGCGTGTAGATTCAGTTGGTAGAAATGTAATCGTGTCGATGGCTGATGCCAGGCCGCTTATAGTTACCCGATCAGGTTCAACTTTCACCGAATCGTAAATATAGTATTGTTTCGCGAAAGAATACTTGAAGTTTGCTACCACATCAACAGTTTTAGATACCACCTCTTCAAACAAGAAAATTATGGTGTCGGGCCTACTATAAGTAATTTCACCCTCAATGTTGAAATTCCAGTACATTTCCTGAACCCAGTCTTCGGTGGCAACTACTGCAACATATCCTTCGCCCGATTTCCTGATTTTAATCTCGCTCAAGTCGATTTCGAAGGTGCTCTTTTTGGTAAAATATTTTAAGCGTGAAAGAGCGAAGCCCTTCTCCTCAAGCCCAATTTGGATATGCTCATCAACATCATTTACGAGAATAAGGTTTGGAGGTGGATTAATGTAGGATACAGGAAATGCAAATTCGGTAGAGTAATTCGATGACAGTTTAATTAATACCCAGGTAAAGGTAGCAATGAAAATACACAACACAAATATACTTATGTTATACTTTCGTAACCTGCCCTTAAAGTTTTGCATAATCCCGGAATTTGAATGAATCAAACGCTCACCCTTTTAGTGAGTTAAGAGTTAAATACTTTGTAACTAATCAGTCTAATAAAACGCTTAATCAAATTGCTTAGTTATAACATTTTTAAATAAAAAAAGGCCAAATAAAAACGGAAACCAAACAGACACATGTTGGAGGTTTCAAGTTACAGAAATGCAATCCTCCAACCTGTAACCTGAAACTTGCAACGACGTTACACTGACTCTATCAACAACATTCATTTTAATCTATGTGTATTTTGGTTTTGTAAAGTAAGTGCCAAAAAAAATCTGGTTTTCCGTTTTAAAACCAGCCCCGAAGATAATAATTTGTGCGAAAACAAAAATAGCATCGGTTTTTCAAACGATGCTATTTGTTGTTAAATGGTATCTATTTAGCTGGTATAGAAATGAAGTGAACCTTTCGTTTAAATAATTTCAATTGTGTCATTCAGCTTCGCTGTCATTAATTGTTATTTACGCTTCGCGTGTCATTGTATTTGAAAAAAAATGACAATAAATGACTTTCAATTGGAAAAAGGTTTTCGTTTTAACAAATCTCGCAACCACCTAAACAATTACGTTAAATGCTTTGGAACATTATTTTTTTTGCTCAGCCATTTGGGATGCTGTATCCATAGCAGCAGAACTTTTTTCAATTTTAAGCCTGCCCTGGCCTTCGGTTTCGATAATCATTGTAGTATCTTTTACCTCAAGTACTTTTCCGTGAATTCCACCGATAGTGATTACCCTGTCACCTTTTTTCAAACCTTCCCTGAATTTCTTTTGCTCCTTGGTTTTTTTCATCTGTGGACGGATCATGAAAAAGTAAAAGACCACAATCATTAGCAAGATCATGATAATAAATTGTGTAGATCCACCCTCGCCACCTTCCTCCGGCATCATCAATAAAACGAAATTTAAAATGTTCATAGTTTCTTTATGTTTAATTGTTATTTTGTATTTATCTAGTTTCTACTGAAATATAATGAATTTACTGGGTTAATAAACCATCATTAATCCGCCAGCTGGCGGATGTCATTTGTTGTCACTTGTGCTGCGCACGTCATTTTCATTTTTACAATTAATGCCCACTAAACTTGTCCGTATGGATGACTATCCATGACTTTTAATTGAAAAAGATTACAATTCCACGAATCTATCAACCACCTAAATAGTTACGCAAGTTTTTTATAATATTAGTCCCACCCTTTTGGTTCAACAATTTGTGCTTTAATTTTTAATACAGTAGTATTTGGTTGGGTATTACTTACCAGGGTAACTGTTTTATTTTGAAACCCTCTCCGGTTTTCGCTTTCAAAAGTAACCTTTAAAAGGCCGGTCTCGCCAGGTTTTACAGGCTCTTTAGTAAAAGTGGGAATGGTACAGCCACAACTCGAACTTACATCAGAAATGATAAGGTTACCGTTTCCTGTATTTTTGAATTTAAAAGCATAGGTCACTTTTTCGCCCTGTATTATCCTGCCAAAATCATGCTTGGTTTTCGTAAACTCTATTTTAGCAGCAGCACTATTTTCGTTATCCGAAGCCGAACTGGGATTGTTAACTATGTCGGAGGGCAACCTTGTACCATCGTTGCTTGAATTCCCACAGCCCCAGGCAATGAGCGAAATAATAATAATCAGTACTGTATAAATTAAGTTGCGCATGTTTATCTAAAAAAATGAGCGGCAAAAGTAGAAAAATAGTTTGACTTAATCACCATATCAAATAATTGATATTGGCCGCATTTACAAGCAAATCTAATCCAGTAATTGGTTCAATTTTGTCATTGAAAATTATTGTCATTAAAAGTCAATTGTACTAAATACCTCACAATTCAACTAATAATAGATCAAAGCTAATTGTCCGGCCCCAGCGGGGCCAAATGTTGGTAAATACCGCAAACAATCAAGCATAACCGCGCCAGAGTTGGAGCCTGTCCCTATGGGAGAATGTTTCATAATCATGGAAAAAAAATCGCACCACTACGTAGTGCCCTTTTCTATAGGGGCAATACCTTCCACCAATATTCGGCTCCTCTGGAGCCAAAAAAACCTTAAATCCTGGTTGTTTCGAATAAGAATGCAATTTGTCGTGCACCCATTGGTGCTGATTGTTTACTTTTGTTAAAACAAAAACGAAACACATTGCAGATCTACCTGGTAGGATATATGGGATCCGGAAAATCAACCATTGGAAAGAAGTTGGCCAATTCGCTTGGGCTTGAGCATATCGACCTGGATTGGTTTTTCGAGGAGACCTATAAAATCAGCGTCCACCATTTTTTTAGCAAGTACGATGAAAAAGCCTTCAGGTTGATCGAACACCAACTTGTGCAAAAAACATCAAAGCTCGACTATTGTGTAATCTCCACGGGAGGGGGAACACCTTGTTTTCATGGAAATATGGACATCATCAATCAAAATGGATTTTCGGTTTATATTAAAATGCGCCCTGATTCCCTGTTTGAAAGGCTGAAAAATTCGAGACGATCACGGCCGCGAATTTCTCATTTATCTGATGATGATTTAATGAAACGGATTAATGATGACCTTGAAGTGAGGGAAAAGTTTTATCAAATGGCGCAATTGGAAGTGGTGGGAGAAGATGTTGATGTGGCTATGCTGGCCGAAAGGATCAGATCCGTTTAATCCTTAGCCAACGGAAAACACTGACCGATTACCGATCACCGATTACTGATTTCCGATTACCAATTACTGATTACCACCTTTCATAACATCGTTGTTAGCCCTTCGAAGTTGGCTTAACTTGTTTGAAACTTCTGACTGAAATGAAAGGCTAAAGAGCTTAACAAGCTGATTGAAAAACTTCGAACTCGCTGTTGTCCCATTTTGTTTTCTTCACTAACGCCTGCATACCAATTACTGACCACCAATTACCGATTACCGATCACCAATTACTGATTACCGACTACCGATCACCTTCTTACATCTTCCTCACCAACAAACATACATTCTCAACATGATGTGTCTGTGGAAACATGTCCACGGGCTGGGTTTTTACAAGATCGTATTTTTCGCGCATCAAATCAATATCCCTGGCCTGGGTTGCCGGATTACAGCTCACGTAAATAATTTTTTCAGGTCCGGCTTTTAGTAACTGGTTAATGACCTTAGTATGCATGCCGGCACGGGGCGGGTCGGTGATGACGATATCGGGAAGGCCTTCGCTGGCAACAAACTCTTCGTCCAACAATTTTGCAAGGTCGCCGGCAAAGAAAGCTGTATTTGTGATTCCATTCAATTCGGAATTGTGCTTTGCATCTTCGATGGCGTCGGGAACAATTTCAACACCTACAACCTTTTTCACCGAAGGGGCAACAAAATTTGTAATTGTACCTGTTCCGCAATAAAGGTCGTAAACGGTTTCATCACCTTTGAAATCTGCAAATTCGCGGGCAATTTTATAAAGGTTATAGGCTTGCGCCGAATTGGTTTGATAAAAAGATTTTGGGCCAACCTTAAATTTCAGGTCTTCCATCTCTTCAATAATAAAAGGGTTTCCACTAAAAAGATGCACATCCTGATCGAAGATAGTATCATTCAGTTTTTTGTTTACCACCCACATCAGGCTGGTGATTTCGGGGAATGAAGTCTTCAGATGTCCGAGCATCAGTTTGATATCATCGTCATTGTCTTCAGCAAAAATCACAATCACCATTACTTCACCTGTCGAAGAAGTGCGGATGATTACATTCCGCAAAAATCCATGGTGTGCCCGGTTATCGTAAAAGGTAAATTGATTTTCTGTGGCAAATTTCTTAATCGCTAGGCGGATGCTATTAGAAGGTTCCGGCTGTAGGTAGCAATTTTTCACATCCACGACCTTGTCGAACATACCAGGCAAATGGAAACCAAGCCCGTTCATATCCCGGATTTCATCATCGGCCATTTCATCTTCGGTGAGCCATTTCTTATTCGAAAATGTAAACTCCAACTTATTCCTGTAAAAGTACTGCTCGTCTGATGGAAGTATGGGGTTTATGTTGGAAGTGTCCAATTTCCCGATCCGCTCAAAATTATCAACTACCTGCTTTTGTTTGTACATCAACTGATCACTATATGGCATGATTTGCCATTTACAACCACCACACAAGCCATAATGCTCGCATTTGGCTTCGATGCGTTTTTCGGAATAATGATGAAACTTGATGGCTTTACCTTCATAAAAAGATTTTTTACGGCGCGTAACCTGAATATCCACAATATCGCCAGGAACCACAAAGGGGACAAATACAACCAGGTTGTCCACACGCGCCAGGGCTTTGCCTTCTGATCCGGCATCAATGATTTCTACTTGCTCTAATATTGGGATTGGTTTTCTTCTTCTTGACATGGGGGAAATGATTGAATGTGTGAATGTGTGAATGAGTGAATGAGTGAATGAGTGAATGAGTGATAAAATGATTAAATGTGGCAATGATAAAATGATAAAATGACAAACTATTTGTGGGCAAAAGTAGAATAATTGCTTGATTGTTGGAGAGCATTTTAAAAGTGGGTAGGACAACCTTGGTGGGCGTTATTACCGGTTAGTTTTTATTTCCATAATTCCCCTTCTATTCGACTGAATTCTGTAACATTACCCTTGAATTGAATGAATTCCTCCATTGACCAGACTCCTGATAAATGGTCGAGGTCATTATAAATTGTGGATTTATCAGAAACATTTTCCAATCCAAGACTCCTTTTAACTATTTGCACAATTAAAGTTTTAAGATCAGTCCCCTGCCTGTCTGCTTCAAATTTTAACCTATCGAAGACTACTTTGTCTAAATTACTTATTGTGATTTCGTTATCCATAGCTGCATTATTAAAGAATATAACACAAAGTTACTTAAAATATTTTTGTGCTTTTTGCAATAATCGATGAATGAAATGAGGCTAATCCACTTTTGCGGCAAAATGCTTACTATTAAAATTTGGACAATTGACAGCTTCAAGAATTATTTAACCACCAACTTCTCCCTTATCATGAAATCGTCAGCACTTACCTCAATAATGTACATCCCAGGTTTAAGCATGGAAATATCGATTGCTTCGGTGCAAAACCCCTGGCTTAAAACATTTTGACCAGTTTGCATGTAGATATTTATTTTTAAAACTCCCATTCCAGCATTAGCAGAAACAAACAATTCTTTTTTGGCCGGGTTTGGATAAATTGAAATTGGGGACTTTGAATTATTTTCTTCAACGGAGATAGTCTCGCAAGCCTCTTCTACTTCTTCCGGGCTGTTGCAACCCGGTGCATTGCTATGAATTTCAAGTACCCCGTTGGGAATTAAAAGATAATTGCATATGCTTGCAAGTTCACATGAAGATAGGTGATCGTTAAGTCGAATGAACAAATCAACTATTGAGTTCGAATCAATATTTTCCAGTCCTGTTAAGTTTATAAGCGCATCGTTTTTCATGATATGAAGATCCCCATCAATTGATTTCAGGTTAACAAGGTTTATTAAACTTGTTAGTTCAGGATTGAAGCTAATTGCAAGGAATCCCCGTATAGAAGTTATATTATCGAGCCCTCTTAAACTTGATAAGACATCGTTATACTGTATCCAAAGATAGTCTTCAATAGAAGTAAGGTTTTCAAGTCCAGCAAAATTTGTCAGATTATTGTTGTACTTGATATTTACGTATCCCTTAATACATTGCAAGTTATTTAGACCTGCAAAATTTATTACTGAAATATTGTTTAATACACTTAGTCCTCCAACTGAGAACAAGCTTTCAAGACCTATAAAATTAGTAATGGCACCGTTGTCCCATAAAGTTAGATTCCCTTCCAAAGAAGTCAAACCGTTAAGGCCTGTGAAATTTACTATGGCAGAATTGCTCTCAAGAAATAACCCCTCGCCAATTGTTGCCAAATTCTCCAGCCCGGTTAAGGTCGATAGTCCATCATTTTGTCTAATCCACAAATCTCCATAGATAGCAATCAACTCAATTAATCCATTTAAATTGGTTATACCATCCCCCTTTATTTCCACATCCCCTTCAATCTCAGTACAACCCGGATAATCGCTTTGAAAATTATCAATCTGTTCCTGGGTTGTAAAGGTAATCCCCTCAGGCAGGCAGGACTGGGAAAATGCAGCAAAATGAAGAATGAAGGGAACCGCGATGAGCAAGAGTATTTTTTTCATTGTGGTAAATTTTTGGATAAAGGTAGGGAAAAATTGCTATCCCTTGAGAAACTGACAGAGTGTTTTTTGTGATTACATCAGAAAGGTCTCACAAAATCAATACATGCTGATAAGCATTAAATGACCAACTGGCTGACATTTTTTTGGATTATCTAACTACCAACTTCTCCCTTATCATCAATTCATCAGAACTTACTTCAATAATATACAGCCCTGGTTTAAGCATGGAAATATCGATTGTCCTAGCGAATTCTTTTTTATTGAGTACCGTTTGGCCAGTTTGGTTGTAG
>Ga0075120_10002366_pt1 | contig 13723 bp, 12 predicted proteins | sample AntAceMetag02UKL_FD_69792 | JGI IMG/M metagenome (GOLD analysis project Ga0075120, IMG submission 69792) | Saline lake microbial communities from Ace Lake, Antarctica - Antarctic Ace Lake Metagenome 02UKL | ecosystem: Environmental > Aquatic > Non-marine Saline and Alkaline > Saline | place... | reverse complement strand
GCCTGATTAACACATCCCTCACTTCTTAATTCTGAGGCAGAACTAACTTCTCCGTGACACCCAACAGCTCCCATAAAAAGAATTTCTTCTCTACTAGCTTCCATAATTTTTTTAATATAATTTTTAAACCTTCTTTTGTCTATCCTGTAGAGAACAATCGCTGTTAAATTATTTAAATAAAACCAGCTGTCTCCTTGATGATAACTTCTTGAATCTTCTCCGGTATGCCAATCACAAAAGTTTACATCGGTCTTATCCAATGTAGAGACGCCACCCCATGGAAGCCAAAGTTTATCTAGTGCATTATTAATACATTTTATCCACTCTTTCTTAGAAAGGAGTTCGGGATAAATATATGCGGCAATGAAAATATTGGGACGAATAACCTTCTCCAGCTGACTTCTCTTTGGGTAATATCCATCATAAAGATTCTCTCCGTCAAAAAAGGCTTTTCTCACTTTGCTTTTCATTTCACTCTCTAACTTCTCATAAAAATCTTTTTCACTTTTTTCCCTTGCCAATAAACGAAGAGTTTTATACATATTAAGCTTCATTGCCTGTAACTCTATTCTTGCCCCATCTCGCTTTAAGCTATCCATCCATGTCTCATATGATTGATTTACAAATAACCCATCTTCGGTAAATGCCCATAAGAACTCTTCCAGATATTTTTTAATTTTTCTTTTTATTTTTTCTTTTTCCGAAACATTGAGAAAAGGGAAAATATTTTCAGCCCTTTTTACTGCCCATCCTATGGTGTCAATATTTCTTACCCCTCCAGGACCCTTTTTAAGTCCACTTTCCATTAAGCGAAAAAACACTTCTTTTCCAATATTTTTATCGATCTCGGTAACTGATTTTAAAGAGATTGCCTCGTCTCTTTGCCAAAAATGAAAAAACCAAGGAAGACCCGCATAAACACCGTTCTCTTTTTGGACAAAAAGACTATCAAGAGCATTTTTAGCACACAAAAAATCTATATCACGCTTTTCTTTGGGGTTGTTTTTTAAAACAATCTTTTTTATTTCCCGGAGAACATCTTTTTTACTACTTGCAACTGCAAAAACAAATCTTTTACCAGAAAGCAGAAGCCCCTTATAGACATTTCTTGTAAAAGGTGGAGAGTTGCGCGACTGATCATAAGAATAGTGCTTGTTTATAATTTCCTTAATATCATCTCCCTGTTGTGTTTTAATTGCAAGGTATAAATGAGGATCAAATTTTATTATTAGAAATTCTTTTTCTCTTGTTATCGTATAATCTTTTGGTGGAAGCGAAGAATAAGATTCTTTAACATCAAAAAATATTCTTATATTTCTTTTTTCAGTTAATTCATAAACAAAAGAATGAGAAGATTCTGAAAGATAAAAGATCTCTTCAATATTTTCTCTCTTTCTTTCTATATGATTAAAAAAGTTTCCGACAGCCAGGACGTTCCCTCCGTCCTCTACTTCGATTTCTTCGATAAAACGATACATTTTTTCATCCAATCGACAAAACCATCCCTCATAGCGACTTTTTGTATTACCGCTCATCCAAAGATAATCTCCAAGCTTATTGGAAAGTAAAAAACTGGCAGTATCTATTTCTTTTTCTATTTTTTTTCGAGTCGTTAAAAAGTGTGTAACTTTCATTTTTCAAACGCTTTGTTGTGAGCAATTAAATAGTTATAAACAAAACTTTGCCAATCCGCCCGAGCAGCGATTTTCCGCGCTTCAATCTTATTCTCTACTCTTTCACGCCTACTAGTTTTCATAAACTCATATAAAAATTTATATAAATCTTCTGTTACTAAAGCATCTTCTTTCTTTTCTCTTTCTAAGACGTATATCCCTGGACGATCTTTTTTTCTTTTTAGTCCGGCACAAAATCTTCCAAATCCAGCCAAATCAGTCGTTACAGAAGAAACGCCAAGAGCAGCAGCCTCAAGAGGTGTATATCCCCAAGGCTCATAAAAACTTGGGAAGACTCCCAAATGACAAGCCTCAAGAGCCTCTTCATAGTTTAAATTTGAAAGACCATCATGACCAGTAAGATAAATTGGATAATAAATTACCTTTACTCTATCTTCTTCTCGATTTAAAAGATCAGCCGCTTTTAGATGATTAATTATTTCGTCATGAAGCGAGTTAAGGTGATGAGTTGAAAGAGATGGCGTTTCGCCGTTCCGTTTTATGCGGTGTAATTTTTTTTCAATTTCTAAAAGATAATCTTCGCTAATAAGATTCTCTTTTGTTAACTCTTTTCCACGCAAAACATTATACAACATTCTCTCTTCGATATCAGAATAAGTTCCTTTAAATGATTCCTGGAGATCTCTGAAATATTCAACGTTTTCAAGAAGCGAAGGATTAATTCCGCGCACATCAGCGGGAATAAATAAAAAAGAAACAATTGTTCGTTTACTTTTTTCTTCACGCATTTTTTTGTTTAATTTTCCCAAAGAATCAATAAAGATATCAATCCCTTTTGCTCGTAGTTCGTTTCTCCCGATAATAAAATAGAAAAGAGTTTCTTCTATATCAAAGGTGTAATATGGGAAAAAATAAGATGCCACAAAGTTTCTTAAACTCTTTCGTTGGAGACGATGTTTAACAACAATATCTTCGAAGCTCAAAAACTTTTCAATATCTAATCCGTTAGGAAGGATCACATCTGGACTTCTACCAAGAAATTTTTCAGCTTCAATACCGGTTATTTCACTTACCGTAGTAAACACGTCCGCCTCTTTTGCAGAGGACTTTTCAATTGAATGTTTCGGGAAAATACCATGTTTCCGAGATTCTTCGTCAGGATTAATTTCATCAAGAAGTTTATAAAAATTAATACTATGAAAAGCGAGAGTTCTTCCCAGGCTTGTTGCGTGAGTTGTAAATATTGTTTTAACTGGAGCTTTTTTTGCCTTGAGATAAAGAAGCCCAGCGCCAGAAAGCCATTCGTGAAAATGAGCTGCTATCTTTTCACCTTTAAATTCCGCGGCAAGTTCTCTTATTAGTCTCCCTGTAGCATACGACCAACAAACAGGCTCATTAAAATCATATCCTGAGTGCAGAGAATCAACACCAAATTCTTCCCACATTTCTTTTTTAATCTCATCCACTTTATAAAAATAATCACTAAAATCAATGAGTATCGTAATCGGTTTTCCTTTTACTAACCATTTTCCGTAATGACACCTTAAACCTTCTTCCCCTAATTTTTGAAAAACTTTTTTGAACTCTGCTGGTGGAGCATCTTCTTTAAACTCTCCTCTTGCCTTATCCCGATAATAAGGACCAATAAGAAAATACTTGTTATCATAGTGATAGATCATCTTATCCGCTTTTGATTCTAAAACACGATAAATACCCCCTACCCTGTTACAAACTTCATATGAAACTTCAAATAACTTGTCACATAGTGGAATAATTTTTTCTGTTTTTTTCATATTGATTTTATTGATTTTTAGAAATCTTTTTTTCTTCTATTCTTAATTTAAAATCGCTTAATGCATTACTAAAAGATATAAAAGCGTCATATGGAGATTTATACGGACTAAAATATCCATGCACTGTTCCATCTCCCATTCCTTTTGTACTCATATAATAAACCTGGTCAGATGTTTGAAATCTTCTCCAAGAATCAGTAATTCCCTCATCATTTAAAAAAAGGACATCTTCTTCTAAGCCATAGAGCTTATCTAGCGCATCTTTTTGCATTTCATTTCCAGTCCACGCTGATAGATCGCGTTCTATGTCAGCCCAAGAAGTGATCTGCGGTACATCGATCTCGTCTCGTACACTATATCGATCAATACTTTCTGATAACGTCGAAAAATCGTTATCTTTATTCTTTAGAATTTCACTAGGAAGTGATTCTAAAAAATTAAAAATTCCTGTTTCTTCCCATTGATGTTCACCAAATGTTTCGTAATCCATAAAAAGATTAACAATTTCTCCATTTCCATTTACGTCAGAAATCCATTTGGCAAATTTTTCAGCAGTTAAGGGATGTTCTTTCCAAGATTTTTCGGAGAAACGAAACGCTATATCATCAGAAAGCCGATAGTTTTTTAAAAAAAGCTTAATATTTGAATTCTTGGTTTTGTAAAGAAAATTTGGGGATCTCCATCCTAAAATATGATCAACTCCTTCTCCTAGAATTCCTTCAAATCCCATTTCTTGTGCATGTTTTGCAATTTCGTTACTGTATGCAAGTTCGGTACATCGAAACACTCTCGGTTTTATGCCAAAAAGTTTTTCAATCTTTTCCATATTCATCTTAACTTGTTTCTGAAACTCTTCTTTAGAATATAAGAAAGAAAGGGAATGATAATAAGTTTCTCCTAAAACTTCCACGCGCCCGGTACTTACAAGGTCCTGAAATGTTTTTAAAGTTTCTTTTGAATACATTTCCATCTGTTCTAGTGCTACTCCAGAAAAAGAGAAAGTAAAGCGAAACTCAGGATGTTTTTTAAGAAGCTTGAATAGAATTTTGTTAGTTGGGATATAGGATTTTCTTGCAACTTTTTCCATTATAAAACGATTATTTAAATCATTTTCTTCTTTGGTTTCAAAGTAATCAGAATCTTTGCCAATATCAAGAAAATTGTATTTTTTTATCCGGAAGGGTTGATGGACTTGAAAATAAAAACAAACTGATGGCATTTTATTAGACTAAATTATATATATTAATACATTTTTCCGCCGCCTTACTCCAGGTAATACCGGCTACTTCGTGCCTTCCGTTTTTTGCGAGGCAATATGAAAGCGGTTTGTATTTTAATGCTGCTAAAACCTTATTAACCATATCATTCACGTCCCAAAAATCCGCTTTAAGCGCATGTGAAACTAACTCTGAAACCCCCGATTGATTAGAAATTAACACGGGAGTACCGTTAGCTAAAGCTTCAAGCGGAGTAATCCCAAACGGTTCTGATACAGATGGCATCACAAACAAATCTGCTGATTGATAAATTTCTTGAAGTTCTTTTTCCCTTAAAAATCCTGAGAAAAGAACTCTATCTGAAATCTTTAATCTTGCAACCTCTTCTGTTAAATATTCCTGCATGTCTCCAGAGCCCGATATAACAAAATAAATATCTTCTGTAAAATCGCAGATTTTTTTAGCAACTTTAATAAAGTAATCAGGCCCTTTTTGAAGAGTGAGTCGTCCTACAAAAAGAACTAGTTGCTTTCCTGCCTCTTTAATTTTGTGAACATTTTCAGTTAACCCTTCTTCTTCTAAAAAATCAATTCCATTATATACTACCTCTATTTTTTCTGGGTTAATCCCATATTTATTAATGATAATGTTTTTTGTAAAGTTACTAACCGCTATCACCTTATCTGCTTTCTCCATTCCCTCTTTCTCAAGATTATAAACTAGAGGATTGACACCCTCTCCTCCTCCACGATCAAACTCCGTGGCGTGAACGTGGGCAATCAATGGTTTGCCACTTATCATTTTTGCTCTAATACCTGCTCCAAAAGAAAGCCAATCGTGAGCATGAATCACATCAAAATGCTCTTTTTTTGCCACTTCTTCTCCAAATTCTGCGTACCGAAATACTTCTTCAATAAGACTGTTGCCGAAAAATTCATTATTATGGAAAAAATCCGAATGATATCTTTCACCTGTCACGTAAGGATAAAGTGGGGAATTAAAAAGATAAGATGTCTTACAAAGTATTTTTCCATCAACTATCTTCAAGAAACTTTCATCAACTCCTTCTAGTTTTCTCGGAAGAACAAAAATAATATCTATATTTTTTTTAACAAGTGCTTTAGTAAGTCCATGACAAGCAACACCAAGTCCCCCACTGTTATGAGGTGGAAACTCCCATCCAAACATTAATACCCTATTTTTCATTTTTCGTATTAATAATAATCTACGAAATTTAAAAAGAGATATCTAATAGGTCGCGCGGCTCTTCAATTAAGAAATCTGGTCTTTCGCGAAGCAAGGCTTTCTTCGAAGAAAGTCCCCATAACACGGCAACTGTTTTTACTTTTGCTTTTCTTCCCGCCCTTATGTCCCTTACTTCGTCCCCAATATAGATAAAAATCCCTCCTTTTCGTTTTAGTTTTTTAATTTCTCTTTCTTTCCCCAGAATACCCGAGGTTTTTATAAAATCAAAAAAATTTAAGTCATTTTTGTCAAGAAAATCCTTAACATTCTTTTTTGAATTTGATGTTAAGATTCCAACCGTATTTCCTTCCCTTTTTATTTTTTTTATAACATCCTTTACTTCTTCATTTACAGTAATCTTTGAGATTTCTTTGTTTATTTCTTTTTTAATTTTAAAATATAAAAGAAATAGCTTGTATAAAGGAATATTTGCATCCAATAAAACTTCTTCCATTCCTTCCTCTCGCAACCTTCTTAATAATTTATCGCTAATCTCATCTTCTCCACTTTTTTTTAAAAGATAATTTGCTTTTCTAACAATAATTGGCAAAGTATCGGCTATTGTGCCATCAAAATCAAAACAAAATATTTTCATCTTACATTAAAAGATAACAGAAAATAATTTAAAAACAAGAGAATTTATATTCGAAATTTTTTTCACAAACTTCATTTAAGAAACTTTAACATTACAATCTCATCAATTAGTCGTTTTTTGTATTGTAGTTGTTTTGGAATCTTCGCAACGATCTTAAAACCCATCTTTTTGTAAAGCCCAAGTGCCGGTTTATTGTTAGAAAAAACACTAAGACGAACAATCTTTATGCTATCTTTTATCTCTTTTTTTGCTAAATTAATTATTTCGTTCATTAAAAATTTTCCTAATCCAATCCGCCGATAACCATCAATTATTGATATCCCGAATTCTCCAATATGAGATTCTCTTCCCTCTCTTAGGCGAACTGATGTTGTTCCAACAATTTCCCCATTATGCTCAGCAACTAAATAAATTTCTTTCTTTTTTCTGATATTCTTTTCCCTTTCTTTGATCCATCTTTCCTCATCTTTTAACGTTTGCTTTCTATTTAAGAGAAGTTTTGCTTCTTCTTTAATTAATGAGTTAATAAAAATCATGAAGTCTTCTGCTCTTTTCACGTCTTTTTTCGAAAACTTTCTAATCTCAATTATTTTCCCTTTAAAATCTTTTTTCATATTTTATTTAATAAATCCTCCAACTTGACTTTCCCAAAGATTAGCATAAAACCCTTCTTTTTTCAGTAACTCTTTATGTGTTCCCATTTCAACCACCTCTCCTTTTTCAAAAACAATAATTCTGTCCATTCTTTTAATTGTTGATAAGCGATGAGCAATAACAACTGTCGTGGTTTTTCTAGTTAAATCTAGTAAGGCTTTCTGGATTTTTTCTTCCGCAAGAGTATCCAGCGAACTCGTCGCTTCATCTAAGATAACGATCGATGACTTTTTAAGCATTGCGCGTGCAATGGCAATTCTTTGCCTTTCTCCTCCCGATAATTTTATTCCTCTTTCCCCAACAAGAGATTCATATTCATTCGGAAGATTTAAAATAAAGTCATGTGCTTCAGCACGCTTTGCAACTTCAATAATTTCAGAAAAATCAGCGTCATCTTTTCCATATCCAATATTTTCTTTGATTGACCGATGAAATAGAGAAGGATCTTGTGGCACATATGCAATGCTATCCCTTAAGTCATCCTGACCAACTTCTGAAATATCTTGCCCATCAATTTCAATAACCCCACTATCAACATCTAAAAATCTTAAAATCAGTTTTACAAACGTCGTTTTCCCTGCGCCCGATCTTCCAACTAATGCAACTTTTTCTCCTTTTTTCATTTCTAAATTAAAATTATTAAAAACCGATTCACCATCTTTATAAGCAAAAGTAACATTTTTAAAGTTAATTTTCCCTTCTGTGATATTTAACTTTCTCGGTTTTAGAATATCTTTAACATCAGGCTCTTTCTCAAAAATACTAATCATCTCTACCGCGTCAGTTATCGCCGTAGATGCTTTGATAAGACTTCGACTAATATTCCAAACAATATTAAAACACGTAAGAACATAAACCTGGACAAGGACAATTGTTCCGGCAGATACTGATCCTTTTATCCATAAATCAACAGCAATCCAAATAATAGCAATGTTGAAAAATCCAATTATCAAACTTTGATACATCCCGTTCCAAAAATTTAGTTGCATCCAAGCTTTGGTTCTTTTATCTTCTTCTTCATCTGTTGTGTCTTCAAAATATTTTTGCTCTCGCAGACTATTACCAAACATCTTTACCGTCAGAATGTTGGTTATAATATCAGCATATTGAGAAGTCGTTTTTGTATCGGCTTTTGCACTTTCTAAACTTTTAGGAATTTGCCACTTGATCATTAATTTTACTAGAAAGCCGTACATGATAATCCAAAAAAGAAAAACTATTCCTAAGGTTTTTGATTCGTTGAATAAAACAATAAAAAGACTAGTTAGGGCAATACCGCTCATCCAAACATGAAATACAAATTGATCGTGAAGAGTCCCAAATGAATTTACAAATCTTTTTGTTTTTGCAACCAATCCACCCACAAAAGAATTTGAAAAGAAAACATAAGAGTGTTTTTGCAGTTTCTTCAGAGAGTGATCATAAAGATCTTTTATGATTTTGCTTTGAGATTTGGTTATAAAATAATCAGCTAATCTAAAAAATAGATTATATCCTAAAATACTAAATACTAAGATTAAGAGTAATGTTCCCAGTTTTTCTACCGCATTATCTGGATTTTCGGAGACTACATCAATAATTCCCTTATAAGTCAAAGGCACAAGAACTGTTACTCCAAGTGTTCCAATACCATATCCTAAAAATATAACAATTTGAGAAAAAACGTGTTTTTTAAGAAACGGTAAATAATATGAAATTATTTTAAAGAAATTCATCTCTTTATTATTAAATCTTCTCCTTTATTATTAATACTCCACAAAACTTCTTCTTTTTCATTTAAAACTTTTATCCCCTCTCCTTTTTCAACATATTCAATAGTTAATTCTTTCTGAGAATTTTCATTAAAGAAATTTATCAATATTATAAAAAATATGGAAATTAAAATTATTCCAAAAAATATTTTTTTCATAAAAGAATTATTTACATTGCAAATTTTCTAAGAATAGTCGAAAAAAAGAAAAAATTCAAATATTCTCTTTAAAAAAAGAAAGAAATATGATAAAAAAGATATATGAAAAGAAAAATACTAATCGCGGCTGCTCTGCCTTATGCAAACGGCTCACTACATTTTGGTCATGTGGCAGGTCTTATCGGATCCGATATCTTAGCAAGATATTTTAGATTAAATCAAGACTCTGTTCTCTATGTTTCTGGTAGCGACTGTTATGGTACACCTATCGTTTTTGAAGCCGAGAAACAAAACGTTCATCCATCAGAAATTGCTAACAAATATCACCAAGAATTTATCGACACATTAGTAGGTGGATTAAGTTTTTCTTATGATTTCTTCACAAAAACAACATCTCCTTTACATAAAAAAACTGTTCAAGAAATATTTCTGAAACTATACGAAAAAGAATTAATTTATAAAAAGACAGAAGAACTTCCATATTGTGAGAATTGTGCAAAGTTTTTACCCGATAGATATATCGAAGGAGAATGTTATATTTGTCACTATGATTCTGCTCGCGGTGATCAGTGTGATAGTTGTGGAAACTTGATGGAAACAAAAAAAATTATCACACCAAAGTGTAAAACATGTAAGAATGTCCCTGTTTGGAAAGAATCTGAACATTTTTTTCTTAAACTTTCTGCCTTTCAGAAAGAACTTACGACATGGGTAAAAAAAAGCATTGGATGGAGAACAAACGCAAAAAACTTTACTCTTAAATTTTTAGATCAAGGTCTTCACGATCGTTCAATTACCCGCGATACAAAGTGGGGAGTTCCAATTCCATTAGAAGGTTACGAAACAAAAAAAATATATGTTTGGTTCGAAGCGGTCTGTGCATATCTTTCCGCGAGCAAAGAGTGGTCTTTGAAAGAAAATCAGAAATGGGAAGATTTTTGGAAAAATGAAAAAGCAATTCATTACTATGTTCATGGGAAAGATAATATTCCTTTTCATTCAATAATCTGGCCAGCTATTCTTATCGGCAACAAAGATCTTCATCTTCCGGATAGAATAATATCTTCAGAATATCTTACCTTAGAAAAAAAACCGTTTTCAAAAAGCCGTAACTGGGCAATCTGGATTCTTGATTTTTTAAAACATTTTGATCCAGAAACGCTAAGATATTATCTGGTCGCCAACGGACCAGAAACTTCTGACGCAGATTTTTCTTGGGAAGAATTTTCTTCAAAAACTAATAACGAGTTAATCGCTAACTTCGGTAATTTTGTATATCGAATTACATCTTTTATCGAAAAAAACTTTAAAGACGGTATTGATTTCCCTAAAAATCAAAGCAAAGATTCTTTAGAGTTTCTTAATTTAGCTGGAAAAACATTTCCTCTTGTTGCAAAAGAAATCGAAGAAGGACAATTTCGAAAAGGACTGCAACATATTTTTAAGTTGGTAGAACATGGCAATCGTTACATTAATAATAAAGAACCCTGGAAAACAATAAAAGATAGTCCGGAGAAAGCTAAGGAAAGCCTTGCTGTTTCTCTTCATGTTATAAAATGTCTGGCAATTCTTCTCAATCCGTTTTTGCCAAAAACTTCAGAAAAAATATGTGCGCAAATTTCTTTAGATTATCTAAATCTTCAATGGGAATATCCAAAGCTAGAAAAAATAAAGGTTGTTAACTCATCAATTCTTTATAGTAAGATAGAAGAAGAAACGATCAAAGAACAAATCAAAAAAATGTCCTCTTAGTACTTGACATTTATTTATAAATAACTTTAAATAAAAAAAAATCTTTAAAAAGGAGGTGGTGGTATGGGTAGGGTCTTCTATTTCCCAACAAAAAGCAAGGGTTTCAATAAAACACTTTCTGATTTAATGAAAGAAGCTAAAAATAATAATTCCTTTTTAGCAAATCTCCCTAAGGGAATTATTACTTCAACTTTTTCTGATTTAGAAAAAATTCTTCGTATAAGCATTCATAATGTTTTAATTAATGAAGAATGTTGCAACTCTGATTACTTCCACTGTGGTACTTATGTCTCTAAAGTAATTTCTGATACCGCGAAAAATCCCCCGTCCAGTTTCTATGTAATTGATTATTTATCAAAAATAGAAGGTACAAGAGATATACTACAGTGGCAACAAGCAGCTAATATCTGTTTTTTGATTTGTACAATTTTCGATGGAAAATGTAACCGAGGACTAATGAACTATTCAAGTTATGAAAAAATGGGAATTGGGCTTTACTCAACTTACTACGGCAAAAGTAAAAACGAAATAGGTTATCTAATGAGCGACAACTATAAAACTATGGTTGACGTTACCAGAGAAGCCTTAAAAACCCTCTCAACTTAAGAGGGTTTTTAATTATTTTTAAAAAAGGAACCTTGAAAAGTTCCTTGTATCCATATTTTCCTATTTTTAATAATTCTATATTCTGCCTTATTATCTTCAGTAAAAAAATCTCTCCTTTTTTAAGTTACTCTTTGATTTTTTCCCAGAAAATATTCTTTTCCTCTAGATATTTTATAATAGCTTCTTTTAGAGGTACCGGCCTGATATCAGTATTTTTGAGCTCTTCAAGACTTAAAAAATCAAATAAAATATGATCCTCCTTCGTGACATTTTCAACGTCACTATTCTCTTCTTCCCCCTCAAAAACAATATTTATCTCGTACTTTGTTTTTCCCTTTTCCGGGTAAATATTCTCTATCAAGCCAATAAATTTTAAGTTTTTAAGGACACTTCCTCTTTCTTCTTTCATTTCTCGGATAGCGGCTTCCTGACTTATCTCTCCAAGTTCAACATGACCACCGGGGAAAAAATAATAATCCCGTGTTACGCTTTTACAAAGTAAGACTTTTTCATCTTTCTTAACTAAAACCCTCGCAATAACTTCAAAACATTCATCCATATTTTAATATTCTTCACATTTTAGTTCATAATATGCTTTCGTTAAGTTTTCAATTGTTTTTTTCATATTTTAAACAATATTAAATCCAACGAACAATATATTCATGATATTCATCACCACGATGAATACATTTTGTTTCTCTTATAATTATTTTACTTGATCTAGTTACATACTTTAATACTTCCTCTCCCACCCCAATAAATGCAATACAGTTTAGGGGATGTAGATTATAGTCTTTTACTCTTACTATAAGCTCCTTTTCATTTCCCGTTTCCACACCTTCAATTGTTCCAAAATCATACTCTTTCTGCCAATACTTTGACAAAACATCAGGCAAGCTTTTTGGAGAAACAAAATATCTTAAAAATGTTTTAAGAATAAAAGAATTTTTAATATTAAACTTCCCGGATTCCTTTATTACTTCATCGTCCCAATTAAATATTTCCTTTGCGATTAAAATTATTAAAACGGCCAAAGATGCAGAATACATCTTATAGGGCTCTATTTTTTTAAAATCAATAGGATGTCCTATTTCATTTAATTTATTCTCCACTTTTTTAAATCCCTCTTCGCCCACTTTAGAGATAATAAAAGACTGATGAGATTTAAGCGCTTCCCCCCTAACATTGCCCGGTCTTGCGAGCAACTCCCCTACCTCTTCTTCAAATAATTTTTTTTCTTCCATATTTTTATTATAACAAATTAAGAAAAATAAAAAACGTTGTAATTTTTCGTTTTTTATGGCATAATCTTAAAAAAAGGAGGTTACAAAGTGGACATTAAAAATTATTCTAAAAAAGTTTCTACTTATGAAACACTGTTTGTAATTCTTTCTCTCGGATTAAAAGATAGAAAATCTGCTCTCTGGGATTACGAAAAACTTCACCAGGGAATTAGAAGATTAAAAGCAAATGAACGCTACGAGGAGTTATTAAAATGTTTTTCTTTTGATAATTTAGGAATCAGTGCAATATCAAATGACATTGTAAACTCATTATTTACGCTCACCAATTCTAATCTTCTTTTGTTAATATTCTCTGAAGATGAAAGTTACACTATAAATTGTAGCGAAGAAAAGAAAAAAAGAATATTTTCTAAGTTCTCCAACAAAGATTTAGAAATACTTTCTGAAATAACAGAAGAAATTAAAAAGAATAACTAACGAGAGGTTAATCCCCTCTCTTTTTTTTATAATAAATGTTCTATTACTTTTAAGGATATCTTGGACCAATCCTCCATTTCAATATTTTTTATATCTTCAAACTGCATCATTTTACTTGTTTTTATTTCGCTATCATTCGAAGCAACATCTCCTGATACTTCTGCAAGATACAACAGTCCAAAATGAACCTTTCCCACACTATTTGAATCATTATTAATGTAACCAACGAGCTTTAGTTCTTTTATTTCTGCCCTTACTTCCTCTTTTATTTCTCGCAAGACACTACTCTCAATCGGATCTCTTGCACTTTCATCTTCCTTATCAACATGACCTCCGATTCCGATTGACCATTTTCCTTGAAGTCTTTTTTCTGTATAATCCTTGTCTTTCGTGGCCCGTTGATAAGTAAAAATACTTTTATTTTCATTAACCAACACAACATAAATAATTGGTTGCTTGTAGTTTTCATTATTTTCTACATCTTTTCTTTTAAGATACTCAAATCCGTCTAAAATTCTTCTTTTAAAATTAATTTTTTGTGGAAAACACAAACCCTCGAAATAGTCTTTTTGAAAAAGCTTTTCTTTTTTAATAACC
>Ga0075120_10002363_pt1 | contig 13735 bp, 10 predicted proteins | sample AntAceMetag02UKL_FD_69792 | JGI IMG/M metagenome (GOLD analysis project Ga0075120, IMG submission 69792) | Saline lake microbial communities from Ace Lake, Antarctica - Antarctic Ace Lake Metagenome 02UKL | ecosystem: Environmental > Aquatic > Non-marine Saline and Alkaline > Saline | place... | reverse complement strand
CGAGTCAGGAATACGCTCCGGCCAGCTCACTGTTTTTGTTCAGCACACGAGCGCCAGCCTCGTCATCATGGAAAATGCCGACCCCGAGGCGCGGACGGACCTGCACTCTTTCTTCGACCATCTTGTCCCCGAGGATCTTCCTTTTCTCGTTCATACCGACGAAGGCCCCGATGACAGCCCCAGTCACTTGCGCATGGCGCTAACCCGCACCAGTGAAGTCATCCCGATTCACGAGGGAGGACTCGCGCTCGGCACGTGGCAGGGAGTGTTCGTCTTCGAGCACCGCGTCGCCTCTCACCGCCGACATCTTGTCGTCAGCCTGATCGGGACGAAAGACACCTAGATGCTGCGAAGTCCCGCGCGCAGAGCGGCTTTCGTCACCTTCGGGAGACGCGAGACGATGAGGAGTCTTGAAGAAAGGAACGCCGCCGCGGCGAGAGCGGCGAGAGTAAGGATTTCACTTTTCCATCCCCATCCCAGCCCGACGGCCACGAGAACACCGATCAGGCAGGGCAAAGCAATCACCCGCAGGACTGGCTGCGGGCGCGCCAGCAAACGGGCGCGGGTCAGCCGCCCGTTGTCCTTATGATATTCCGTGACGGTGATCACCGCCCAGTCCCAGAGCAGTCCCTTCGAAAGAATCAGATCTGTTTTCCCGGTCTCATCCACCTCAGCACCCGTGAATTCGCTCCTGAGACTTTCGAGGAGATCATCACGCCCGGCTCCCTCTTCGCTCCAGAAGGCTTTTTCGCCCGCCAGCTTCCACCAGCCTGAGGCGACTTTTTTCCAAGTCGCTGTGCTCACCACTTCCAAACCACGGGACCACTTGGCCTCTTTCCAACCCAGCATGAGGCGGGAGCCGCTTCTCAGGAATCCCTGCAGAAGAACGAGTCCCGCGACGCCGACCCGTGCCCGGGCATTGTCGTAGCCCGGATCAATTCTAACCCTCCATGCTCTTTTCTGCGCGACGAGAAGACTCCCGAAGACCATGAGCCCCGCAGGGATGAAACAAAAAGGGGAGAAGATTCCCCCAATGATGAGACCCAAAATAAACAACCACCAAATGCCGTGAAGACAGACCTCACTCATCCCTAGATTTCCGTCAGGGTAAATGAGCTGAAACGGTTCATAACCGTACTGCCCATGATAAATAAAACTGCTCACCGGGGAGCGGCTTGTGTAAACCTGACCTTTCCAGACCGCGCCACCAAGACCTTTGAAACGGTTGCGATGAAGCGGCATCAGCATGGCTTCGGCCTTTCCGTAGCCTAGCTGCTGACGGAAATAGGTCCGATAAGTGAAACGACGATGATGCCAGACAAAAGCCGCCGCGTGAAATCCGAGATCATAGCCGGCTTCCATGACCCGCCAGCAAAAGTCGACATCATCCCCGGCGGTCCGGAAGATCGGGTTAAATCCGCCCACTTTTTCAAAAACATCCCGTCGCACCGCGAAGTTACAGCCTGGGAGATGTTCGGCTTTGGTGTCTGTAAGGAGAACATGAGTCGGGCCTCCCGGCGCTGCCGCGATCAGGGCCGCCTTCGCGGAAGCTGGCTCCGGCGGTATATTCGGCCCACCTGCGCAGCCCACGGCATCGTCCGAGGCGAATTGATGCGCGATCCAGCGAAGCCAGTCCGGCTCCACGATGCAATCATCGTCGGTGTAAACAAAGATATCGCCCTGCGCCTCCGCCGCCCCGACATTGCGCGCCGCGCTGAGTCCAGCGTGAGGGATTGCGATTTCCCGGATCTCGTCATAGTGAGAGACCAGCTCCGAAACCCGCTCGTCACTGCCGTCGTTCACCAGCAACAACTCGAGCTCAGGATAATCGAGGCGGGAAAGAGAATCGAGACATTCCACGAGGGTCGCGCTTCCCTGATAGGTGCAGACAATAACCGACATCTTCGGTGGTGAAGTCAGAGGCAGCTCGTCAGATCCCCGCACGAGCGAGGACCACTTTGCCCTGAGTTGCTCCATCGCCGGCTTCGCCGATTGATCCCGGCGCTTCATCCCGAAACTGTAATCCTCGATCGTCTCTCCGCCGCGCTGCCAGAGATCAGACCAGGCAAACACCGTCGTCCCCGCTGCCCCGGCCCGACAGGCTTCTTCGAGATGCCAGCTCAGCATTTCAGCCTGTTCTTCTTCCCCGTGCGATCCGGAATCAACGCCGAACTCCGAAATCAGGAGCGGCTTGTCACCGGCTAAATTCTGAAGACGCCGCAAGTAGGCGCCAAGACTCTCACGATCTTCCAGATACAAATTGAAAGCTACGAAATCCTGATTTCGCGGGAGCAAATATTCCGTGCTCGGATAATTCGCGTAGGCAAAGAGCGCCCCGGGATCGTTGGCATGCCCGAGGTCGATGAGACGCTCCAACTGCTCGAGGACCTGTCGTTTTCCCATCCAGCGAACGAGCGTCGTCTCGATCTCATTGCCAATGAAGTAGCCACCCAGCGCAGGATGACCCCGGAACCGGTTAATCGTTTCTAAAAGCAACTGATCCGCCTCCGCGAGAACCTGCGTCTCTTTCGTGAAGTCGACGTGCTGCGACCAGGGAAGTGTGATGAAAACCCGCAAGCCGTAGCGGGCGCACTCGTGCATGAAGAGGAGTGTCGGAATCTCGTAAACCCGGATCGCATTCGCCCCGAGCTCATCGCGGATCGCCTTGAGTTGGCAGATTCCTTCATCGGGGAACGCGCCGGCCGGAAACGGGCCGAAGGTCACAATTTTGAGGAAGCTCACCTCATCGCCCGCGCAGAAAAATTTTCCACGCACACGAAGAGGATCATCAATAGTCGAAACAGGATAGTCGAGGGGCGACATAAAAAAGAGTATGGAGCGAAACCTAACCGGGTCAGGTCCGTGACCCAACAGGGTATGGACGATCAGTCAACAGGGTTTAACAGAGAGAAAGCCCCGTTTCCTCCTCTTTTTTCCTTTCCTGCCGGTTTTCCGGACCTCCTCGAAACTCGACGGTGGATAAGGGGAAAGATGCGGATAAGAATGATAAGTCCCCCGCCTGCATGAAAATTCTCCACACCGCCGACTGGCATCTCGGTAAATTGCTCAACGATCAATCCCGCGACAAAGAGCACGGGCTTTTTCTCGAATGGCTCCTCGACGTCGTGAAAAGCGAGAAGATCGACGCCATCATCGTCGCAGGCGATATTTTCGACACCGCCAATCCTCCGCAGAGCGCCCTGCAGCGCTACTACGATTTTGTCTCGCGACTCTTCGCGCAAGGAACCTGCGATCTCGTTATTATTGCCGGCAATCATGATTCCGCCGCGCAGCTCGAAGCGCCGAAGCAGGTCCTGAACTCGCTCAAAACTCATGTCGTCGGTTTTCTCGCAGACGAGCCTGCGGAACGGATTCTTTACCTGCCCGATCAAAAAAATCCCGAGGTCTCGATTGCCTTGATCCCCTTTCTCCGTGATCGCGATCTGCGCGTCGGGCGAGCAGGCGAAAGCGCCGATGAGATCCGGGCACAGCTCTCCGAAGGGATCTCGGCCCGCTACGCGGAAACGGCGGAAGCGCTCCTCGCGGCGAAAGTCGACTGCCCCGTCATCGCGACAGGGCACCTCACCGTCGTCGGATCGGAAACCTCGGACAGCGAGCGGGACATCCATATCGGCGGTCTCGGCTCGGTCACGCCGGGACATTTTCCCGACGTTTTCAACTACGTCGCCCTCGGCCATTTGCACCGCCCGCAATCCAGCGATGAAAACGGCCGTGTCCGCTACTCAGGGTCACCGATCGCCCTCAGCTTCAGCGAAGCGACTGATAAAAAAGAAGTCCGCCTCCTTAATCTTGCCGATGGAAAAATCGCACAGACTTCCCTCCCCATTCCCGTGTTTCGGAAATTGTCGCAGCTTCGGACCACGACCGCCGGGTTGGAAAAAGCGATCAACGACTTCTCCGAAAAAGCAGGAAACCTCCGCACCTGGGTCGAACTCATCGTTGAAGACGCCGCCCTCGAAGACAACCTCACCGAGCGCGTCGCCGCTCTCATCGGAGATCGCGAATTTGATGTCCTCAAAGTGATTCGCGGACGGGCCGATTCGCTCGTGAGCATGTCGGTGGAGGACTCGACCGACGACGAAGCGATCGAGTCACTCCTCGACCAGCCGACCCGAGTCTTTGAACATTTGTTAGAGCAGCAGGAGCAATTCACCGAAGAAGAGGTTGCCGGGCTGAAACTGGCCTTCGCCCAACTCGTGGAAATGGAAGCACACCCTGAACTGATCGACGCGCCATGAAGATCCTCAGCGTCCGCCTTCAAAATCTCAATTCGCTCAAAGGGGAGCACCTCGTCCGCTTTGACGAAGAACCCCTCGCGAGCGCGGGACTCTTCGCCATCACCGGCCCGACCGGTGCCGGAAAGACGACCCTCCTCGATGCGATCACCCTCGCCCTCTACGGTAAAGTGGCACGCTACGGCAACGAATCGAATCCCGAGCATGTCATGACCCGTCACTGCGGCGAATGCTCCGCCGAGGTCGAGTTCGAAGTCGCCTCCGGCCTCTACCGGGCCGCGTGGGAGCGACACCGCGCCGGCAAAAAACCGGGCGGGAAACTCCAGGCCCCGAAGCGCTACATTTACAATGCCGCCGGAGAACCACTCGCGCAGCAAATTCGCGAAGCCGAGCAGAAAATTGAGGATCTACTAGGCCTCAACTACGACCGCTTTCTGCGCAGCGTCCTCCTCGCGCAGGGAGACTTCGCCCGCTTTCTCAAAGCCGACGCCAACGAGCGGGCCGGCTTGCTCGAAAGCCTCACCGGCACCACCATCTACACCCGTCTCGGCAAGCTCGCGCATGAGGAAGCAAATCGCCGCGAAGCCGATCTCAATGCAAGAGCCGCCGGACTCGATCAAATCGAATTGCTCGACGACGAGGCGCGAAAGGAACTGAGCACCGCGCTCAAGGCTGGCGAGACGGAGAACAAAAAACTGTCCGCTGAAATCGAGCGCGGTGCCGAGATGCTCTCCGCGATCCAGCAACTGAAACTGGCCCGGGGAAAGGAAGCCGCCGCGCGTGCCGAACGAGCCGCCCTCGACGAATTGCGGGAGACTGCGAAGGCAAGTCTGGCGCAATTGAAACTCCACCGCGCGACTCTGCCCTTCACGAAACAGCTTTCGGCCTTCGATCATGCCGAAGCCGCCGCGCAAGAGGCCGAAGACAAGAGCATCGCCGCGCGGAAGAATCATGAGGCCGCGAAGGCTCAGCACCAACGCGCTGCGCTCGTCTTCCAAATCTCCCTGAGCGCCGCCCTCTCGAAAGCGAAAGACGACGAAGCAAAAGCAAAGCATGCCGCGCAGGAGGCCGAAACAGAAACCGCCGCCGCCCGCCAATGGCTCGACCAAAACCGTGCCGATGAAACGCTTTCTCAAAATCTAGGCGTCTTGGTCTCCGCCATTGGCGAAACGAAAAACGCCCGCGAAACCGCGACCCGATACTGGACCGCCTGGAAGCATGTTGCCAGTGAAGTCGCCCCTGAAAAGGCGGCGGCCCTTCCGACGACTTTAGTGGGCGTGTCAGGCAGTGAACTCATTGATCCAATGATCGCCGCCGCAATCGAAAAGCAGGGCATCCTGAAAGAAGCCGGCCAAGAAGCGGCGCGGCAACTGAAACTGCGTCAAGATCACCTCGACAAAACCCGCCTCGTCGCGAGTCTCGATCAGCACCGCGCGAATCTCCAACCCGGCGAAGAGTGTCCTCTCTGCGGCGCCGAAGAGCACCCTTTTGCCGACGGCTCCCCCCCCGATACCGGCATCACCGAACTCGAAACCGAGGTCACCAACGCCACCGCTCAACTTGAGACAGCGAGGGATGAATACAAAAAACTCTGGGACGATCTCAAACGCCTTGAGGCGGGACGCACCGAACTGCTCGACGCCACCACGAGAGTCGAGACCAGCGAAGAAGAACTGGCCCGACTCCTCAAGCCGCTCGCCACCGAAGTTCCCACCCCCGGCGGCGAAGCCGCCTTGCAAAATGCCCTTCAGAAACGAGCCGGAGATTTTCGCGAACGCGAAAAACAAAGCGAAGCAGGGGCGAAAAAGAAAGAGGACGCAGAGAACCGTATTCGCCAAGCCTCAGAGGAAGCCGCGCGACTCCTCGCCAAACAAACCAAACTCGGCGAACCGCCGTCAACCGACAACGCCGACCTTTCACCCATCTCCCTCGATCAGGCCGAAGACGATTTCCAAGACGCGGCCTCGTCAGAAAAACTCGCCGCCTCGCAAACCGCCGATCGGAAAAAAGATGCCGAATCTGCCGCCGCGAAACTGAAAGCAGTCAGTGACGCGCTCAACCTCGCGGTCACCGATTCCGACTTCGCCACTCTCGCGGGCCTGCGTGAGGCCAATCTCGCGAGCGAAAAAGCCGCAGCATTCGAGTCGCTCGAAAGCGACCTGAACCAGCACGCCGCCGCCTCAGACGCTCTCTCCAAACAAGCAGGCAAAGACGTTGCCGATCTCCTCGCGAAGCAGGTTCTCGAAAACGAAGCCGCCGACACCTTTGTCGAAAAACAGCGCACGCTGAAACTCGAACGCGACGAACTCCTCGAAGCCCAATCGACGCGTCGCAACCAACTCACCACTGACGACCAAAACCGGAAGCGCAAAGAGGAAAGCGAAAAAGCCCTCGCGGAGGACCGGCAGCAGTTCTCGGTCTGGCGACGACTCAAGGAATTGATCGGCTCCCACGACGGAGCAAAATTCCGCCGCTACGCCCAATCGATTTCCCTCGATATTCTAACCCGACACGCGAACCGTCATCTCATCAAGCTGAGCGACCGCTACCGGATCTGTCGCGACCTCACTGGAGAGTTGAATCTCGAAATCGAAGACCTTCACCAGGCCGGCGCAAAGCGCCCCATGGCGAGCCTGTCAGGCGGCGAAAGTTTCCTCGCGAGCCTCGCCCTCGCGCTGGGATTGTCCGACCTCGCCGGCCGCACCGTGAGAATTGATTCCCTCTTCATCGACGAAGGCTTCGGCAGCCTCGACCCCGATTCGCTTGAAGTCGCGATCGCCACGCTCGAAAGTCTCCAGCAGGATCACAAAACCGTCGGCGTGATCTCCCACGTCGATTTGCTGAAGGAGCGAATCGGGACACAAATCATCGTCGAGAAGAAGCCGGGTGGTGTCAGTGAGATACGGGTCGTTCCGGTGGTTTAAAGTCTCTCAACCTCGGTGAAATAAGCTCCTCCGGCCTCTCCCTTTTCATCGAACAAATAGGTCACCAACTCTGCCTCGCCCTTGGGAAGATCCATCTCAAAAACGACGCCCTTACTCCCCTTCTCAACAGGCTTCTCTTCGACCTGCCCGGCGATTTCAATTTTTGCACGCTCCGCAAGGACCTCTTTCCCGGCCTCTTTTGGAAACTGACGGAGCGTGAAACGATAGCGACCGGCTTCTTTTACTTCGACCATCCAGGGTCCGGTTTCCCGGGGCAGCCTTTTAATCGCTCCGAAATTCCACGGAGGGTTACCGACGTTCAAATACCAATCCTGCGAGCAGAGAACGGTGGGATTATCGCTTGGGTTCCCGAGGTCAATGCGGACCGGCGTCATCCGCGGGGAGACGGCATTCCAGAACGGCAGGTAACGCTCTCGCAGTGCGCTCACGACTTCAGGGTGAGTCGCAGAAAGATCGACGCGCTGGGCCGGATCTTTTTCAATATCGAAGAGACGTTGCCCATCCGAATTAACGAGACGCCACTCCTCAGTCAGGACCGCTGAATATTCAAAAGGAGCCGGAGTCCCCGCGTTAAAGGCACCCCCCATGAATTGAACAACGAGGTGTTCGCGCTCCCATGATTCATCATTTCCTTCTAACAATGGCACAAGGGAGACTCCATCGGGCTCGTAATCCTCTGACACCGGAATTTCACATAACTCTGCCAGGGTCGGCAAAACGTCGAGGTGAGCGGCAAGCGTCTCGATATTGCGACCGCCTTCGAGACCTCCTGCAGGCCAGTGAATGAAGAAGGGCACGCGATGCCCGCCGTCGTAGACCGACGATTTCTTTCCGCGCATCCCGGCGTTGTATCCAACCAGTGCTTCAGAATCGAGGCCGTCGAACTTTGCCCCGGCCGCGGTTCCATTGTCCGTCATGAAAATGAGGATCGTGTTGTCGGCGAGGTTAAGCTCCTCCAGCTTGCTCCGCAAAAGACCGACATTGTGATCAATGTTGGCGATCATTCCGTAAAAATTCGGATTCGCCACTTGGTCTTTCTGTCCCTGGTAGGGTTCCGCCCACTCTTCAGGCACAAGGTAGGGCCCATGGGGAGCATTGAGCGCGAGATAGAGAAAAAACGGTTTCTGCTTATTCTCTGAGACAAAGCGAATCCCCTCGCGAAACCACACGTCAGTGCAGTAGCCTTCGAATTCCTCGAAGACACCGTTCCGTTCGTAAGTGTCATCGAAATAATTGTTTCCCCAATAATCGGAGGCCTGACCAATACCTCCGCAACGATGCCAAACGACATCCTGGAAGCCGCGGTCCTGAGGTCGATGAGGCGCGTTATCACCAAGGTGCCATTTCCCGACCATTCCCGTCGCGTAGCCGGCGTCTGCGAACAAGTTCGCGACGGTTTTTTCATCAGGATGCATCATCGTTTTTCCGGCACTGGTCCGGTAGGCTCCGGTCCGCGCAGGATAGTTCCCTGTCATGAGTGCCGCACGGGTCGGAGTGCAGAAAGGGCTCACATGAAAATCGGTGAATCGAACCGCGTCGGCATGAAGGGCATCCAAATTCGGAGTCTTCAGGATTGAGTTCCCGTGACAACCGAGATCCCCGTAGCCCTGATCATCCGTCATGATCAAAATGACATTCGGCCTCCCCTTCTCTTCCGCACTCAAGTTTGCGAAGGAATTAAAGACGAGAAAAAGGATCGCGAGGAAGTGCCGAGGATGATGTTTCATTCCATTTTGTCAGTTTAAGGAGTTAACAAAAACCGCAGCGACCCGTCTCCTCTTTTTAGAACAGCTACGCGTTACCTGCTTTCCAGTGAGATTTTTCAGAAGCGGGCATGCATCGCGACATGAGAGAGGTGACCGAACTATGGTTTCGAGCGAAAACATCAGGTGGAATCTCTTTCCTTTTCAGGACTTTTCCGCTTCACTCGCTCCTCCATGCGACCGCTCTCCCTTCTCTTTCTCACCGTCACTCTTGGCTTCTCCACCGCTGCAGCCGGGAAACCCAACATCGTCTACATCCTCGCGGATGACCTCGGTTACAACGATCTCGGTTGCTTTGGTCAAACGACACTCAAAACGCCGCACATCGACGCGCTCGCCGCTCGCCGCTCGGGGCATGAAGCTGACGCGACACTATTCGGGCTCGACGGTTTGTGCGCCTTCGCGTTGCGTCCTCATGACCGGCAAGCACACGGGGAATGCGACAGTTCGCGGGAACGGACTCGTTCTCCTGAAGCCGGGCGACGTCATCATCCCGCAAAAGCTGAAAGAAGCTGGCTACGCGACGGGTTGTTTTGGGAAATGGGGCATCGGGCATCCGCCGGAACGCGACGAGCCGAACCGCTTTGGCTTCGACGAATTTTACGGCTACGTGAACATGTTTCACGCCCATAATTTTTATCCGGAATTTCTGATCCGGAATGGGGAAATTGAGAAACTGAACAACGTCCTTGATGATCCGTGGCTCCTCGAAGACGGCTACGAAATGGGCGGACCAAAAGAGGGCGCCGGGGTCGCGAAGGTAAAAAATGACTACGCCCCGCATTTCATCACGAAGGAGGCCCTGGGCTTCATCGACAGGAACGCAGAAAATCCCTTTTTCCTCTACTTCGCGCTCAACATGCCGCACACGAACAACGAAGCGGGTCGCCCTCCTTATCTGAATGGGATGGAAGTTCCCGACTACGGCGAGTTCGCAGAGAAAGACTGGCCCGATCCAGAAAAGGGCTTCGCCGAAATGATGCGAATCGTCGATGATTACGTCAGGCAACTCGTGGCGAAGTTGGAAGAGCACGGCCTCTCCGAAAACACGCTCATCGTTTTCTCGAGCGACAACGGCCCTCACGAGGAAGGCAAGCATCTCGCCGAGTTCTTCGATTCCAACGGGGCCCTCCGCGGGACAAAGCGCGACCTTTTCGATGGTGGGATTCGTGTCCCGACAATCGCGACCTGGCCGGGAAAGATCCCGCCGGATTCGGAGTCTGATGCCCTCTCAGGCTTTCAGGACATGTTCCCGACTTTCGCCGAGGTCGCCGGATTTGACGGTCCGGAAGGACTCGACGGCGTGTCGCTGCTTCCGACCTTGACGGGGAATTCCGGGAAACAGGAGCAGCACGAATTTCTTTACTGGGAGTTTCTGGAACAGGGCGGGAAGAAGGCGGTCACGACGACAAAGTGGAAAGCGATTCAGTTGGATACTTTAAAGGCTGATCCAGCGCCGACACTGCTTTTTGATTTGGTGAATGACCCGGGAGAGATGACCGATGTGGCGGGAGATCATCCAGAGGTGGTGGAGCAGATGGAAAAGTGGATTGCGGAAAGCCACACGCCGCCGGTGCCTTAAAGGGCTAAAGCCCTCACTCCAACCTTGTCATCGGAGGGAAAAGCACACCAATTTTCACCAATTTAAGACTCGGCTATTTTCCCTGTATTCGTGAAAATTCGTGTTTATTCGTGGGCTAACTTTCCCTGAAACTCCCCGCACCCCCAAACTCTCATGAAAAAACTCATCCTCACGCTTCTCGCGTTTCCTCTCCTCACCTCCGCCGCTGAACCCGGCAAGTGGGTCGATCTTTTCAACGGTAAAAACCTCGACGGCTGGACACAGCGTGGCGGGGTCGCGACTTATGAAGTGATCGAGGGTGCCATCGTCGGGACGACGGTTCCAAAGACACCCAATTCCTTTCTCTGCACGGAAAGGGACTACGGCAATTTCATCCTCGAAGTCGAATACAAGGTCGATCCGACTTTGAACTGCGGAATTCAGTTTCGCTCGCTGAGCACGCCCGATTATCAGGACGGTCGGGTTCATGGCTATCAGGCGGAGATCGACCCGTCAGATCGCGGCTGGAGCGCCGGCATCTATGACGAAGGCCGAAACGGCTGGCTCGCTGATCTTTCCAACAACCCGGCGGCCCGTTATGCCTTCAAGCAAAATGACTGGAACCACTATCGGATCGAAGCGATCGGAAACCGGCTTATCACTTTCATCAACGGAGTCCGTGCGGCGGATCTGACTGATGACACCACCGCAGAGGGATTCATCGCGCTGCAGGTCCACGGCATCGGAAACCGTGAAGAAAAACTGCAGGTTCACTATCGGAATATCCGGATTCAGGATCTCGGAGACGAGACGGATTACAAAACCCCTGCCGCCACGGCCTACACGCACGAAGGTCCGCTCGTGAAGGAGGGCGCAGAGTTTACCACGCTCGCGGACGGTTTTAAATTCACGGAAGGCCCGGCGGTGGGTCCTGACGGGAAGATTTACTTCAACGACATCCCGAACGAGCGGACTCACGTTTACGATCCCGCGAGCGGCGAGACGACAATTTATCGCGAGCCGAGCGGTCGGGCGAACGGTCTCTTTTTCACCCCGGCAGGAGCGCTCATCGCCTGCGAAGGCGGAGCACGCCGCCTTACCCGGACCGACTATGCCGGCAAGGTCACGGTCCTCTCTGAGAAGTTCGACGGGAAAATGCTCAACAGCCCGAACGATGTCGCCCCTGACGGAATCGGTGGCTTTTACTTCACCGACCCGCGCTACGGAGGCGATGACGACCGCGAACTCGACGTCGAAGCGGTCTACTACGTCGATCGAAAAGGAAAGATCACGCAGGTCGCAGCGGACCTGACGAAGCCGAACGGCATCCTCACCTGCCCCGAAGGAAGAACGCTCTACATCGCCGATCCCGGTGCTGAGAAAATCTTCGCCTACGACATCGAAAGTCCCGGCAAAATCACAAACCAGCGCGAGTTCGCTGCCGTCGGCAGCGATGGCATGACGATCGACAAGCTCGGCAATCTCTACGTGACCTGGGAAGACGTGATCGCGTTTTCACCCGAAGGAAAAGAAGTCCTGCGCCTCACGCCGCCGGAGAAGCCGGCAAACTGCCTCCTCGTCGGAAAGACCCTCTACGTCACGGCGCGGACGGGATTTTATGCGATTGAGCTGGAAGTCACGGGGGTGCAATAAAACGGAACTGCGGCTCGTGGACAGGGCGGACGAGGTGGAACTCGTCCCTCCATTGTTTTGTGTGACGACGATAGCAAATGACGTCAATCTTTTGCTCCCCTTCGTCACCCCAATCGGAACGTCACGTCCCGGATATGCTCAGCCCCGAATTGGTCCTGCATTTTTTGCAGGATCTGACCTCTCATCCGTTCCAGTTCATAGAAAACGGTCGAGTGGAGCACTTGAATGCTGAGCACTTTTTTTTGCAGCGCAATGGGGCGTGAATGGCTCGCGATGAAGGTGCTCACCATCACATTCCACGCGTCGAAGACTTGCTCTTCGTTGAAGCGGTTATTGAGCCCGAGGCTACTCATCGCCTGCTTCACGGCCGTTTCGGCGGTGTGCTCGAACTCGGAAACATCCTGCGGTTCCCAGTAGCCACGCAACTGAGCGAGGGCCCGCTCCTTGTGCGTGCGCTTCGGTCGGTAGACCTTTTTATCCCAATTCCCCATCGCCGTCACGGTAGTGGTAAATTTTGACCCTGCCCACAAAAAAGGCGTCACCCTCGCGGGAGACGCCTTCGAAATTTTCGATACCGAATGGATCAGCCATCTTTTCCGTTGCTCCCGATCGCCTCGACAGGGCAGCCTTCCATTGCTTCTTCACTGAGAGCACGCTCCTCGTCGGTCGTTGGCTGCTTATAAACGTATGAATAGCCTCCGTCTTCGTTGCGAGTGAAGTTGTCGGGCGCCGTCTCACGACAGAGATCGCAGTCGATGCACTGGTCATCGACGTAAAACTCTCCAGCCACATTGTCTTCGTAACGGTCTTCGATTTCTGCCATGGTATAAAATACGGTCTTGTCTTCTTTCTAAGCGGCAAAAACTAGGATTTTTTTTGGCTGGACGCAACCGATTTCGTTGGCTTGTTGGAAGCGTTTCCGGAAGTTTCCTTTTCCAGCTAAAATCCCCCGCTCTTTTTTATGAATACCGTTGCCCCCGAAGAAACTGATTCTGAAACTGTGATCCCTTACCAGGGCTGGCACGTCCTCCATCTCTTTTACCACATCGAGCACAGCCAGTGGTCTCTCTTTTCCGACGAGGAAAAGCTGGAGGCAAAGACGCGTCTTTCCGAACTGGTACAGGAAATTCGATCGACCGACTCAACGCAACTGCTCACTTTCTCCGTGGTGACACCGAAGGCAGATCTCGCCTTCATGCTCCTGACTGACGATCTCCACAAGGCAAACGCATTCGAAAAAAAGCTCACCCTCGCGCTCGGGCCGGACGTTTTGACGCCGACCTACAGCTATCTGAGCATGACCGAGCTCAGCGAGTACACGATGACGGAGGAGCAGTATGGCGAGCAGATCAAGGAAGAAGGCGTCGCGGAAGGCAGCGACGAGTTCTCCGAAAAAATCGCGGAATACAATCGCCGGATCGAGAAATACAATCAGGACCGTCTTTTCCCGAACATGCCGGACTGGCCGGTCTTTTGTTTCTACCCGATGTCGAAGCGACGCGGCGAAGTCGAGAACTGGTATGGCGAGGAATTCGAATCCCGTCGCAAGATGATGTC
>Ga0075120_10002362_pt1 | contig 13736 bp, 10 predicted proteins | sample AntAceMetag02UKL_FD_69792 | JGI IMG/M metagenome (GOLD analysis project Ga0075120, IMG submission 69792) | Saline lake microbial communities from Ace Lake, Antarctica - Antarctic Ace Lake Metagenome 02UKL | ecosystem: Environmental > Aquatic > Non-marine Saline and Alkaline > Saline | place... | reverse complement strand
GATAATTCTTCTGGTAATTTGTAGTCAGCCATCCCAAACATTTTAGCAGTATCTTCATCTAAAGGGCCAATAATACTAACTACTTTTCCGCCTTGTTTAATAACTTGAAAAGCTTCCAAAGTATAGTTTCCCCCAAGTGTATCAAACACTATATCTGCATCTGCTACGATGGTTTTATAGTCCTCTGTTTTGTAATCAATTACTCTGTCTGCCCCAAGCTCTTTAACCCACTTTACATTGTTTGTACTAGTGGTAGTATAAACATAGGCTCCTTTAGTTTTGGCGTACTGAATTGCTAAGCTACCCACACCACCTGAACCTGCATGAATAAGAACTTTGTCGTTTTCTTTTATTCCAACATATTCTAACGACTGAAGTGCCGTAAGTCCTGCTAATGGAATACTTGCAGCCTCTTCGAAAGAAATATTTTCAGGTTTTTTTGATACTGCGCTATTATTCACAGCAACATATTCTGCTATTGTACCCATTTGCTCCTGAGGTACTCTTGCATAAACGAAGTCTCCAATTTCAAAATCGATTACTTCTTCTCCTTTATCCACTACAATTCCACTTACATCATAAGCTAAACTACTCGGTAGTGGAATAGGAAGCATGCCTTGTAGGTTTCCCAGGATAATTAACTTGTCTATTGGATTAATGGCAGCAGCCTTAATTTCGATAAGTACATCTTCAGCTTGAACTTGTGGTTTACTTACTTCATTAAAGGCCAGGCTATCTTCAATGTCACCATATTTTACTACTTGTAATGCTCTCATTTTTGTATTTATTAATTTATAACTAATAACCTAACACAAAAGTAAAGCAATAGTTTTGAATAAAAGTTGACCTATGGTAAAAAAGCTATCTTTTATCTTCATTAACTTAATTTAGAAGAAGCCAGGCACAAAATCAGGGTGAACGACAGATTTCCACTTGTCAAAATAAAATCATTTGATGATAATATCATGATATTTGTCTTACGCTACAAAATCGACAAGACCATTTTTATGTTCTACTTTATTGTAACTTTACCACCTTTCAAGTCGTTATACGAGTTCGGATAACTGCCTTAAATCAAAAACGATGCTCAAAAACTTCTTCCTCCTCACCTTTCGGAATTTCATAAAGAATAAATTCTTTGTCATTGTAAATGTGCTGGGGCTTGGTATTGCATTGGCCTGTTGTATCGTGGCTTACTACAATGTCCGGTTTCATTACGATTATAATGCTTTCCACGAAAACAGGGATGATATATACAAAATCAGCCTTAACCGCGAAGTAAATGGGAGGCAGCAAGCCTATGGATTCTCTCCACTTTCGCTTGCTCCAGCAATTGGCAACTCTATTTCAGGTATCGAAAATATGACACGTCTTACCCGCAGTAAGATGCCGGTAAGGTATAATGAAAATATTTTCAGTGAGCGAATTTCTTTTGTTGATACAACTTTCCTTGATATCTTTGATTTTAATGTGATCTCAGGGAATCCCAATTCGTTGAAAGTAAAGGGAAATATTCTTGTCAGTCAAAAGTTTGCAACTAACTGTTTTGGAGACCAAAATCCAATAGGTAAATTCCTGAAGATTTATACTGATGAAGGAGTGGAACGAAGTTTTTTGGTGAGTGGAATTTTTGAGAATATTCCGGAAAATTCAAGTATGCGATTCGATTTGCTTTGTGATATTGACAACTTTATCGAGATGCACGAAATTGAAGAGCATTCATGGAAAAACTGGATTGCTGCAACTTTTTTGTGGATACCAGAAAAAGATAAAGTTGAATCGATAAATAATCAGCTTGAAAGATTTGTAGCCCAACAAAATGACATGCGCAAAGACTGGCCGGTTACAAGGTTCTACCTCGCGCCCCTCAGCGAGATTCCTACTTCTGAACGGGAAATCTGGGAAAACTACCTTAACAGCGGATTACATCCGGCAGCTTTTATTGCTCCACCCATTATGGCAATTCTCCTGCTTCTTCTGGCATGTCTCAATTTCACAAATACATCCCTGGCCATTTCCAGCGGCAGGTTAAAAGAAATTGGCCTACGAAAAGTATTTGGAGGAGTTGGCCGACAAACCATGTTTCAGTTCCTTGGCGAAAATATGATACTATGTCTCATGGCATTGTTGGTATCACTTATTATCGGTTCCTGGTTGATTGATGCCTACAGCGACATGTGGCCCTATATGACACTTAAAATGAATTTTACGGATGGCCTGGAGATTTGGTTTTTCCTCCTGGCTCTTTTATTAGTAACTGGCGTTGTTGCCGGTTCCTACCCTGCATTCTATGTCAGCCGCTTCAATCCTATTAAAATCCTAAAAGGCGATATTAAGTTTAGTAGTGGTGGATTATTTTCTAAAATACTGCTCGTATTTCAGTTTATACTGGCGATTGCCGGTATAACTGCCGGGGTGATCTTTACCCAGAATGCTTATTTTCAGGATACACTTTATCTGGGTTATGAAAAGGATGAGCTGATTACTGTTCCCGTTCGCGATAACGCTAAGCTGGAAGCATTCAAAAGCAAGGCTCTTCAAAATACTCTGGTTAAGAATGTAGGGATATCAGAAGAACACCTGGGTTGGGGATCCTATTCGCGTACCATAAAATGGGGCGAAGAAAAAGAGCACGAAATAACCTGTTTTGATATTGGCGAGGGTTATTTTGAAACTATGGGATTTACCCTGATAGCCGGTCGCCATTTTGATCAGGAGTTTAAAGATTCTGAACGAGGGAAAGTTATCATTGTAAACGAAAAGTTTGTTGAGGATTATGGCTGGGATGCCGAAACAGCACTTGGACAAAGGGTCAGGGAAAAAGATACCATCGACTTGACGATTGTTGGTGTAGTCGAAAATTTCTATCCCTGGGGATTCTGGGCAAAAGTGAACCCCGCACTTTTTAAGCTTGGTGTAAAGGAAAGGATGCGGATGCTGGTAGTGAGGGCAGATGTCGATGACCTAAAACATGTTAATGACTATATGAGGGATGAATGGGAATCGCTGATACCGAATTTGGTTTACCCGGGATTTTTTCAGGAAGAAACCCTTGCCGAAGCCAAAGAAATCAACAAACAAATTAAAATCACCTTTCTTTTCCTGGCAATTGTTGCAGTCATCTTGTCGCTGGTTGGGCTCTACACACTCGTTTCACTGAACATTATTAAAAAGACGAAAGAGATTGGTATCAGGAAAGTGTTAGGGGCTTCTGTACTTCAACTCACGAAGCTTATTAACCGGGACTTCATCGTGATTCTGATTATCTCTTCAGTATTCGGCTCTGCCCTTGGATACTATCTTTCAGAAATGCTACTCAGCAGCATCTGGACAGTTTACCTTGATACATCTTTATGGAGTTTTATCATCCCTGTTGCCATCATTTTGCTGGTATCAATGCTCACCCTTTCGGGGAAAGTTTACCAGGCTGCCGCGCGTAATCCCGTGGATTCGATAAAATATGAGTGATTGAACTTATATCAGGTGCTTTTGCGAATTCTTTAATTTGAATTGCGTTATTGCCAATTATTATTTTATTACGATATTTGCATTACAAATGCTATGATTAAATTACATACGTTTGTGTATTTTGCAAAACTGGAAAATTAGTTTTTATGCCAAAGGTATTTTCATGGCACGGGTATAGATTTCATTTTTTTTCTAATGAAGGAAATCCATTGGAACCTTGCCATATTCATGTGCAAAAAGATAGTAATCGGGCAAATTTTTGGATTGAACCTTATATTTCTTTGGAGAACAACTATGGGTTCTCTAGCAAAGAATTGAACAAATTTCATAGTATTATTGAAGAAAAAAGAGAAATCATTAAAAATAAGTGGCATGAGTACTTTAACAATTGAAGCGGCTGCAACAAGAGTATGGTTTGACCAATATAATATGTGGATTAGTTTAACTGATGGGAGACAGTTGTCGATACCATTAGAATATTTTCCACGACTATTGAATGCGAATCCAATGCAAAGAAATAAGTATATTTTAAGTGGAAATGGAACAGGCATTCATTGGGAGGAAATAGATGAAGATATCAGCGTTTCAGGATTACTACTCGAAAAAAAAGATTATCAATATTCTAAGTCACATCCGTACAAATAGTTCTAAGTCACATCCGTACAAATAGGCTTTATTTGCTAATTGTAACCAAAAAAAAACATTGATTTCATTAGGAAACATTAAGATTCTAAAATCGATAATCTGTTTTATAAACCCAACCTCGAATGCCAAAAAACCAGAAATCCTTGATTTCATAGTTTTTCGAGCATCCTCGAAAAGTAATGAAAATCAAAGATTTTCTACTTTTCGGGACATCTTACATCGTACATCTTACATCTCAGAGGCCTCTTTGCCACTCCTGCCTTAAATTGGCAAACTCCGGAGCTTCGATTGCTGAGTTGAGTTGATCGAGGAAAAGCTGTTTGTCCCTGCCAAGAATTCCTTTTAGCGATAAATAGTTAGAGGCATGGTCGCTGCGAAAAATACTACTGTCCAGATTTAGGTTCGAAATAAAGGTGTGCTGTTCGCGCAACAGTTCAAGGATGTTCATCTCATCGAAATCTCCGCCAAAGCGTTCTTTGTAATGTTCAACACCAAAAGGATAACTTAAAACCAGGGTAGAGAGATATTCGGGCTGAATGTTGTTGATCACCTCCGCTGAATTTTTGGCATGTTGCGCTGAATGTTGCTTCCCTCCCAGCCCATTGATGATCATAACCGATGATTTGATACCCGCCATTTTTGCTTTCTGCAGCGAAGCAATAGTACTTTCAGAAGTTTCACCCTTGTCAATCATTTTCAGCAAATCATCATCACCTGTTTCAATTCCCACATAAATCATTTTCAAGCCAGCCTGCTGCAGGGCGCGAAGTTCATCAACACTTTTGTTTTTCATATCCTTAGGGATTGCATAGGTCGTAACCCTGGATAGTTTATTGAATTTTTCATTCAGGTAACTAAGGATATGTAGCAGTTTGTCAGTACCTAACACCATTGCATTTCCATCTGCTAAAAATACTTTCCTGGTTTTAGGAAAGTGGACGGCAGCCTGGTCGATCTCTGTAAAAAGTTCCTCTTCACTTTTAATCCTGAATTTCTTGGAAGTGTACATTTCACAAAATGCACAGCGGTTCCATGAACAGCCAATAGTTGGCTGAAGAATCAATGAATAAGCTTCGCTTGGTGGCCTGAACACGGGTTCGTCGTAGGTAATCGGGTTAAAAAACATCTTTATAAATTGTTATAAACATTACAAAAGAAGCAATGACTAAATATTATTATTATCTATTTGGAGAAAAAATGACTTAAAATGCATACTGTAGAGCCTCCTCCTTTCTTATCACCAAATAATGCTTAATTTTTTTGAATTGTTGCTTGGTAGTATTTTAGGAATGACTGATACTCATCTTCAAAACTCAATTTTTTATGATGTTCCGGTTGGTTCAAAATGTATTTGCATATTTTATCAACCTCCGATTTTGATACAGAAAATGCTGAAGCTGTTTGTTGCCATGCAAAATTTCCAATCGCCAAATTGTTATCATTGATAAATTTTTCTGAACTATCAGCAACAATAGTTGCCAGTTTCTCGTCAGAGATTTTAGGTGCACGGGAAACAAGGAAATGGACATGCTCAGGATTTGCAAAAATTGCATAGAGCTTCGATGAATTGTTGTTTACAATACCTGTAATGTATTTTTCAATCCTTATCCTGTTCTTTTCTGGGATTGTTGGTTGTCGATGGAAAGTCGTTAATACAAAGTGGATGTATAGGTTGTTGTATTCAATTTTCATGATGGATTTAATTTATCCCAAAAATAAGGTAATAAGGTCAAATTTTCAGTAGGTTAAAACTATTGTACTAAGGTTTGGGAGCAGTAAGAAAATAAGGTTTTTTGTCTATTGCATGAAGTATCCCACAAAATTAAAACCTTATCTTTTTCCCCAACCTTAGTACAAAACTACACCTTATGTATGATTTATCAACCTTATTACCTTATCTGTGTTAAGAGAAGTTCCAGGACAATTTGCAATTTTAAACTATTTTGATGTAGTAAATATTGTATGAATGATCAACCGCAAAGTATTTTATTCAGTATCCAACCACCAGCAAAGGTGGGAAAATTTGGCATCAAAAGATTCTATTTAATTGTCAGCACATCAAAACAATATTTAGCCTATTTAGCCGAAACAATAATTTTTGCATCCTATTCACTATATTTGCTGAAAAAATTCAAATCATGAAAAAACTACTACTTTCTTTTTCGCTTTTATTAATGGGTATCATATCGTTTGCCCAAACCGAAGTTAGCATTTACGAAATCCAGGGGCAGCAGGATCTTTCCCCGTATAATGGCGAAATTGTTAAAACACAAGGAATTGTAACCGGCGTTTTTGGTCCCGGCTATTTTATCCAGGATGGACAGGGCGAATGGAACGGTGTTTATATTTATTCAAGCTCAACTGTAAACCTTGGCGATGAAATTGAACTCACCGGTGAAGTGGATGAATATTATGAATTAACTGAGATTATAAATGTTAGCAACTACACCGTTTTATCCTCAGGAAATCCCTTGCCTGCTCCTGAAGTACTTGCAACATGGGACGTAAGTGATGAGGCCTGGGAAGGTGTATTGCTCAGGGTTGAAATTGCCATTTGCACCAACGATAACCTGGGCTATGGCGAGTGGGAACTCGACGATGGAACTGGTCCTTGCAGGGTGGACGACATGGGCGTGGTATATTCTGCTGATCTTGGCTTGAGTTATTCTGTTACCGGCCCACTGAATTACTCCTTTGATGATTATAAAATTGAGCCTCGCGATGAAAGCGATATCGTTATCATGGAAAACCTTTATTTCACTAAGGAACCCGAACAGATCAATCCGGAAAAAACCCTGGTTACATTACAATGGGAAACAAATATTGAAGCTACAACGCATTTACTTTGGGGTTACACTCCTGAATTAGAGCAGGGAACTGTTACATTAGAAGGGACCAGGACTGAACACGAATTGCAATTGCCAGGCTTGCCATCCACTATTTTTTATGTAAGGCCATTTTCGGTTGCCGAAGGCGATACGACACCTGCATTTATCAGGCCCTATGCCACGGTTTCTAACTCATCCGGAGAGGTAAAACTTTATTTTAACCATAAAGTCGATCATTCTGTGGCCTTGTTTGAAAATGCCACCTGGACAGCATATATCGCCGATACAGTCATCCGTTATTTGAATATGGCACAACATACCCTCGACATCACCATGTACGAGCAGGAGTCGGATGAAATAGTGGCAGCCATTAATGCAGCTTACGATCGGGGCGTGCAAGTAAGATATATCACCGATGATGAAGGAAGAAATCCCGCTCTTGAATATTTGAATGAAAATATTCCGGTACTCTATGGAAATACTGAAGCTATCATGCACGATAAGTTCATCATTATTGATGCTGATGAAGAAATTAACAGTTGGGTGATTACAGGCTCTCTGAATCACACACTTGCCAATCTGGGTTGGGATTACAACAATATGATCTGCATCCAGGATAAAAGTATGGCTTTGGGTTTTACCCTCGAATTTGAAGAAATGTGGGGAAGCGATGGCCCGATGTATGATGAGGCCAATGCGAAGTTTGGCGCCGGGAAAACAAATAATACTCCGCATAAATTCCGGATTAATGAAATCCCGATGGAAGTTTATTTTTCACCTTCCGATGGTACAACGTCAAAAATTCAATCGGCCATTGATAGGGCAGAAAAAGATATTGCATTTGGTATTATGGTTTTTACCGAAAACTCGCTTGGTAACGCTATCGTTGATGCACAGGAGCGCGGCCTTGATATTCATGGTATCATCGACTATGTAGAATATACAGGAAGTGAATACGAATACCTGGAAGAAAATGGAGTGACTGTGAGGGATTACGTGAACTCTGATGGCAGCCAATGGCCCGACGGCCCGGTATTTCATCATAAATATACAATCCTGGATTTCATGGATGGCCCGGAAGATCCTGTTGCTATTACCGGGTCACATAACTGGTCGGCATCAGCCGAATCGAAAAATGATGAAAACACAGTGATCATCTACGATGCAAACATTGCCAATCAGTTTCACCAGGAATTCAATCAACGGTTTAACGATCAGTTAACACCTCTTGCTGTGGATGATGATACAGTGACTTCTGAAAATGATGTAGTAACAATAAATTATCTCTCCAACGATTTTATCCCGGTGGACGTTATTGATAGCACAGAGATAATCACTCCGCCAAAGCATGGCCAAGCCAGTGTTGATGATGGAATGATTTACTATGTTCCTGAATTTGGGTACAATGGTATGGATAGTCTAAAATACCGCCTCCTTAATAAGATGAAGCCTGAATTGTTTTCAAGTGCATGGATAAGGATTGAAGTGGGCGAGAATTCGATCCCTGAATTGAATAGTACAGGTTTTACTTTGAGCATAAAAACTGTTCACCCCCCCACAATCCTTTTGGACATTCAATCGACAGAAAGCGACAATCTTCTTATAAGGATTGTAAACCTGAAAGGGCAAGTGCTTCAAGAAGAAAACCATAATATTACAGCCGGAAACAATTCAATTAAAATCAGTTTACCTTCGATAGCCGGTGGCATTTTACTTCTTGATGTTACAGGGCAGAAGGGACGTAAGGTTTGTAAGTTGGTTTATTGAAAAACAAATGTTGGTAATAAATTAAACCACAACAATAGTAGGCTTAATATCAATTAAGTTTCCCGATCTATATTTTCCTTGTTGCGCCTAAAAGCCTGAAAAACATTTTGGATAGAGGTTTTGTCTGTCCCCGTTTTTCGAGGTTCAGGTACCAACCCAATTTTTTGAGAATGGGAATTTTATGGGTTTCAACAAATTCAATCAGGGCTCCGTCGGGGTCTTCGATATAGGAGAAATGACCGGCTGCTTCACCCATATCAAAACTATTGGCACTATCAACAGTAAAGGGATGGCCTGCTGCTTCACATTCCTTTTTCAGGTCGCCCATACCAACAATATCGAAACAAAGGTGAATGAAGCCCAAATCGCCCCAAAGCCGGCCCTTATAAACTTTTTCAGCTTTGCGATCCATCGCCTGGATTAATTCGACGGTACTATCTCTTAACAGTGGGCTAAAAGCCCCGCTTCTTTTCGCGCTGTGCTTAAGCAACACACGCCTGTATTTTTCTTTTCCACCGGCTAACCCCTTAAAATCAACAAATGTCTCCTCCGTATCATAAACAATCGTTTCGTAGCCCAAAATCTTACTGTAGAACTGGATCGACTTTTCCATATCGGAAACACCAACTATCACCCCGGAATTTCCACCTGTCAGTTTGGCTTGATTGAGCAGGTAATCGCTACATGATTCGATTTCAAAAATATTGTTGTATGGATCTTTTATAAAAAAATGGGGTTTACCATCAGGCGTTTTTGATAGTTCAGTTAAAATATTGATGCCCTTATTTTGAAAAGCCTTGTAAGCTTTCTCAACATCGGGGGATTTAATTTTACAAACATTAATTCCCAGGTCGCCAATATGGGTTTCGATTTCAGGAGCAACAGGAGTGCGGTCAGTGTATTGCCAAATTTCAAATCCTCCCCCACCCCTCATATTGTAAGCTAAAACAGCATGGCGGTTTCGCGCTGTATTGTCGGTGTAAGGTAGCATCAATCCGGCCTCGGCGGCTTCGTCGAAAATTACAACGCCATAGCCCAGATTTTCTTTATACCAATCCCGTGCTTCATAAACATCAGCAACGCCAATCCCAATTTGTTGTATTCCTGCTATTATCTTTGTCATTTATTTTGTTTCAATTTTGTTTACAATATGGTGAAAAAGAAAAGGAAAATAATTTCTGATGTGTACCATCATCAATTCCTTTCCACCAATAAGCACTTCTTTTTTTTGTCTTTTAATAGCTTTAATAATCTGTCTCGAACAGGATCCTACACTTATTCCACCTGCCTGTCCATCATCCAATTCCTGATGTTGACTACCGTCCTTCAATAAGGCATTATACGAAATATTGGTACGGACACGTCCGGGAATGGCAATAGTAACTTTAATATTGTCCTTTTTATTTTCGGCCCTCAAAGTTTCGTAAAAGCCATGGAGCGCATGCTTGGACGCTGAATAGGCCGACCGTAAAGGAAATCCAAACTTACCGACTATCGAGCTCACCACCACGATATGCCCGGATTGCTGACTGATCATTTGGGGCAATACAGCTTTTGTAATGGCGATATTCCCAAAATAGTTGATCTCCATCAAACGGCGATCAATACTCATTGGAGTTTCCTTGATCAACGACCTTTGACTGATCCCCCCGTTTACAATCAGGTAGTCGATGGAAGAATATTTTTGGATTACTTTAGAAACTGCACTATCGAAGTTAGAACTGTCCTCAAGGTCTAAAGGGATAACTGAGCAAGGCCCGGTAAATTCAAGGCAACTTTCTTTCAAGGTTTCGAGGACCTCAACATTGCGGGACGAAAGAACGAGTTTGGCTTTCATTTTGGCAAAATCCATAGCAAGTGCCTTTCCTATACCGGATGAAGCCCCTATAATCCATACTGTTTTGCCAGTGAAATTCATTCCATTTTCTAATTTCTGAAAATATCAATCTCGTTATATTTTGCAAAAATAATAAATCAATTGAGCTTTGATTTCTTTTTCTTCTCCTCCGACTCTGACTGGTCTGCGACTCAGTCAGGTCGTTGTGGTATTGCAATATGTACAAAAAACTCCCGGGCCCATCATGCGATGAAGCCGGGAGTTTTTTGAAGAGGGTAGAAGGAAGAAGATAGAGGTTAGTATTCAAGTGATGCCATCCCTCGCATGGTACAGCTTCAAAAATACATTTCTTTGGTGGAATAGAAACTCATCCAAAAAAAGATACTTTTCTAGGGATAGCATCCCTCTCCTCCCCTCCTACTGAATTACAAGTTTCTCAATAACCGTTCCACTCTCCGAAGTAATCTTAACAAAATAAACACCCGGGTTCATGTCACTTAAATCAAGTTTAGTGGACTTGCCGCTTAACTGAACCTTCTTCGTTACTTTACCACTTGCATTTACAAACTCAGCTTCGGATTGAGCATCATCAACATAATTAGGGTAGATGAGTGTAACCTGATCTCGTGCAGGGTTTGGATACAATTCAACCAGAAGTGCAGCGATTGAGGTTCCGCCAATTCCTGTTGATGTTTCCTTGAATCCTGTAATCATCGACATGCCATTGGTCTTGAATTCGCCATTAACATCAGGCATTTTATTGCTGAACTCAGGCTGGATTTCAAATTCCAGGTTCTGCTGTGGATTGTATGCTTTAAAAGTTAAAAGCTCCTCTTCTACAGCACCATCCTTGGCTGAAGTAGTTTCGTCATTGCCAAAAACAGTTAACAGGTAGTTTCCATTACTGAAGTTAATTTCAGTTGAACCTACACATCGACCAGTGGCATCGAATGCTCCAACATGAGATACATCTTTCATTGTTTCAGCAGCATAACTTTCGATGGAAATCTGATGCACATTTGCACTGCGCGAATAATCCCATGGGCTATGGTTTTGTGCAATGAGTGTAGTTGGGGTAAAACCTGTTTTCAGGTTCTGATAATCCGGAAAGTCGATAGTGACTTCTTTGTTGAAACTTGCAAGGTATCCCCTACCCGGCAAAAGTTCGCTCAAGGTTAAAATCCCACCTTGTGGCCAGTATGCCAAACCTGATGTAAGATCGAAAATGTACCTGATGTCGTTTGACGGATCTGCAAAAATTTGTGATATCTGTGCAGGTACATTTGACAGGACAGGAATTACATGGAAGCCTTCGCTGAAAGTCATGTTATTGTTGGCAAGCTTATCTCCACGGATGATCAACTCATCTGCCTGCTGGTGTTTCACTTTATATCCTTCAAATACATTCCAGTCGCCAATGGAATTGATAGAATATTCAGGCCAGTAAATACCTTGTAATCCAAGCATAATTGTTAGATTGGCAGGAATACCTACATCAGCCATTACCAGTTCGAGAGCAGGATTGTTTGGAGTTAAATGTGATGAAATGATTGACCAACCCTGTGTGAGTGGAACAACTTGTAAACTCAACAGCACATTTACCTCAGCAATTTCAGATTCCAAACCCTGGGCATCAACAGACTTTGCCTGGATATGGTTTTCACCGATTGCTAGTGTCAGATCTTTGGTCCATGCATCAGTTCCCGTGGCCAATTCCCATCCACCACCATTTAGATTAACATATACTTCTGTCAAATCATTATCAGGATCAGCAGCAATGCCTTCGGCTGTTATTGCATAATCATAGAAAACATCTCCTTCAAAGGGGAAAGTAATTTCTACAGTTGGAGGCCTAAAAATGGTGAGCATCATCTGGTCATTATCACCGACACAAGGATTTAACCCTTCGAGTGATAATGTTAAAACAACACTACCGACAGCAATGTCATTTACGCCCGGTGTGTAGCTTGGGTTTATTTCAATTTCAGAATCAAATTCACCATCCCCGGCAGTTGACCAGCTAATAGCGTTATAGTTTTCCGCACTTGCATCGGTGAAGAAATAAGTTTCACCCTCCACAATGGAAGCATCACTTCCGGCATTGGCTACTGGCAATTCCTGTACATTTACGATCCATGTGCCGGTGGAAACTTCAAATGCAGTGTTACAAGTTCCATCGTGGGCATAGCGGCGGTAACTGGTGGTTGCCAGTAGTCCCGATGGTGGGTCGTAAGTGGAGGAAGTTGCTCCGCCAATAACGGTTCCGGCAGTAGCAAATCCATCTGTCGAGGATTCCCATTGGTAAGTAATAGTTCCATCGCCACCACTGGCAAGAGTTGAGTTTCCTATTGTGGCAGGGTCACCGTTGTAGCAGATAGTTTCTCCGGTGGTTTCGATTGCCCCGGCTGTGAATGAAGGATAAACCTCAAGGTCATCTGTGGCTGTATTTGTGCAACTATTTCCATCAGTGAAGGTGTATGATATTGTATGTACACCCGCACCAGCAGCTACAGGATCGAAACTATAAGTTGAACCATTTCCATCATCAGTTACTCCTGGACCACTGTATATTCCGCCTGTAGGTGTTCCACTTCCAAGACCAGCTTGAACACCGGCATTAATACAAAGGTCAGCAGGGATTGTAAAAGTTACTGTTGGTAAATCAAAGACTTCAACATCATCGCTGGCTGAGCCTGAACATCCGTTAGCATCAGTAAAATCATAGGTCAGTGTGTGTGTACCTACGCCTGCTGCTGCCGGATCAAAACTATAGGTCATACCATTTCCATCATCAGTAAGGCCTGGGCCTGAGTAAACGCCTCCAGTTGGAGATCCACCACCAAGGCCAGCCTGGTCGCCTGCATCAATACAAAGATCTGCTAATGCGGTAAAAGTTACTATTGGCAATGCAAATACTTCAATATCATCTGTTGCTATATTAGTACAGCCATTTCCATCGCTATAAGTATAAGTAATTGTATGCACTCCTACACCAGCTATAGCAGGATTAAAATTGTAGGTATCTCTGCTAAGGCCACCATCAAACACGCCAGGTCCACTATAAATACCACCTGTTGAACTAAACCCTTACGGGAGGCTAAGTTAGAAAAAATGCTTAAGCTTGGTGTATCAAATTTTAAAAATTAAGTAATATGCAAAAAAAAGTTTTTCAACATTAAAAGGAGTTGACG
>Ga0075120_10002361_pt1 | contig 13738 bp, 8 predicted proteins | sample AntAceMetag02UKL_FD_69792 | JGI IMG/M metagenome (GOLD analysis project Ga0075120, IMG submission 69792) | Saline lake microbial communities from Ace Lake, Antarctica - Antarctic Ace Lake Metagenome 02UKL | ecosystem: Environmental > Aquatic > Non-marine Saline and Alkaline > Saline | place... | reverse complement strand
CGGTGAACCGGTAATGATGGAACTTGGACTGACGTCTCTCTGGCATCAGGGTTCACCGTATAACGACCAATGCCCAATGCTCACGCCCCCCGATGAACGTACCGTTGTTGGTTGTGGCGCAACAGCAGCAGTTCAAATCATGTATTACTGGAAATGGCCAAATACAGGTGTAGGCTCTGGAAGTGTCAATTATAATTTCAGATGGCGAAACAACTGGGATGAAGAACCGTTATCCGCTGATCCAGGCATTCCAGCAAACTGGGGCGGCGGCGGGCGTCTGGAATGGACTGCCGCAGATGGAGGCAGACTGCGAATGAATGGATACTGGGACGGAGGGATTTTCAACACAGCACTCAATATAAGTCCTGATCCGGGGTATCATACGGCACTGGCGAACCTGTGGGGCAGTATGACCCAAACAACGACAACCTGTTCCGCGAATTTTGGAGCTTCCACCTATAATTGGAGCATCATACAGAACGGACATTCGGACCCCGTTGATGCAGGAGATTCTGAAGTGGCAAAGATCTGTTCCCACGTTGGGATTGCCAGCGGGATGGATTACGGCGTTTGGGATTCCGGATGCGCGCTTTATAACGTTCAAACCGCTATAGTGGACCATTTCCGGTATGACCCGGACGACACCTATGGTGATGCAGACATTAATGCGATGACCGAGGAGATACTATGGTTCAGGCCATTGGAATTCAGCGGTTGTGATGCTCCCTATAGCTGCCATATTTTTGTTGCTTACGGGTACAACAAAGGTACAGATCCTGACAGACAGTTCAAGATGAATATGGGTCACGGTGGCGGAGATGATGGATGGTTTTCTCTGGATAGCCTGGTTTACGACCTCCATCAAAAACATCTCACACAGATCGCCCCTCGTGACGTGGTAAGGTTTGTCGGAGCGCCCCACGCTGGTGATGGCTCCCCGGACAATCCATACGAGGACATTGATGAAGCATTGGCAAGTGTGCCGGACGGAACAACACTCGTATTCAAGGCTGGATCCACGAACACCTTCTCAGCCGGATCGCTCGTTATTGATCGGCCTATCACACTGAAGGGTTATAATGTAACAGTGCAGTAAACGGCAGTTCCTTATGCGCGGGACTAACCGCGGGCGAACGGCATCTAAAATATGGCGGAGCGGGGGTCTTTGATGCTTGGTACCATGTGTTCAGAAAGACCTGAACACCTGGCAAATTATATGGAAATATCGGGAAAACAGTTAAAGCAAAAAGGAGGTAAGGGAAATGAGAAAAATGAGGAGTGTGAAATACCTGGTTAATGTCTTTGGCCTATTATTTCTGTTAGGGACGACGTGCATCATGGTCCATGCGCTGGTCCCCATGACGATGAATTATCAGGGTTACCTGACAGATTCCGGGGGTACACCGGTTAATGGAAATGTATCCATGACTTTTTCATTATATGTTGGCTCAAGCGGAGGGGGTCCTCTGTGGTCGGAAACGCACAGTGTGCCGGTCACCGACGGGGTGTACAGCATAATCCTCGGAAATACCACGCCGCTCAATCCGTCCCATTTTATTGATCCCCTTTACCTTGGAGTGAAAGCCGGCACCGATTCGGAAATGACCCCGAGGCAGAAGATCACGAGCGTTGCCTTTGCCGTTAATGCGGACAAATTAGACGGGCAGGATGCTTCTGCCTTCGCTTCGACCAGCCACTCTCATTCCTTCTCCCAGGTCACCGGCTCTGCCACTGATGCACAAATTCCCAATGATATTACTGTCAACTGGAGCAGGCTCGCCGGCGTACCCTTAGGCTTTGCGGACGGGGTTGACGACGTTGCTTCAGGGGGTACAGGCGATATTACAGCAGTTATAGCAGGTGCCGGCCTTTCAGGGGGAGGAACATCTAATGATGTAAGCCTGGCGGTTGCGGTACCCCTGACTTTGAGCGGTTCAAATACAGGTCCGATTGTATCTGCCAGTAACTCAAGTAACGGCAGCGCCATGCAGGGTGAAAGCACGGCTAATGGCATAGGAGTGCATGGAATCAGTGTCAGCAACGCCGGTGTACATGGGCTCACTACCAATTTCGTCGGTGTATACGGGTTGCATGGGCCAACCTTCAACTACGGCGCTCTGGGCACAGGCAGCCATGGTGTGGATGGCCTCGCATTCAGCCAGGGCGCTGTGGGAGTACATGGTGCATCTGTTTCAGGTGCGGGTGTGAAGGGAGAGAGCGACGTGCTTGGAGTGCTGGGCGTCCACAGCCCTTCCGGAAATTACGCAGAGCTTGGGCGGAGTACCGATGCTATCCATGCAGTTGCCTTTTCCGGGAGAGGAGTTTACGTGCAAGCTTCGAACGGGACAGGGGTTTACGTGCATGCCTCGAACGGCAATGGAATCTACAGTGAAAGCACCACAGGCTCCGCTGTCCATGCGATCACTAACAGTATAGATCCCAATCAAGCCGGGGTGTTGGCAGTTAACTACGGGGTGGGCCCTGGCATTATCGCAACCGCTGGAACAAACGGTTATGCTGGTAGCTTTGTAGGACGTGTAGTCATGAAAGTGTTGGAAATCACCGGTGGTTCTGACCTGTCCGAGCAGTTTGATATTAGAAAAACAACTGAGGGCATATCTCCCTCGCCAGGTATGGTCGTAAGCATAGATCCTGAACATCCAGGAGACTTGATAGTCAGCCATAAGGCCCATGATAAGAGAGTTGCCGGTATAATCAGCGGTGCCGGCGGTGTAAACCCAGGCATGCTGATGGGACAGAAAGACTCAAAGGCCGATGGCGCAAACCCCGTAGCATTGACTGGTCGCGTCTACTGTCTGGCCGACGCTTCCAATGGACATATCGAGCCGGGCGACCTGCTAACAACATCTGATACACCGGGACATGCCATGAAGGTTACCGATTACGCAAAGGCACAAGGTGCAATCTTAGGCAAAGCAATGACTTCCCATCATCAAGGGAAAGGTCTGGTTTTAGTACTCGTGACACTGCAATAGGTTTCGGATGCGGCCTTTGCACTCGCAAATAATTCACAAGCACCTTTCAAAAGGAGGTTTTGTCTATGCCCACGAGATATATTTTCAGGAAACTGATATCAGGTTTGAGTTTAATGCTTTTCTTCCTGGCCCCCGTATACACGGCAGCGAAGACCCTGCCCTCTTCCCGGCAGGCATACACACTGGACTCCGGAATTCACGATGGTGTAGTGGACGGTTTTAAAATTACCTTTAAGCAGATTGTTCATCTCGAGGGTGCGCGTTGGCTGCGTCTGCATTTTGGAAGTTATCATCTTGGCAAGAAAAGCTATGTCACTATAACCTCGCTGAAAGATGGTGCGCTCCAGCGTTTTAATGAACAGAGTCTGGGCGATTATAATAATTCGAGCGCCTACTTCAATGGTGATTCGGTGGAGGTGAAGCTTCACGTAGCCCACGGAGAAACCGGAATCTATTTTCGTCTTGAAGAAATAACTGCAGACAAATTGAGAATCGACACAAATGCCAGAGATTCCCTTGACTCCTCAGACGACTTTGCAGGCATCTGCGGTACAGATGATCGTGTTTCCACAGATGATCCCAGAGTTGGTCGCCTTCGGCAAAACACAACCGGTGATACTTGCAGCGCGTATATTATCTCAAACGGTGCGCTATTGACAGCTGGGCACTGTAGGTTAGACAATGGCCCTTTACTTCATTTTAACGTACCGCCTTCTAGGTGTGACGGATTTCCAAATGAGGCCAAATCGGAGGATATATATTTTGTTCATTTTAGCAGCGGGTATCCCATAGAGGTGGATGGCGGCAATGGAGATGATTACGCCGTGTTCAAATGCGGAACGAATAGCATCACCGGCCTGTCGCCTGTTCAAGCCCAGGGGGCCTTTTACCGTCTGTCTCTCGATGAAACGCCCACCACAGTGCGCGTCACAGGATTCGGAGGAGATGCCGAACCACCTGGGTGCTCTGAATCCTCGGATTTAAACAAAGATAGTCTAACTCTCCAAACCGATTCAGGAAATTTCTCGGGTGAATTTACTGACGGGCCAGTCCGTGTCTACATCCAATATGAAGTTGATACGGCTGGTGCCAACAGTGGAAGCCCGGTAATCGTGGACAGTAACGGGGTAGTAATAGGAATTCATACCACCGGAGATTGCCCAAATCATAAGGGAACGAGTTTCAAAAACGCCGGCCTTAAACAGGCAATACAAGAATTTGAAGGGCAAAACGTTATATACGTTGACAAGGGTCATCCGGCTGCATTGGAAGACGGCTCCATATTTCGGCCATACAACACAGTGGGTGAGGGAATAGCGGGCGCTATATCGGGCGAGACCGTCAGTATCGTAACGGGTTCTTATGATGAGAGTATGGTCATTAGCAAGTCCGTGATTCTGGGTGCCCCTGTTGGAAACGTGATTATCGGACAGTAGTCTTGTTTCAAGGAGACATGGATAGCAACTAGACGGGTTTACCGGTTAATGAGGTATCTCAAGAAGGAGATTCAGATCATGACCCTGAACACAAAAGGATTTCGAATAGGCTGTGCGCTTGCCGTGGCAGTTTTGCTGGTATTTTCCGGCATCGCATTTGGAGGTTCACAATCCAGTGCCAATTACACCATTGAAAGGGATGTTTTGAGCGGCGGGGGTGAAGATATGGGTTCAACAGGGTACGACCTCCTATCCACCTTTGGGCAACCTGCAGGCATCGGCGCATCATCAAGCGCCGGGTATAGAAACTATGGCGGCTTCTGGCATCCAGCAGAAATTGTCGTCAGGACGAGGGCCATGCCATGGTTACTTTTGCTGCTATTTGATAACTCCACTTCACCTTAGATGTCTTAATAGAATAAATAGCCTCTTGTTACTCACTTCAATGTACAAGGAGGGATAGACCATGGCGTGTATTTGTCCAAGGGTTTCAGGTTTGTATTGCTTTTTTGGCTATCTCCTGTTTTTTTTCCTGATTTTAGCGCCTTTATTTCTTATAAGGGTATGTCATGCCCAGATAACCTCTTTTGAATATGCTTACGATCGACTCCTTGCAGAGCGTTTTGATAATCGCCCGGGGGATATACGGATCTTAGGTAATCCTAATCAAGTTAGTGGACCAGTTTATATAGAAACAGTATGTGTTAAGACCAGTCTGGGCCAAGGACCAGGCTGGCTCTTTTCCTTCGCCGACAGCTCCACTAAGACCGCCTTTCACTATGTGGCATTTGTCTCTGTTTCAGGAGAAGTAACCCAGAAAGTATTCAAAAGCATACCATTGAACCTTACTGGCTATGTGTTAATGGACAACATCAGAAGTGATAAGTTCAGCGGAACAGCGAATCTGATATCAGAAAAACAGGCCTATGACTGGCTTGTAGATCGCCTGCTGGGGCATGCGGTTGGCAATCGGCGCATTTATGTATACCCCGATAAATTTCAAGGCAGTGTAACTTCCGAGAATGCCAAAGGAAGGATTGATATGGGGGAAGGGTCAGGATGGCTGTTTTTCATTGACGATGCCCCTCAGGCCAACTGGGAACACGCCTGCAGGTTTGTGCTGGTGAATGAGACGGGTGATATCATCGTGAAACAGGCGACCTTACCTCCTACAGATCTTCATCTTTTCAGGGAACTGACCACGCCTGTTCCGGAACCCGGATACCGCATAAACCAATTGAAGCCTTTGGGCATTTTAAGGGAGAGGGACATTAAATTGGCACATTTGGAAACTACCCCAGCCGAGAGACGGTGGGCTGTCATCATTTCAGGGGGCATTAACAGCAGTAGTAACCATGTGCGCTACTGGAATGATTGCTCGTTCTTCTATGAGACGTTAATGGACCATGGCTTTCTCGACGATCATGTTTATGTGCTTATCAGTGACGGAACCAGTACTGCATTAGATCGCTCCAATAATACCAACTCTCCCTTGGATTTGGATGGGGATGGGGATAACGATACCGGATTTAGCGCGACGGCCGCGAACATAACGGATGTTTTCGATGATTTGGAAAGGGACCTGGACCAGGATGATATCCTTTATATCTTCACCACAAATCATGGAGGATCTGATGACGCGTGTCCCTGGGATGATCCGGATGTTCATTTGTGGCTCTGGAATAACACCTCCATCTCTGATGCGGACTTCGCCCAAGAGGTAAATAGGGTGACTACCCTGGCTACTGTCTGTATTTTTGAACAATGTTTTTCAGGCGGCATGCTGGATGATCTTTACGGACAAAATAGGGTCCTCATATCCGCCTCCCGATTTTGGGAACTTTCCTATGGAGGTTCGGGCAACGCTACCGATTACGACGAATTTTCTTACTACCTGACGCATGCGTTGGCAAATCCTGGGGACGCAGATGCCAACGAAGACGACGTTGTCAGCATGGAAGAGTCGTATTTATATGCACTTGCCCATGATACGGTTCAGTCTGAGGGCCTTGCGTCGGTACCCTGCGGAGATAATGGGGGAGAGCACCCCAGCTATTATAGCAATCCCTGGGATCTGGGCAGAAGACTATCACTTTATGGCATTGAGGAAAACACACCATACAATCCTTTGCTGGGAACATATGCACAGACAAGGGGCTATACTCAAACTGAAGTTCAGGAAACCTTCCCAACGGGGGGGACCGCAAGAAACTGGCGTGCGGATGACAGTTTCTGGGAATTCAGTCTCCCTTTCAGTTTCCCGTACGGCGGCCAGGCATATTCAAGGATTTGGGTGGATTCCAATGGTATCATCTACCTCAATAACCCCGGCTCAAGCGATTGGCAAAACAGCGTCAGCGGTCTGATAGGGAAAAGAGCCATCGCGCCTTTGTGGGATGATCTGACCACGGCTATATCTGGGGATGACATTTTTACATCATCATCATCTGATTGGGTAACCATTCGATGGCAAGCCCATACCAGGTGGGATGCCTTGGCCAGGCCGGTAAACATTGCAGTTAAACTCGGCAGGGACGGCCCGATCCGGTTTTTGTATGGGTCAGGAAATAATCACACGAGCAGAATTCAGCAGAGGGATAAAACCATCGGGATCTCCTTGGGAAATAATTCGTACCACCTCTGTCTGCGCAATGGCTCCGGGAATCTTGGAAACGCTAATGGCATTGAATATCTTCCATATTCGGTTGTTTATGTGGATGGGAATCATGGCGGGGCTGAACTGGGTACGAAGCTGTATCCGTACAATACCGTTTCAGAAGGATACAATGCCATTGCCAAATACGGAACCTTGTCCATAAGGGGTGGCTCTTATTCCGGATCGCAAAATGTACCCATAACATTACAGAAACCGATAACCACAAGATCCTATGGTGGAAACACGATCATAGGAGAGCCTTAGCTGAATTGTTGTATCTTTTCATGGTTTTAGAATCAGTTTGTAAGCAACGTCTTTCCCTATGTGGATCCTCGATCCGTGAAGGACTTGTCCCTCTCCCACAGTAGCCTTGGTCATATTTTTGCTCATATTTTTCGAGATCGCATAGGGAGATCAACAATCCAGCCCCAATGAAACCATTGATAGAGATGTGATGGATTGCGGAGACGGTGTTATGGGTTTAACATACTGCGACCTGTTATTCACTTTTGGCGAACCCGGCAGGTGAGTCCTGTGAAAAAAAGCACACGAAATTTTTTACAGTGCCCGGAAAGCTCATCCCACAAAGGATTTACGACGGTACTGAGGGACATTGAACTTTTTAAACCCGATGTTCTATCTTTTGCTTTGAGCTTTCAGCTTTGAACTCTGAGCTTTTCCGGTTTATCCGGGTTAGGCACTTTAATTCACTTTAGCTCACTTTAGGCACTTTTCCAGTTATCCGGGTTAAGGCTGAAATATGATGGATTTTGGATGAGAAGTATAACGGGAAGAACAATGAAAACAAAAATTAGGTTGAAGGCCGCATTTATTGGAATCATTTTGGTCTTCTGGTGCTTTTCGGCTGTGCCATCGATTGCTCTCGCGGCTGAGTACTATATTTCCACAACCGGTAACGACAGCACGGGAACGGGCTCAATAGGCAGCCCTTACAGGACAATCCAGCATGTGCTTGATAATGTGGTGGTCTCGGGGGATATAATTATCCTAAGGGCTGGAACATACGGTGAAAACATAAGAATCAGGAAGGCAAGCATTACGATACGATCAATGACCGGTGAATGGGCTGTTATTCAGTCTGAGATAAATAGTGAAGACGAAATCATAGCCGTTATTTTTGATGTTGATTCCGACGGCAGCACATTAGAGCGAGTTGAAGTGATCGGCGGCTACTGGTATGGGATCAAGTTCAATACAAAATGGGACTGGGGTGATCCCAACGACAGGAGTGGTGCCTGCAATATCATCATAGAGGATTGCAAGATTCATGACACCGGCCAGGCATGCGTCAAGGTTACGCCCGGATGCGATGATATTACCATTCGCCGGTGCGAAATCTACAATTCGGGGAGAAGGGCTCCGGACAGCGCGGAAGCCATTGACAACGTGAACGGGGACCGGATGCTGGTGCAGGAATGCTACATCCACGACATTTCGGCCACTGGGCTGTATGCAAAAGGAGGCGCCAGCGGGCTCATCATTGACCGCTGTTGGGTGGAAAACTGCGGGGGAGCCGGCATTCTGGTGGGATTCGATACCAGCCCGGAATTCTTTGATACCGTGGTTAACCCGGATTATTATGAAAACATCGACGGCATGGTCAGAAACTCTATAGTCATCAATACCCAATATGCCGGCATTGGCATGTATGCAGCCAAAGATGCGAAAATATACAATAATACCCTTGTGGATGTGGCTCAGGGTGGACATTCCGGCCTCTATTTCGGTGTCACATTTCAGGATTGGGAGCCTGAGGCCGGACGTCCGCCCTCCATAAACCCGGTCATCAGAAACAATATTGTGGTTCAATCAAGGACTATGAATACGAGTGCCATAGAGATAAGGTACACCGATGAAGATGAATTGGGGGGGCTGAGCGCACTTTCCGGTATGCCCGCCATGAGCAATAACCGCTATTACATAGAAGGCGGAATCGCTCATTTTGAAGACAATAGACCTGATAGTGAGTTTTCAGGAGGTCTGACAGCATGGCAGACTCACATTTCCGGCGATGTGAACTGCACAGAGGGCAATCCTGAGTTTGTTGATCTAACAGGCGGCAATTATCATTTATCTCCCACATCCCCATGTATCGACACCGGAACGTCAGATGGGGTCCCAGCCATTGACTATGCAGGAATTGCGAGACCCCAGGGGCAGGGATACGATATCGGTGCGTACGAATTCATTGAATGCGTGAAAAATCCGGTGATGATAGAGGACACTTTAACGACGTACGAGACACTTCAAGAAGCCTATGCTGAGGCCTTGAACGGATCATCCATCCTGTGTCAGGATGTAGATCTGACGGAAGCCCTCCTGTTTGACGACCCTGAAGACAAGTCCATTTATTTGAGGTGGGGGTATGACTGTTATTTTTCCGACAGTCCCTCCGGTGTAACCAGAATCAGGGGATCGCTGACGGTTTCAAGGGGCGCGGTTGTTCTCGGTGAGGGGCGGCTTTCAATCGGCCAGACGCCAGTGCCGCAGCCGGGCACCCTGCAGTTCAGCTCAGACACAGCGCTTATCAGTGAAAACGCCGGAACGGCTACCATCACATTGACCCGGACAGACGGCACGGCCGGAGCGGTGAGCGTAAACTGCGCCACGACCAGCGGCAGCGCCGCGGCGGGAAGCGATTACATAACCGCAAGCCATACTCTCCAGTGGGCGGACGGCGACAGCAGCTCAAAGGCCTTCCATGTATCGATTGTGAACGATTCTGACGTTGAAGAGGACGAGACACTCAACCTGACACTGAGCAATCCAACCGGTGGGGCAACATTAGGCTCTCCTGGTTCGGCCGTCCTGACGATTGTGGATGATGATGTGGCCCCGAGCGGGCATATCACTTACACCCTCTGGAATGGACAGGTCTACAGGCTTCAGGCCCTCGAAGGTGCGAGTCCTGAAAATGTCAGTCTGGCTCTCGACTCACTTTCACCCCTTCCATCAGGCGGCAGGGACCGGAACCTGAATATTTCTCCTGACGGAAAATGGCTTGTCTTAGAAACAGAACGATTTGACGATGACTGTGCCGGTTATTCCTGCCTCGCTGTTGTGGCGGGTGATCTGTCAAGCGGTGATGTTATCCGTACAAACGGCGCGTTGCTCCGAGCAAACGGTGAGTTCCTCGCAATTGCCTCAGGAGGCAATCTGGTGATTTATTCCGATGGCGGAACTCATACCATGGATCTGTGGGCGGTTTCCCGGAGCAGCGGCGGCGCGTGGAGTACGCCGGTTGAGCTAACAACGGCCTCATCCTACGCCTATAGCAATTGGCCGGCAATAAGTCAGGACGGCAATAGAGTGGTATTTAACTGTACAAATGAGCCCTACTCAGGCGAAGGCTGTATCTGTGAGGTAGGCGTCGATGGAACCGGCTTTCGTGTTGTCCTGACCCCGGCCGACAGTCCTCACGGCCTTCCGGACACTGCAGATCTTAACGCCCCTGACTACGCCCCGGATGGAAGCATTGTTTTTGAGGCGGACTGGGATGGGGAGCATATATGGGCCTTGCCGGCCGGTGCAATCGAACCTGTCAAAATCACAGATGCCTTTAATAACGACAATTCCCCGTGTGTGCTGCTCGATGGAAACATTGCCAGCCTCTGGTTGAATCGTCCAGGGGGATCGGGCGATCACGAACTCAAGGTGATGACGGCAGACGGCAGCAGTTATTATATACTGTTACCCGATATTGACGTGGCAGATATAGGACTGGGGTGCGGGAATTGAGAGATATTCACCATCAAAAGATCAACCCCCCACCCGCTGGCCATGCCGTGGGTGCCGCTCTTGCTTCTCGGTAAGTAGCGGTTGACTCGCGATCAATGAGGAGGAATGCCCAGAGAGAAGGATATATTCGGCCTATGTGCTCATAACTTGGCCTCTCTTGAACTGGACAATAACCTATGCGGGAGAGTTCTACGTATCCCGGTCAAGAAAAGGAATTACGTCCCTGTTGAAAAGACGGGCATGCCCACATCCGAATCCTGGAGAAATGATGGACAGCTTCAAACAGGGGCAGAAGGTGCGTATATTGCCGATTCAACCCTGAACCGTGCAGTGCTCTTCTCATCTGCCAGTGACGGGAGGGCGCCAGAGCACTGCATCAACTATTTTGACCAAACAGACGGTACCCTGAAATATGTATGAGCTCCCTTTATCCAGCAGGCATGCCTGTATTTTGACACTACGATTACGCTTCTGTGTGAGCGGACCTCATGTGCTGCTTGGAAATCTTTTTCGGAGATAAACCTTGTTATTTGTTAAAGGTCAGCAATAGAAAGGAGATCTGCGTGAAAAAACTATCCATAAGAAAATTCGTGTTTGTTTTTGTAGGAACCGTTGTTCTGATAACCTTTAGTTTACCCGTTTTGGCGGATTGGAATATTCAGACCGTGGACAGTGCCGGGAATGTGGGTATGTATGATTCCCTTGCCATTGACAGCAGCGACAATTCCCATATCAGCTATAGGGGAAAAGGGGGCCTTGTCAAGCACGCATTCAGATCCTTCTACCCTGCAGCCATGCCCTGGATACCGCTGCTGCTCCTCTTTGATTAGGTATTGCAAACAAGAGAAACTTTATGAAAACAGGAAAAATAAGCGTCATTGTCAGTTTTGTTTGTCTCATCTTTTCATGCAATGCCATGGCCGGCACCTATTACGTGGCCCTCACAGGAAACAATGCATGGTCAGGTTCGGCAACCCATCCCTGGCGCACCCTTCAGTACGCAGCAGACACGGTATCGGCCGGTGATACGGTCCTTATTCAAAACGGCAGTTACAAGGGATTCAGGGCAAAATCGGGCGGTTCATCCGGCCTCCCCATCACATTCAGGGCCGAGAGCGGGGCATCAGTGGTCTTGAACGACACAGGACCGGATGTTTGGCACGGCAGTTTGATCAACATTGAAGGGTATGACTGGTGGGAGCTGGAAGGTCTGGAAGTAACCGGGGCGCCATCATCCGCGGGGATCGATGTGCGGTTGGCGGATCATGTTACCATAAGACAGTGTTATTGCCATCATAACCGGAAATGGGGCATATTTACGGCATTTGCTGAGTATTTTACTGCACAATATAATGAATGCTCCTATTCAAGTGAAGAGCATGGTATCTATCACAGCAACAGCGGAGACAATGCGGTGCTTTGTTACAACACCTGTCATCACAACAGCGGGTGTGGTATACAGATCAACGCGGACCCGTCCATGGGCGGCGACGGGATCAGCTCAAACAACAAAATCACCCATAATATCCTTTACGAAAACGGAACAGCCGGAGGGGCCGCCATCAATCTTGCCTCGGTCAGGGATTCCCTCATTGCCAACAATCTGATGTATAATAACTCTGCCGGCGGCATTGCGGCATGGGATGACGGGCAGGGATACCAGTGGGGCAGCAAGAATAATAAATACTACAACAATACGGTCCACATGCCATCTAATGGCCGCTGGGCTATCAACCTTGGAAACGGCAGCACCGGGTGCCTGGTCAAGAATAATATCCTTATCCATGAGAGCAACTTCAGAGGAGGGCTGGAAATTGACGGCTCCAGCCTGGAAGGGTTTTCAAGCGATTATAACATCATCACCAGGGTAAGTGTGGATGATACCACTATGACCCTCTCCGAGTGGCAGGCCGCCTATTCCCGTGATACCCATTCCACTGTGCATTCCGCTGTCGCCCTTTTCAGGGAACCGGGGACTGATTACCACCTGCTTCCCACATCCTATGCCCGCGATCACGGAACCACCCTTCCTGAGATCAACAAAGACATAGAAAACAGAAACCGCCCTCAAGGACCTGCTTACGATATCGGCTGTTATGAATCAGGCCTGTCCATTTCTCCCATGCTTTTGCTGCTTGTTGAGACACAACAGTCCCCGTAGGGTACATTACGTCTGCTAACAGACCTGTGAATGAGGTAACCCGTGTGAAAGGAAAGGAAATACTGATCATGAAAATATGGCATATGCTAATTCACAGGGGAGTCAGCAATGCGGAAAATGACAATCAGTAAAAGGTCAGCCGTTTCCAACAAAGGTTGTCTTGGAATAGTGGGGATGGTAGAGTGAGATAATGTATACCTAACCCGGATAAACCGTAAGAGCTGAAAGCTCAAAGCAAAAGATACAAGGCAAAACATTTGTTGTGCTTTTTGTTCAAATTTCAATTGGTAACTGTCCAATTTTCCACCATACATTATGCGCAAACATGATGCGATTTGAACAAATAGGTACTATAGTCCACGGCCAGAGCAGGGTTGAAAACAACCCTGGTTGACTGATATCTTATAGATGCGCATTAAGGCTGAAATGTGACGGGTTCTGGATGAAAAAGTTTGCCGGAGGAGCTATGAAAACAAGTAGTTGGTTGAAAACCATATTTATTGGAATCATTATCGTCTCCTGGTGCTTTTCGGCCCTCACAGCCTCACATGCAGTGGAACAGACACTGATCCTTCAGAGGGGCTTAGCGGGTTACGCGGGGGTAACAGATACCTGGATCAGCACCAACGATTGGGCGCCTACTCCCCAGGATACGGTCAATTACGGGCAAAATGATGTTCTCAAGGTTGAACGGAATGAGGGAGACAACCCCCTCCTTCGCTTTGATCTG
>Ga0075120_10002360_pt1 | contig 13740 bp, 23 predicted proteins | sample AntAceMetag02UKL_FD_69792 | JGI IMG/M metagenome (GOLD analysis project Ga0075120, IMG submission 69792) | Saline lake microbial communities from Ace Lake, Antarctica - Antarctic Ace Lake Metagenome 02UKL | ecosystem: Environmental > Aquatic > Non-marine Saline and Alkaline > Saline | place... | reverse complement strand
TTTTTCGAATAGGAGTGACAAAAGACTGGGATTCTAAGGGATTCTACGAAAAGAATTTTGCAGTTTTTTTAAGAGAAGATTATGAAATAAGAACTTTTTTGAGAAAGGTTTTACGTGAGATGAGCGTTGAAAGAATTGAAATCGAGCGTTCTTCGGAAGAAATCGGAGTGATAATTTATAGTTCAAGGCCTGGTCTTATTATTGGCAGAGGTGGTGAAGGGGTAAAGAACTTGAAAGAAAAATTAGAGAAGAAATTAAATGCTATTTCTAAGGATGGGAACAAAAAAGTGCGTCTTGAGATTAAAGAAGTGAAAGATCCTTGGCTTTCTGCCACTCTTTCTGCACAAGACATTGCAAGACAAGTTGAAAAAAGACTTCCATATAGAAAGGTGGTAAAACAAGCGCTACATAAAATATCAATGCATAAAGAAGTTAAAGGAGTAAGAATTCAGATTAGCGGAAGACTGAATGGTAGTGAGATTGCTCGTAGCGAATATTTTCAAGAAGGACAGCTAAAAAGAGCGACAATAAGAGGAAACATTGATTATGGATTTGAGATGGCAAAATGTTCTTACGGAGCAATCGGGGTTAAAGTATTTATTTATAAAGGAGAGAATTTTTAAAACATGCTGTTTCCGAAAAAAGTAAAACATAGAAAACACAGAAAAGGAAAGATAAAAGGAGTTGCTCAAAAAGGATCTTTTGTTAGTTTTGGAAGTTACGGGCTAAGGGTAGAGGGGAAGGGATATATAACTTCAAGACAGATAGAGGCGGCAAGAAGAGCAATTATTCGTTATTTGAGAAAAGGAGGAAAGATGTGGATAAGAATTTTCCCAGATAAACCAATTACAAGAAAAGGTCAAGAAGTACCAATGGGCGGAGGCAAGGGAAGCGTTGATCATTACGCTGCTCCAGTTAAAGAAGGAAGAGTTGTTTTTGAAATAGATGGTATTCCGGAAGATAAGGCGAAAGAAGCGTTAAGAATGGCCGGTGATAAACTTCCTATAAAAACCAAGTTTGTTAAGAAATAAAACCCATGAAAACGAAAGAGATAAGAAAAAAGAATAGCGAAGAGTGTTTTAAAGCTCTTGCAGAAAAGAAGAAGAGATTACATGATGTGCGTTTTGCTGGGGCTGATGCGAAATCAAAGAATACGAAAGAGGCGGCAAACTTAAGAAAAGACATCGCTAAGATAAAAACAATCTTAAAAGAGATAAAAGAAGATGATAAATAAATTACAAGGAACAGTAGTTTCTGATAAAATGGAAAAAACCGTTGTTGTTGAGGTTGAAAGAGTGAAAGAACATCCACGGTATAAAAAGAGGTACAAGGTGCATAAAAAGTACAAAGCACACGATGAAAAGGGAGAGTACAAGGAGGGCGATGTTGTCGTCATTGAAGAAACAAGACCGATTTCAAAAGATAAAAGATGGAGAGTAATCGGCAAAGTATAAATATATGATTCAAACAGAAACCATTTTAAAGATTGCAGATAATGCCGGAGCAAAAGAGATAAAATGTTTCCGTGTTCTTGGAGGAACGAGAAAGCGTTATGCAAGAATAGGTGACATTGTTGTCGCTGCCGTCAAGAAAGCCGAACCAAGAAAGGCTGTTAAAAAGCATGATGTTGTACGTGCAGTTATTGTTCGTCAAAAGTACAATTACCGCCGAAAAGACGGAACATATATTCGTTTTGATGAGAACGCAGCGGTTGTCTTAGAGGGTAAGACGAAAAAACCTAAAGGAGGGAGAATCTTCGGACCGGTTCCAAGAGAGCTGGCGGAAAAAGGATTTAAAGAAATAACAACAATGGCAAAAGAAGTTGTATAAATATGAAAATCAAAAAAGGAGATACAGTTTTAATAATTACAGGAAAAGACCGTGGAAAAAAGGGTAAAGTTTTGCAATCTTTTCCAAAAGAGCAAAGAGTTTCTGTTGAAGGAGTAAATCTTTTAAAAAAGCACGTTTCTCCTGACAAACAAAAACATCAACAGAAAGCAAAAAAAGTTGGACAAATTGTTGAGTTCCCAGCACCGATTAATGTTTCCAACGCAAAACTTCTTTGTCCTAAATGTAACAAAGGAACAAGAATAGGAAAAGAAAAAGAAGGAAGAGTTTGTAAAAAATGTAACCAAAAGATATAATGACCACCCTGAGAGAAAAATATAAAAAAGAAATTGCTCCTAATCTTCAAAAAGAATTAGGATTGAAGAACTTTTTCCAGTGTCCTCGATTAAACAAAGTAGTAATTAATGTTGGAGTAGGTAATTGGACAACAAAAGATTCTACGCGCAGAGATGAAGTATTGAAAAAAGTTTCTAAGGATCTAATGACCATTACCGGGCAAAAACCACAAATTTGTTCTGCGAAAAAATCAATTTCTGGTTTTAACTTGAGAGAGAAGATGCCGATAGGTCTTAAAGTGACTTTACGAGGAGAAAGAATGTATGATTTCTTAGAGAGGTTTATTAATATAGTTCTTCCGAGAATTAGAGATTTTCAAGGGGTAAAGACATCTTCGATTGACAAATCAGGGAATTTAACGATTGGCCTTCAAGAACAGCTTGTTTTCCCTGAGATATCAGCAGATGACACAGATTTCTTTTTTGGAATGGAAATAACTGTAGTAACGTCAACGAAAGAAAAGCAAGCGAGCATAGAGCTTTTAAAAAAATTAGGCATGCCTTTCTCAAAAAATGAGAAGAAAGTATAAATATTGAATATGGCTAGAAAAGCAAAAATTGAAAAATCAAAACTGGTTCCCAAGTTTTCTACAAGAAATGTTAGAAGATGTTTTAAATGTGGAAGAGAAAAGGGAGTTTTAAGAAAGTTCGAGCTTTGCAGAATATGTTTCAGAGAAATGGCAAATAAGGGAGAAATTCCTGGAATTAGAAAATCAAGCTGGTAAAATAAAAGATAAAATTATGAACACAGATCCAATAGCTGACATGTTAAATAGAATAAGAACCGCACAAGCCGTTACTAAAGAAACGGTGGATATTCCTTTTTCTAATCTGAAATACGAAATAGCAGAATGTCTGGGAAAAGAAGGCTTTGTTGGAAAAGTTGTTAAGAAGAAAAAAGAAAAAAGAAAGTTTTTTTGTCTTGTTTTGAAGTACGAAGAAGATGGATCTTCAACGATCAATGAATTAAAGAGGGTGTCATCCCCAGGGCAAAGAATATATGCTAAAAACAAGGATTTAAAGAAAATAAAGGGCGGAAGAGGAGTGGCAATCATTTCCACACCCAAAGGAGTAATGACCAATAAAAAAGCCAGAGAAATGGACCTTGGAGGGGAAGTAATCTGTGAAATTTGGTAAAAAATATGTCAAGAGTAGGAAAAAAATTAATTAAAATACCTCAAGGGGTTGAGATAAAAATAGAAAGTTCCAAGATAACGGCGAAAGGACAAAAAGGAGAACTTTCAATTGATATCCCAAGCGAAATTGAGGTTAAGGAAAAAGAAGGCGAAGTTGTTGTTTCTGAGAGAAAAAATACTAAGAACAGTAGGGCCCTTTGGGGAACAACAAGATCATTAGTTTTCAATATAATTGAAGGGGTGAGTGTTGGATATCAGAAAGAACTGCAAGTAAAAGGTATCGGATATCGCGCAGAAATACAAGGAGAAGGATTAACTTTGAAAGTGGGATTTTCTCATCCTGTCGTAGTTGACAAAGTTGAAGGAATTACTTTTCAGGTAAATAAAGATATTATTACTATCTCCGGCATTAAAAAAGAGCTTGTTGGAAGAGTTGCTGCAGAAATTAGAAGCATCAGACCACCTGAGCCATATAAAGGAAAGGGTATTAGATATAAGGATGAAGTCGTTGTCCTTAAAGAAGGGAAAAAGAGTGTAGGAAAATAAAAATATGATAGGAAAAAAAGAAAAACTGAAAAGAAGACATAGAGCGATAAGGTCGCGTGTTATTGGTACAGCCGAGAAACCTCGTCTTCAAGTTTTCCGTTCTCTAAATCACATTTACGCACAGATTATTGATGATACAACAGGAAAAACTCTTTTATCAGAAAGTGATTGTAAGGAAGCAGATAAAAAGAAAAAAAGAGCGGTGAAGGCGTTTGAAGTTGGTGAAAGAATTGCTAAGAAAGCAGAAGAAAAAAAGATAAAAAAGGTTGTTTTTGATCGCAAAGGATATCTTTACCACGGACGAGTGAAGGCGGTTGCTGAAGGAGCTCGTAAAGGTGGGCTACAATTTTAATTTCAAGTGATATGAAAAAAAACGAAATCAAAAAAGAGTTTGAAAATGAAGTCCTCGATATTAGTAGAGTAGAGAGAATGACTGCTGGAGGAAGACGTCTTCGTTTTCGTACTTTGGTTGTTATTGGTGATAAAAAGGGAAGAGTAGGAATTGGTTCTGCAAAAGGAAAAGACGTACAACAAGCGATTGAAAAAGCAACCAAAAAAGCTCAAAAAGAAGTGGTAACGATTTCAATAACAGAAAAAGGCACTATTCCTCACGAAGTAAAATCAAAATTTGGAGCAGCAATGATTCTTCTAAAACCTCAGTCAGAGGGCAGGGGGCTTGTGGCTGGTGGAACCGTGAGAACAATATGTTCTATGGCTGGTATTGAAAATATCTCTGGAAAAATTTTAGGAAATACTAGAAACAAATTAAATAACGCAAAGGCAACAATAAAAGCTTTACAGAGTTTGAAAGGTGTTCCGCAGAAAAAAGCCGAAAAAAGTAATATCAAAGAAGAAAAAAAATAGTATGCAAATTCACGAAGTACAACCAAATACGAAAAATAAAAAGAAAAAACGTATCGGGAGAGGCGGAAAGAGAGGTACGTATTCTGGAAAAGGAATTAAAGGACAGAAATCTCGTGCTGGAGCAAAACTCAAGCCGATAGTGAGAGATCTTTTAAAGCGTTATCCTAAGCTTCGCGGGCACAATTTTTCTCCAATTTCTAATTCTGTTGCAATTAACATTGCTGTCCTTGATAAATTTTTTGAAGATGGATCAGTGATTGAACCAAAAACACTTTCTTTAAAAGGACTTTTAGGAAAAGGAAAGAAACCTACTGTTAAGATATTGGGAGTTGGAAAGACCGAAAAGAAGTTTCACCTAAAAGGTTGCATGATATCAAAGAGCGCGAAAGAAACTATTGAAAAAGCGGGAGGAAAAGTAAGTGAGGTTAAAATTGTTGAGAAAAAAGTAAAGCCGAAAAAAGAAGAAAAGAAAGTAGAAAAAGAAGAAGTTAAAAAAGAAGTTAAAAAAATAAAGCCTAAAAAAGAAGAAAAGAAAGCAGAAAAGAAAGAAGTTAAAAAAATAAAGCCGAAGAAAGTAGTCCCGAAGAAGAAAAAATAAATTATGTTTGAAAAGATTCTAAAAATATTTCAAGTTCCCGATTTAAGAAAAAAGATATTCTTTGTCTTAGGAGCTTTTGCTTTTTTTCGTTTCATGGCTAATATTCCGATGCCTGGTTTTGATGCAGAAAAAATGCAAGAGCTTTTTTCTCGGTTTCAAATGTTTCAGTTTGCGGATCTTTTAATTGGTGGAACACTTGATCAGTTCTCGATTGTTATGCTTGGGCTTGGACCATATATTACCTCAGTTATTGTTATCCAACTACTTACTTTAGTGTGGCCAAAACTACAAAAAATGTATCGTGAAGAAGGGGATGCTGGGAGACAAAAAGTAAATCAATATGGAAGATTAATGACGATTCCTTTCGCTCTTGTTCAAGGGTATGGGATGCTTACTCTTTTCCAGAATCAAGGAGTTCTTCCTTCTTTAGGTCTTTTGGAAATGGTTAACATTCTTACGGTTATTGCTGCGGGAACTGTTCTTTTAATGTGGATTGGAGAGCTTATCACTGAGAGAGGGATTGGAAACGGTGTATCACTCTTAATTTTTGCTGGTATTATTTCATCGCTTCCTGCAAATATCGGACAGATGGTCCGAGACATAATGTTCAATCCGGACGTTGTACCAATGTATATTCTGTTTTTCTTAATTGGAATGCCGATTATTGCTTCGGTTGTTCACGTGAATGAGGCAAGAAGAAATATTCCTATCTCCTACGCAAGAAGAGTGAGAGGAAGAAAGATATATGGAGGTGCTTCAACATATCTACCACTTAGCTTGAATCCAGCAGGAGTTATCCCAATTATTTTTGCAATGTCGATGGTAGTGCTTCCCACCATGCTTTTTGGGTTTCTTGTAGGGGTTGAAGGATTTGTTGGGAGTGCGGCACAAAAAATCTCTGACATTTTACAGATAACATGGGTTTACGGAGGACTAATCTTTGTTTTAGTCTGCTTATTTACATATTTTTATACAGCGGTAACTTTTGATCCTAAAAACGTTTCTGAAAATTTACAAAAAATGGGTGGTTTTGTTCCTGGCATTCGACCTGGAAAATCAACAGCAAACTACATTAATTATATTTTAAACAGAGTGCTCCTGATTGGCGCGTTATTTTTAGCAACAGTAGCGGTGTTGCCGATGGCTATTTCTGGTTTTACCAAGGTTGAAGCTTTTGGATTTCTTATCGGAGGCGCATCGTTAATCATTATTGTTAGTGTGGTCTTGGAAACTATAAGACAGATAAACGCACAACTGCAAATGAGAGAATACGAAACAATCTAATTTTATGAAAAAAAATAAATTAGTTATTCTCATTGGCCCTCCTGGTTCTGGGAAAGGATCTCAGTCGCTTCTTCTGGCTGACAAAAAAAGGATGAATCATCTAGAGGTGAGCAAACTTTTAGAGAGAAGGTTTCTTCATGCGAAACCAACCGATGTTATAAAAATCGGAGATAAAGAGTATGAGTTGAAAGAACAAGAAAGAAGATGGAGAGAAGGTCTTCTTTGTGAAGATGCATTTGTTGCCAAGGTGGTTGAGGAAAATATTGAAAAGTTGAAAGACGAGACAGAACTGATTCTTCTTGACGGTTATCCGAGAACAAAAGAACAAGCTTTTTTAGCTTTTTCTTTTTTACTTTCTTCTTATGGGAAAGAAGGGATTTTTGTAGTTTATCTTGACATAGGAGAAGATGAATCCTTAAAAAGAAATACCGGAAGAAGGGTTTGCTCATTGATGAGGCACTCGATAATCAATATTGATGAAACAAAAGATTTAACGATATGTCCGGTAGATGGATCTTCACTTGAAAAAAGAGTAATGGATGATCCAGAAAAAATAAAAGTAAGACTAAAAAAGTTTAGAAAAGAAACGATTCCTGCAATCGAATATATGGAAGAACAAGGAGTAAAAGTTGTTAGAATTGACGGTATTGGATCGATAAGTGACGTTTTCTTTAGAGTTTTAAAAGAAGTAGAGGACTTTGGATTATAAATGTCTTTAAAAATTATTTTTCTTATTGGTCGTCCTGGCTGTGGCAAAGGGACACAATTAAAATTTTTAACTGAAAAAACCGGTTTTTCTGTTGTAAATACCGGAGAGTTATTGCGTCAAAAAGCGAAAGAAGAAGACGTTATCGGAAGTAACGTTTCTGAAGTACTAAAAAAAGGAGGTCTTATTCCTACACCGGTTGTTTTCTCTCTCTGGATGCCTCTTGTTATCGAGCGTTACAACAAAAAAGAAAAAGGATTAATCTTTGACGGGAACCCAAGAAAGCTCTATGAAGCACAGATGCTTGAAGAGCTTTTTTTAATGCTCAGGATTGATTCTCCAATAGTAATTTATATCAAAATAAGTGAAGAAGAATCTTACTCAAGATTAAGAAAAAGAGAAAGAGAAGACGATAAAGAAGAAGATATCAAAGAGCGTTTGAGATGGTTCAAGGAAGAAGTTGAGCCGATTATTGCGTATTATTCGGGGAAAAACGCTTTGATTGAAATAAACGGAGAGCAATCTGTAGAAGATGTTTTTAAAGAGATAGAGGAGAAAACAAAAGGATTATTATGATTTTAAAATCTAAACAAGAAATAGAATTAATAAGAGAGGGAGGAAAGATTTTAGCCGAAATTATGAAAGAAGTGAGACAGAAAGCGGTTTCTGGGGTTACAACTCAAAGTTTAAATATTTTTGCAGAACAGTTGATCGAAAAAGCAAAAGGAAAGGCGTCTTTCAAAGGATACAAGGGGTTTCCCGCCGCGCTTTGTACTAGCGTGAATGAAGTTATTGTGCATGGTATGCCTTCCAAGTACATTTTAAAAGAAGGTGACATTCTTTCTCTTGATTTGGGTTTTTATTATAAAGGATTTCATACCGACATGGCGATAACCCTTCCCATCGGTGACGTAAGTGGAGACGTTCTGCGCCTCATAAGAGAAACAAAAAAAGCATTAAAAAGAGGGATTAAGAAAACAAAGGTAGGGAATACTCTAGGAGATGTCGGCAATACAATAGAAAGACATGTCCAAAAAAGTGGTTTTCAAATTATAGAGGGGCTTTGTGGTCACGGGATTGGGAAAGAGGTACACGAAGATCCTCAGATTTTAAATGAAGGAAAGAGGGGAAAAGGAATTCCTCTTGAAGTGGGGATGGTTTTTTGTATCGAACCAATGCTGAGCATGGGAAGCAAAAAAATAGCACCAAGTAAAGACGAGACAGGAATTAAAACTTTTGACAACTCGCTTTCTGCGCATTTTGAACATACGCTTGCTTTAACTGAGAAAGGAGTTTTAGTCGTAACAGAGTTATGATTTCTTAAAATTTGAAGTTTATTGATATTTTTGTATAATAAAGATATGACTGAAGAAAAAAAAGAATTTCCTTCGGAGTTGCGTTATGATGTTTCTTCTGGAGACTGGGTAGTAATAGCATCAGGAAGAGCAAAACGCCCGGAGATGTTTAAAAAAGAAGAGAGAATAAAAGAAGAAGACTCAGGGAAAGATTGTCCTTTTTGTGATTTTGAAAATCTGAAGAACGCGATAATCTCGTTTGAAGAAGGAAAAAAGGTAGAAGAACTTACCGAGAACTGGAGTGCTATTTCTGTTCCTAATAAATTTCCTGCTTTTTTACCGTCAGATGAACTGGAGAAAAGATATGAAAATAGTCTTTATCAGACAATGAACGCCGTCGGTTATCACGAGGTAATAATTACCAAAGATCATAATTTATCGTTAGGACAACTCCCAGTCGATAAAGTTAGAGAGGTTCTCTCTCTTTATAAGGAGAGATATTTAGACTTAAAAGATAAAAAACACGTTAACTACATCTCTATTTTCCATAATCATGGAGTAGAAGCCGGAGCTTCAATCGCTCATCCACATTCACAGATTCTTACCACCCCACTTGTTGATGTTGATCTTAACAAAGCGCTCGAAAAAGGACGAAGTTATAGTGAAACAAAAAAACATTGTGTTTATTGTCGGATGAACGAGTGGGAGATGGATAAAAGAGAAAGGATTGTTTATGAGAATGATTTGTTTTTGGTTCTTTGTCCTTTTGCATCTAAAGCCGCTTTTCAAACAATTATATCCCCGAAAAAACATCTAGCATATTTTGAAGAAATTACAGAAGAAGAGCTTGATATGTTAGCTGATGCCCTAAAAGCTGCCCTGTCAAAGATTTATAACGGTCTTAACGATCCTCCTTTTAACTTCTATCTTCACTGTGCTCCTTCAGACGGGATGAATCATAGTTATTATCACTGGCACTGGACGATTATTCCTAAAACGTCTGTCTGGGCCGGGTTTGAATTAGGATCAAGGATGGAAATTTCTACGATTAAACCAGAAGATGCCGCAAAATACCTGAGAGAACAATAATTATGGAAAAACCAATAGTTGTTGCTAACTGGAAGATGAATCCACAAAAAGAAGAGGAGGCGATAAGAATTGCCAAATTTTCTGACAGAGAAGGGGTTGTTATTTGCCCTCCATTTGTTTTTTTGAGTACAGTTAAAAAAGAAGTTAAGAATGCTGACGTTGGAGCACAAAATTGTTTTTTTGAAAAACAAGGCGCCTTTACTGGAGAAACTTCACCTGTGATGTTGAAAAATTATAGTTGTAAATACGTAATTATTGGACATTCTGAGAGAAGAGAATTACTTTATGAAAAAGAGGATGATATAAAAAAAAAGATAAAAATCCTTTTAGATGAAAAAATAACTCCGATCTTCTGTGTAGGAGAGGATGAAAAAAGTGAAGAATCTTTAAGAAATCAGTTAAAAGTCTTAGAAGATACTTCTTTAAAAAAAATTATCATTGCTTATGAACCACAATTTGCGATTGGTACAGGAAAATCTTGTGATATCGAAGAGGCGGAGAAAAAGAAAGTTTTTATTAAAAGTATTCTTGCAAAAAGTCACGAAGGAGGAGAAAAGACGATAGTCCTTTACGGAGGAAGTGTAGATTCAAAAAACGCTTTATCTTATATTGAAGAAGCAGGATTTGATGGGCTTCTTGTCGGAGGAGCATCTTTGAAAGAGAAAGAGTTTGGAAGATTACTTAAAAATATATCTTTATAAAGTAAATTTTTAAAAAATGAAAGAAAAAGTTATTGATATATATCCACCTTCTGAAAAAGTGGGTTATGCAAAAAGAGAAGGTTGTGTTTTTGAGAAAGAAAAGAAAAAGAAGGGAGGATTCTTCCCCTTACTTTTCCTTATTATTTTTATACTAGGAGGTTACTTTTATTATGCTTCTTTTAAAACAGAGGTTGTCATATATCCGGTTACCGAGAAAATGGAAATAAATGAAGATGTTTTGATTCGTACTACAGGATCTATCAACCAAAACGAGATAAGAGGTGTTGTTCTTAGTGAAAAAATTTCCGATCAGAGAAAGTTTGACGTAGAGGGAAAAAGAATGCTTGAAAAAAAAGCACAAGGAGAAATAAGAGTTTGCCAAGATTATCGAGATTCAGCAGTAACTTTTGTAGAAGATACGCGTTTTATTTCTGATGGAGGAAAGATATTTTTCGCAACGAGCGGTTTTAGCCTTCCGGCAAAAAAAGTTGATGACGGATGTGGTGTTGTAGAGGTTGTTGCCGCTGAAGCAGGTGAAGACTATAATATCTCAGCAGATTCTAAATTTGCACTTCCTGGATTACACGGATCAGCTATTTATGGGAACGTTAAAGGAGTTTCTTTTCTTTTAAAAGAAGAAGGGATTTTGAAAGAAGTTCCTTATTTGGATGATGATGCGATGCAAATTGCTGAAAATCAGATGAAAGAAGATCTTTTTGGACAAGGAAAGGATGTTTTGTTAGAAAAATATGGAGAAGAATATTTAATGGATAGCGACGTACAGTATTCTGTTGAAGTGAGTGAAAGAGATTTAATAGAAGAGGATGAAGACAGCTTTTATTTTAAGCTTGATGTTGTTGTGAAAGTAATTGCGGTAGCAAAGGAAGATATTAATAGCTTTATTTCTAAAGGATTGCCAGAATATCATGTTTGGAGGAAAGATACCGAGGAAATTAGTGTGAGCTTTAAAAGAATAAACTTTAACGAAGGAGAGGCAGATGTCTTTTTTCAGTTTTCTGGTGATATTTATCCAGAAATAGATAAAGAATATTGGTCAAGAGAACTGAAAGGGCTTGATTTTGAGAAGGCTAAAATATTAATAAAGAAAGATATTAATACAAAAGAAGTAACAATTGAAAATAGGCCGTTCGGATTAAGTAAGGTAGCGGGGTCCTTACATAGAGTTGATATAAAGGTAGAATTTGACAAAAATTAAAAAAATTGTTATTCTTTTAACCTGTAATGAGTTCTAGTAACAGCAAACAAAGAGGAGTCGTTTTGGAGGCACTGCCTAACACGCATTTTAGAGTTAAACTTGATGATGGGACAGAGGTAGGAGCTCATTTAGCAGGAAAGTTAAGAATTCATCGGATAAAGATTCTGCCCGGAGATAAAGTTACGGTAGAAATAGGCGATTACGATAAAACAAAAGGAAGAATTATTTACCGTGGGTGATTCGTAAAAATGGGGAACCTAACGCGAAAGTGCGCAAGAAGGGCTCTTTTTTTTGTAGTTTTTCTGCACTAAACTTTAGCCACACAAAAATATGAAAGTACAGTCATCAGTAAAAAAAATTTGTAAAGATTGTAAAGTTGTTCGTAGAAAGAACAGAGTTTATATTATTTGTAAAAATAAAAGACACAAGCAAAGACAAGGATAAATAAAAAATCATGGCAAGAATTTCAGGAACAAATATACCAAAAGAAAAAAGAATAGTTATCTCCCTTACCTATATTTATGGTATTGGTCCTACTCTTAGCAAAAAAATATTGAAAGAAGCAGGAGTTGATGAATCTAAGAGAACTGGAAAGCTTAGCGACGATGAAACAAAGAAAATAAGAGAAATTGTTGAAAAGAAATATAGAACAGAAGGAGAACTTCGTCGTGAAAGAAGAGATTCGATTGACAGATTAAAACGTATTGATTGTTACCGTGGTGTTAGACATAAGAAAGGATTACCGGTTAGAGGACAAAACACAAGAACAAACAATAGAACCGTTAGAGGAAATGTTAGAAGAGTTGCTGGATCAGGGAAGAAAGCACCGCCTTCTCCAAAATAATATAATTATTTAAAAGATTAAAATGGGAAAAAAAAGAGTAATAGAAAAGTCTGAGGAGGAAGTTCTTGCAGAAAAGGACGAACTTGATGTTGCTAAGAAAAAGAAAGGAAAAACTAAAAAGAAAGGAGTTGAATACGCCTATATCCATATTTCCGCTTCTTATAACAACACAATGATGACACTTACCGATAAACAAGGAGAAGTTCTTGCATGGGCTAGCGCCGGACACTTAGGATTTAAAGGGACAAAAAAAGCCACTCCTTATGCTGCGTCAGAGGTTGCAAATGTAATTTGTGAAAAAGCAGAAAAAATGGGAGTTAAAGAAATGGATATTTTTGTAAAAGGAGTTGGAACCGGAAGATCTTCAGCACTTCGTGCTTTGTCTACTAAAGATATTATTATAAACCTGATTAGGGACGTTACCCCTATTCCACATAACGGATGCCGTCCTAAAAGACCAAGAAGAGTGTAACTATTATGAGAAAATCTGTTGAATGTAAAAAATGTCGTCGTGTAGGAACTAAGCTTTTTCTAAAAGGAGAAAAATGTGAGTCTCAGAAGTGTCCGATGATTAAAAAACCTTATCCACCAGGACAGAAGCCAAAAAGAAGAAAGGGTCATGTTTCACAATACGGAAAAGAGCTTGTTGAGAAACAAAAACTTCGTTATTGGTATGACCTTAAAGAAAAACAGTTTGCACGTTATGTAATGTCGGTAATCAACAAACAAAACAAGTTAGAGTCTGCAGGAGATCAACTTTTAAGAAAATTAGAAAGCAGACTAGATAATATGGTTTATCGCTCAGGACTTGCATCTTCGAGATCACAAGCCAAACAAATGATCAACCATGGATTTTTCCATATTAATGAAAAACCAGTGGATAGGCCGTCTTATCGGATTAAAGTTGGTGATGTTATTGCGGTAAAGCCGGGAAAAAAGAAAAAACTTATTTTCGAAGAATTTAGCACCAAAATGAAAAATTTTACCACTCCTTCTTGGATTTCGCTTGATATAGGAAAGATAGAGGCGAAAATCACTGGAGAAACGGTAATTGAGGAAGTTGCACCTCCTGTGGAGATTTCCTCTATTTTTGAGTTTTATTCAAGATAATTATAAAAAAATATGATTTCGTTACCATCAAAACCAAAAATTGTGGAGAAAGAAGAAGAAAACGAAGTTCTTTTTGAAATAGATTCTCTTTATCCTGGGTATGGAGTAACTATCGGAAACAGCCTAAGAAGAGTTTTGCTTTCTTCTTTAAACGGAGCAGCCGTTACC
>Ga0075120_10002359_pt1 | contig 13740 bp, 14 predicted proteins | sample AntAceMetag02UKL_FD_69792 | JGI IMG/M metagenome (GOLD analysis project Ga0075120, IMG submission 69792) | Saline lake microbial communities from Ace Lake, Antarctica - Antarctic Ace Lake Metagenome 02UKL | ecosystem: Environmental > Aquatic > Non-marine Saline and Alkaline > Saline | place... | reverse complement strand
TTGTAATAACAGTCTTACAATCAGTATTTTTAGGGAAAAAATAAGTGTCTGGAAAAAGATAGCCTTCCAGAGTTATTGCATTGATCCCCAGGGAAAAAATAAAGGATTTATCATGGCAAAGATCTATAAATTCTTCATTTTTGCAAAAATTTTCCTTTTCAACCAATAAGGCAATTTCTTTTATATTCATGCCTTCTGGAATGGTTATTCTGTATAATTTTACTTTGCCTTTTAAAAAGATCTCAAGTATTTGCTCCGGGGATTTGGAAGCTGAAAGAATATATTCACCTGCCTGAAGTTTTCTCTCAGCTTTTTTATATTTTGTAAATAATTTAAAAAAGATTTTATTTGATATAATGGATTCGGTTTTAAGGTTTTGGGCAATGACGGCAAGACTTTGGCCGGGTTTAATTGAAAATACTTTTTCAGCGGCCAGAGGATTGAAAGGCTCTTTAACAAAAGAGGATATTTTATGATAAAATAAATGCCCTCCGCCAACCAGGAAGATAACAAGGGTGAAAAAAACAATGAATAGAATTTTTATTTTATTTTTTGCCATATCTTTTTGAGAAGCACAAACAATAAAAGGGCATCATTTTCTGATACCCTTTTACTATTATGATGATCTAAAGTACAGGTTTAACGTCAGTTTACTTTTGCCATTGGAAAGTCAGTGTCAGGGTTATAACAGATTCGACAGCAGTTCAGACATCTTTGCGCTTCTTTGAGGGCTGCGTCTTCCGGCAGAACAAGATCAACCTCAATCATGGAATCAAGCCTTTGAGCAACAGGAATCTCCGGCATTTTAGCCCGGGCTGACTTTTTTATGCCAGGAACTTTTGAAAAAATGGATTCTGGAATTCGTTTTTTCTGTAAAGAATTTTTCACAGGTTCAACGGGTTCCCCTTTAAGGAAAAGGTCAATGGACCTTGCGGCGCGCCTTCCACTGCCAATGGCATCAACAACAAGGGCTGGCCCTGTGGCAGAATCTCCTCCTGTAAAAATATAAGGTATGGAAGCCTGCAGTGTTGCCGGATCATTATCAATGGTATTCCATCTTGTCAGTTCCAGTTCCGTCATTCTTGGAAGGGTATCCTGTTTTTTAAAGGAAGCATCCGGGGACTGACCAATGGCTGAGATAACCATTTCCACATCAAGAAGGGTTTCTGAGCCTTCAATGGGTACAGGACGTCGTCTGCCGCTGGCATCGGGTTCACCCAGTTCCATTTTAAGGTATTCGAGCTGGGCCGCTTTGCCGTTGTCATCGGCGATGACTCTAATGGGGGCAGCCAGGAAAACAAACTCAATACCTTCTTCTTCAGATGCAACAATCTCAACTTCATTGGCTGGCATCTCGTTTCTGGTTCTTCTGTAAACAATGTATACTTTTTCAAGACCAAGCCTTAAAAGAGTTCTTACACAGTCAATTGCACTGTTCCCGCCCCCTACTACAGCTGCAGTCCTTCCCAGCTTTATTTTTTCACCACGGGAAAATCTCTGGAGGAAATCAATTCCTTTAAAACAACCATCGAGATCCTCTCCTTCAATGCCAAGGGAATAATCTTCCCAGGCGCCCACACCCAGGAATACTGCTTCATAGCCCGAGGCCATCAAGGATCCTAACCCGAAATCAGCACCAAATCGAACATTACAAAAAGCCTTGATTCCAAGGTCGAGAATCCCCTGGATTTCCCAGTCAAGAACCTTTTTGGGAAGCCTGTACTCAGGGATACCGTATCTGATTATGCCTCCAAGCTTTGGCATGGCCTCAAAGATATCCACCTGATGACCGATCCTTCGTAAAAAGAAGGCACAGGATAATCCAGCAGGCCCACCACCGATTACAGCCACTTTTTTGCCTGTGTCCGGGGCGCATTTAATGGGAATTCTGGAACCTGAATTCATTTCAAAGTCTGAAGCAAATCGCTTGAGCTGGTTGATGGAAACCGGTTCATCTTCAAGTCCCCTTCTACAATCATTCTCGCAGGGATGGGGGCAAACCCTTCCACAGGCAAGAGGCAAAGGATTTCTCATGCGGATGGTCTGGACAGCCTCTTTATATTTGCCTGCTTTAATCTGATTAATATATTTTGGGATATTGATTTCAGCAGGACAGGTCTGGGCACAGGGTGCCAGAGCATCCTGCTCCTGATTAAACTTCATGAGTTGTTCAGAAAGGGTTGTTACCTTTATAATATCTTTTGGGCAGGCCTGCTGGCAGGCACCGCAGCCCACACATTTGTCATCGTCCACAACAGGATAACCATTGGGGCCAAGCTTAATAGCATTAAATTGACACGCTTTTACACAATCACCAAGACCTATACATCCAACAGAGCAAACCCGTTTGCCACCAAAGACAGCAGCCATGGCTTTGCAGGAGGAAATTCCCATATAGATGTATTTATCATCGGCTCGATTTCCGCCCTCACACATATTATAGGATAACAGGCTTTCAGCTGCGCCTGCATCCACACCCATAATTCTTGCAACTGCTTCCACCCCTTCCTGGTTCGATATAACACATACAGAAGGCGGTGCTAAGCCACTTACAACGGCTTCGGCAGCAGCTGAACATCCGGCAAAGCCGCAACCACCGCAGTTTGCAGCGGCAAGGTTATTTTCCACCTGTGCAATTCTCGGGTCTTCATATACATAAAAGATCTTGGATGAAAGGCTGAGGACAATACCGCAAACAGCACCGATGCCTAACATAAATAATAAAGCTGGGATCATAATTTCACCTTAGTTTTGTAAATATTCTCTGTTGTTCTAAACCATTCCTTTAAAAGACATGAATGTCAATGCGATTATCCCTGCGGTGATAAGCCCGATGGATGTATCCTGCAAGGGTTTTGGAACCCTTGCCAGACTGATTCTTTCCCGGACACCGGCAAACAATATAAGTGCAAGCCCAAAACCGGCCGCATAGGCAAAGGAAGAAACAGCAGTTTCAAGGAAAGTATAGTCTTCTTTAATATTGATCAGGCATACACCCATGACGGCGCAATTGGTTGTAATGAGCGGCAGAAAAATTCCCAGGCCGGCATAAAGAGCCGGGATGCTTTTTTTCAAAAACATTTCCACAAATTGAACCAGAGATGCAATGACCAGGATAAAGGAAACAGTACGCAAATATTCAAGGTTAAGGGCCTTTAAAAGGTAAACATCTACAATCCATGTGATAAGGCCAGCCATAACCAGGACAAAGACAACTGACATTGCCATGCCTATGGCAGTTTCCATTTTTTTGGATGTGCCAAGAAACGGACAGTTCCCAAGAAACTGGGCAAGGAGAATGTTATTGATAAAGATACAGCTTATTGCAAGGACGAATAGATCACCCATAGTATTATCTCCTTTTTATTTTTTACCGATAAGGTTCATCATACAGAGCATGAGTCCAAGACCTACAAAAGCGCCGGGTGCTTCTATCATGAACCGGAATGGCAGAAAGTTTGCTCCCATCTCAAAAATCGGGGTGCCTCCCCATATGGTGATGGTTCCATTGCCTAATATTTCTCTGACTGCACCAAGGGCAGCAAGAGATAGCGTAAACCCGATACCGATTCCCATCCCGTCTGCAATGGATAAAACAGGTCCATTTTTGCTGGCAAAGGCTTCTGCCCTGCCAAGGACAATACAGTTTACAACTATGAGGGGAATGAAAATACCCAGTTTCAGGAATAATTCATATGTATAGGCCTGCATCACCAGTTCCACAATGGTAACAAAGGTTGCTATGATGACTATGTAACATGCTATTCTGACTTTTGACGGAATAACGTTTCTGAGAAGGGATATTAAAAGATTGGAGAAAACCAGCACAAATGTGGTTGCAACTCCCATCCCGATTCCGTTTTCAACTGATTTTGTAACAGCAAGGACGGGACAAAGCCCCAAAACCAGTCTGAAAGGAGGTATTTCAGCCCAGAGTCCTTTGGTAAATTCTTTTGCTAAGGATTGTGCCATCTTATCTTTTCTCCTAAAATATTTTGCCTTATTTCATCTGTTTGACAATTTCAGGTTTAAGTTTCTGATAAATTTCTTTTGCCTGGGCAGCAGCAATGCTTACTCCTTTTGAAGTAACTGATGCACCGGACATGGCATCGATAACTCCGCCATCGCCTTTGAGGGCAAAATTTGTATCCATTTTAAGTCCTGAAAATTGAGCGACAAAGGAAAGGTCTTCTTTGGCCCTTGATCCAATGCCCGGGGTTTCCGAATGGGTTGTCACCCTTACATCCACAATTTCGTCGGTATCCAGGTTGATGCCCACCATAAGTCCAATGGGGCCACCAAAAGCGCCCCCTTTTGTTTCAAAAGCAATTGCTTTTGAACCATCAGAAAGAAGAGTTGGGAAAACCTGTAATTCAATATCTCCGGTCTTTATTGTAAATCTTTCAGCCAGAGGATCATTGGTTGCTTCAGGGAATATATCCTGAATGGCAGGAGCTTTTTGAAATTTCAAGACCTGATTTTCAATTTGTACCTCGGTTCCTGATTTTACTGCAGCAAGCAAACCGCCTGAAACAGCTGTCAATACAGTCAAAACCACAATCATACTAATCATTTCACGCATTGTTTACTCCCTTTCCCAAAGCTTTTGGTCTGATTTTGTCGATGAGGGGGTTCACAAGATTCAATAACAATATAGCCAAAACAGTACCATCAGCATAGATGCCAATATTTCTCATCAATATAATCATTGCAGCAGCGGAAAATCCGTAAATAAACATGGGAATTCTGTTTGCCGGCGAGGATGAGTTTTCCGTTGCAAGGGAAAAAGCTCCGAGTAGCGTATATCCTGAAAAAAGATGGAGCATGGGGCCGGCATAGGTATCCGGGTTTGCCATGCTGAAGCATAATGCAGTTACAATGATACCTGCAATAAATGAAACCGGGATCTCCCATCGGATATATCCCCTTAAGATCAGGTATATACCACCGATAATCAAGCCAAGTCCAAAAGTGGAACCGATTGCCCCAACTTGTTTGCCCATAATAAGATCGCCCAGGGGGAAAAAATCTGTAACGGCATTGACTCCCTGTAATTTCAGGGCTGCCAGAGGTGCAAGGGCGGTAAAACTGAATTCGTAATTGACATAGGCAGCATCAAAGTCAAAAAAGACCTTCCAGGAAAGCATTAAAAAGGCCATTCCCACGAGAGCCGGATTAAACGGGTTGGCTCCGATACCACCGAAAATCATTTTGCCAATAACCACAGCAACAAAGGTTCCGGTAATCACAAGCCACCAGGGGGATGTGGCCGGAAGCATCATGCCGAAAACAAGTCCGATAACGGCAGAATCCAGATCACCGATAGTGATCTTCTTTTTGGATGTAACATTTAATATAAGTTCCCAGACCATGGCACTGGAAAGAGATAGCGCAAGCACACCAACTGCTGGTGCGCCGAACTGAATAATACCGAAAATGATGGCCGGAAGGGTGGCAATCATTATATTCAGGTTCATTTTAAAAAGGCTGTCTCCATCATGCCAGAAAGGTGCATGGGATACTGTTAATTTATTATTATTCATTGACAGTCTCCATTCTAAACCTCTGCTCTAAGTTTTAAAAGCTCATGTTTGCCTATCCGGATATATTGGAATAAAGGTATCTTTGCAGTACAGACGTATGCGCAGAGACCGCATTCAATACAAGAAGCTATGTCATATTTATCAGCAGCCTCTTCATACAGGTCAGCTTCAAGGTATCTTACCAGAAGATTCACAGGGACATTTGCAGGGCAGATCCGAAGACATTTGCCACAATTCACACATGGATAATCTGATACCTCAGGGATAATATCCCGGTCCTGAATCATTACAGTGTCCATATCAGGTTGGACTGGATGGAGATGGGTGTAAGTTGAAAATCCCATCATGGGCCCACCAATTACAATTCTGTCCTGATCATTGACAAAAATACCAAAGGCCTTGAAAATTTTATGTAAAGGCGTTCCAATGGTGGCCTTGACCCTGTATTGAGTTCCCTTTTTTCCAATCACTGTCAGGATTTTTTCAAAATCAGCTGACTTTGTCTTGTATGCTTTGGCTAAAGAAACCACGGCTTCAGCTGAGATAAAACAAACTCCTATATCTTCTGGTTTTTTACCTGCAGGAAGGATCATGCTTAAATGATCTTTTAAAACCATTGCCGGTAAATTAGAAGGATATTTTAAAGCGGTTTTGAATACCTTAATCGAATCAAATCTTTCTTTAATATTTAAGTCTTCCGGTATAGTGATACAAAGTTTAGGAACTTTGGTTATTTTTTTTAAAATCTTTGCTCCCTCTTTTATCTCATCCAAAAATTTAAAGGTTACATATTGATTGGTTGTTGATAAAAGATCTGTATCAGCACAGGTAATGACAATGGTATTGATCTTAATATCATCACTGGCAAGGATTTTTAACGGCGGTGCTCCCGGAAGTGTCCTTAAATATTGGTCGGCAGAGGCAATGTCATCCTTTAAATCATAGGTTGCAGAATCTGTTTTTGTTGTCTGACTCTGATCATTTTTGATAACAAGATAGGTGGATGTGTTGCCAAAATCGTCTAAATAGATGTCAAGGTTGGTTAGGGTTCCTGTTACAGGGGAAATTGTATATTCTGTACTGTCATTGTACAGGCATAGTTTTTCTCCCTTTTCAACGGCATCACCTTTTTTTATTAAAGCTTGCCTTGTACTGTCAATGGGCTCATTCAATAATAAAATAAGGTTGGGCGGTATGGGTATTGATTCCAGCTCTTTGGGATCCGGTTCCACAAGATCATAGTTGAGCCTGGGTTGGGATAAGGTGAAAAAAGATCGTTTAATCATAATAAGTCCTTGTTTTGTAAAAAGCTTAAGATCATTCAATATAGTTAATAATTAAGATATAAAAATCAAAAGTCATTATAATGAATGACACGAATTACATTCTACCGGACCTGCGTCAAGGTCTTCATGGCATCCCTTGCAATTAGAATGAAATGCATCAGCCCTTGATAGTAAGTCTTCATCACCAGTCTCTTCATGGCACTCACTGCAGTTGTAGGTCTCATCATCTTCAATGTTATGATGGCAGTCCAGGCAATCTTGGGTATAATCGCCTACGTGCACGGAATGGGTGAATAAAACTTTACCGGCTTTGCTCTGAAACATTATCCTTACTGGATTCTCAGGTACAGGGGGGGTAAAAGAAGCATAGCATATAATTCCTGTGATCAGAAATATGATCATAATCAATATAGCTATTTTTAGGTCTCGTTGTGATGTCATAATATTTCTCTCTTATCTAAGGGTTTGAGTTCATGAGACAAACCCACAACTAGGCAGCGTATATATTATATTGTGTCGGTCTTGGCAAGAAAAAAAAATAATTTTAAGGGATGGAACAATCGGAAGAAATGACTTGGGACATCTTTCTGACAAGGAAAGGTTTATACTCTTCTTTCCCTGCAAGAGAGTTATTTTTTTTTCGGATAATATAAAAAGAAAATCCAAAAAATGAAAACCCGAAAATCATGGAAATAATGGAGGGGTCCATATGAAAAGAAGGTGCAAGGCTGTTCCCGATCAATGCACCGATGAGCAGTAAAATAATAGGGAATACATATAAAAGAAATGTTACAAAAAGGATGGGCCTGGTTTCAAGTCCAATGACCACATTGTCCCCTTTTTCAACATTGAGCGTATTTTTAACCATAATGGTCATTTCTTCTTGACTGCCCGGAGTCACGCAACTTTCCTTGGAAACGCAGTGTTCGCAGGCTTTGGATCTAGTTGTTTTTATCCAGGCTATGGACTGATTTGTGTTGGTTACAATTCCGTTTTCAGTTATCATGATTCAACCCTTGTTATCGTGATTTATTTGTTCATTAAAGGATAGAACCGATATATAATGATGTCAATTTTTTTATTGTTTTTTCTTGACAAAAAATTACCGCTGATATAATGTCTCCAAGTCTTGTTAAAAGGCGCTGCTCCCCAGTAGCTCAGTTGGCAGAGCAATTGGCTGTTAACCAATGGGTCCGCGGTTCAAATCCGTGCTGGGGAGCCAACCCAATAAATACTATCCCGATAATTAACCTTATCGGGATTTTTTATTTCTAATTCCATTAATTCCCATTTAATTCCGGGGACACCTTACTTCTAATTCCGGGGACACCTTACTTAATTCTAATTCTGTGTAATTCCGGGGACACCTTACTTAATTCTAATTCTGTGTAATTCCGGGGCCACCTCATTTAATTATTGACAAAAGCCAGAGTATTTGTTTCATTATTAACATGGCACGCATAGCAAGAGCAGTAGCGCCTGGAATCCCACATCATATCATACCGAGGGGAAACAGGCGGCAACAGACATTTTTCAATGATGGAGATTACCAATCCTATTTGGAGTTAATGTCGGAATGGTGTATGAAATTTCAAGTGAAAACTTGGGCTTATTGTCTTATGCCAAACCACATCCATCTAATTGTTGTGCCTGAAACAAAGGACGGTTTAAACCTCGCCATTGGTGAAGCGCACAGACGCTACACGAGACAGATCAATTTTCGTGAAGGATGGCGTGGTCATTTATGGCAGGGACGGTTTTCGTCTTTTATCATGGAAGAAAGATACTTATTAGCATGTACGAGGTATATAGAATTAAATCCAGTCCGGGCTGGTTTGGCAAAGGAACCTGAAGACTGGCGCTGGAGCAGTTTCAGAGCACATATGAAAGGCAAAGATGACATCCTTGTAAAAACAAAGCCATTGCTGGAAATAGTAAATCAACCTTGGAGAAAGTTTCTATCCTCTGATGTTCAGGAACCGGAAATAGAGTTATTTAGGAAACACGAACGAACAGGTCGGCCTTTAGGAGAGGATCCTTTTATTAAAAAAATGGAATCTCTTTTAGACCGGAGACTCAAGCCTCAAAAACCTGGACCTAAAAAGAAAGATAAGTAAGGTGTCCCCGGAATTGCAATAAGTAAGGTGTCCCCGGAATTGCCTAAGTAAGGTGTCCCCGGAATTGGTCCCCGGAATTGCCGGAATTGGATTGGGAATTGGTCGGAATTGTTTACTTTATTAATTTATGGATAATCAGTAGAACAAGATAGGCTGATCCGCTTAAGACGATGATGGTGGGCCCGCTGGAAAGGCTGTATGCATAGCTCACCCCAAGACCTGCCCAGATAAAAAAAAGGCATAATAAACAAGAATACACCATCATCTGCCACAGTCTTTTTGCATAAAATGAGGCAATAGCCGAAGGGATGGTCAGAAGAGCAATTACCAGCACAATCCCAACTATCCTGACCAGAAGCACGATGGTCAGAGCTGTGAGAATGAGCAGCAAAAGATAGAAAAAACTCGTATTAATCCCTCTTAAAAGGGTGAATTCACTGTCAAAACAAACACCGAAAAATCTGTTGAAAAAAAGGATGGACAGACAAAGGACAAAGGCATCCAGGCATGCAACATACAAAAGATCTTTGCTTGAAATCAACAGTATGTCGCCAAACAGATAGGATGCAAGGTTGAAATAACCCGGGGTCATGTCAATGAGCAAAATACCTGATGCCATACCCACGGCCCAGAGCGTACCGATAATGGTGTCTTCTCTCTCCTTTGCATGAAGGCTGACAAGTCCCACTGTAACAGCGGCAATGATGGCAGCAAGCACGGCCCCTAACATGGGATCAAACCATGTAAGGCCTATGTTTACCTGAAGAAAAAGTGCCAGCCCAATGCCGCCAAAGACACAATGGGAAATGGCTCCGGCAAGGTATCCGATTCTTTTTGTGGTGACAAATGTTCCAATTATGCCAAAGGAAATGGAGGCAAGACAGCCCATGATAAATGCATATTTCAAAAACACATTGTCAGGATCAAAGATTGCGTAAAACACATCAATCATTATTGTGTCCTTTTGGGCTGCACCTGTGGTCATGCCGTACCATTTTCAGATCTCCATGATAAATATCCTTTATCATGGCCCCGTTTATCATTGTTGTGGGGTGGATGACGACCTGGCGGTTTACACAGATAACGCTTTTTACATATTTTGAGACAAATCCCAGATCGTGGGATACAAGGAGAATGGTCATTTTTGAATTCAGGTTTTTTAAAATGGAAAATAGATTTTTTTCTGTCTGCTGATCCACATTGGCCGTGGGTTCATCCAGCAAAAGTATATCCGGGCTGTTGCATAAGGCCCTGGCAATGAGAATCCGCTGTTTCTGACCACCGGAAAGCTCATTAAACCCTGTGTTGACATAGGTGCTCATACCCAGTTCATCAATGGCATCAAGTGCCTTGATTCTGTCTTGCTTTGAAAACCAGAGATTTGATTTTTTAAGCCTCCCCAGTAAAACCACATCCATGACACTTGCTGGAAAATCCATGTCCAAATGGGCATACTGGGGCATATATCCCATTTGTTGTCGGGCTTTTTTAGGTGATTTTCCAAACACCTGGATACTTCCCTTATCAGGTCTTATCAAGCCAAGAATCAGCTTGATAAGAGTGGTTTTACCGCCGCCATTGGGGCCGACAATGCTTGCAAATTCCCCTTTATTAATAACAAGGTCAACATTTTCAAGGACATTGCGCTGCTTATAGGCAAAGGAAATATTGTCTAATATAATTTCATGATCATTTTTATTATCAGCATTATTATGCATAATTTAAGCCTTAGTGAATATAGTTGTCCTTTCCAATATTGTTCCGGGAAAAGCACAGGTTCTTTATTCTTTTAATGCCCTGGAAATGGATTGAGCAATATTTTCCATGTTGGCTATATAATCATAGGCAAGAGGATCTATAAACACAACCACACCGTTTATGGCAGATGCAATTTTCTGGGCCGTGTTCCGGTCAAATTGAGGTTGCGCAAAAATCACCCTTGCGTTTTGTTGTTTTGCTGACTTGATAATGTTGGAAAGCGCTTTTCCTTTTGGCGCTTTTCCCATGGATTCAACGGCTATCTGTTTCAAGTCATAGGCATCTGTAAGGTACCCGAAAGACGGGTGAAACACAAACAGGTTTTCTCCTTTTAAATTGTTAAATGCTGTTTTAAGGCACTGGTCAAGGTCGTCCAGATCTTTTATAAACAGATTGTAATTTTTTTCATAGGTATCTTTGTTTTCCGGGTCTATGTTGGAAAGTGTTTTAAAAATAGTATGGGCCTGGGTTTTTACAAGCAGCGGGCTCATCCAGATGTGGGGGTCACTGCCGATCCGGCTGTTTTGATCCTTGCCATCATGATGGTGCCCATCCATCATTCTTAGTACAATGTCTTTACGGGTATCCACAAGCAGTACTCTGGCAATGGATTTGAGTTTATTTAAAATGCTGTTTTCAAAGGGCACACCAATCCTGAAATAAACATCAGATGTGGTAAGGTTTTTTATCTGGTCTGGAGAGGGCGAATAGGTGGCAGGGCTTTTGCCGGGTTTTACCAAGACATCTACCCTTACAAGGTCCTGGCCGATTCTTTCTACAAAATATTTCTGGGGTAGAATACTGACATGAACGTTAAGGGGTGAGTTTGCAAAGGTGTTTAAAGGCAGCAGCCATACAAAGGCAAAAGTTAAAAACAGAAGCTGTTTTAAACAAATTCTCATTTTCCCCCTTTGATCGCTTGTTGTAATATCATGCTTTTAAAATGGATATTTAACGTCTATAATTATTTTGTTTGTAAAAATTAAATTGTCAAATTATTGTTGTTAGATACTATATCCATGTCATGTGTGTCAATGCGTAAGCCACCCAAGCTCTTTGTTATAATCAACGAAAGGTAAGACGTTGCTTATATTTTACACATGCCTGGGGAGATTAATACTTGACATCTAAACCTTTCCAAGAATAATCTCTTATCAGAGCAAGATTTTTATTAAGAACGCAAGGCCACAATATTAAGGATTAAAAAAAGATGTTATTCATAGATTATTATGCCTTAAAAATGAATCTTTTTTATGGATAAAGACAGCTAAAAATGCAAATTTTAAACCCTTCCCGGTGGTATCTTCACCCTGTTTTTATTTTTGCCTGTTCTATTTTTGCTTTGGCCACTTTCCTGGTTCTTACGGTCAGCTGGTACATGGAAATCACTTCAGCCCTTGAAGTGATTATATTAAAATTCCATATTGATCCCCAGTCTATTTTTCCTTCCAAGACGGGGATGACCATACTGGTTTTAAGTGCTTTAATTGTAGTGGTATTGGTTGGTATTCTTCTGGCTTTTATCTATTACCAGAAAACAGTTAATCTTTTCAGGCTTCAACATAATTTTATCTATAATTTTACCCATGAATTAAAAACCCCTGTAACTTCTTTAAGGATTTATCTTGAGACCTTTATCCGGCACCCCATGGAACCAGGAGACATAAAAAAATACAGTAAAAATATGTTGGAAGATATTGACCGACTCACGGAAAATATTAATAGTATCCTTAATCTTGCCAGGATTGAAAGTCAAAATTTTGGTTCGGAAATTACAAGAGATAGCCTGGTAAAACTGGTTCAAGATTTTTGTAAAAAAAACAAATCTCTTTTTAGAGATCTGGATATTAAAATTGAAAATCAATCCAGCAGCAGTGTGGTTTACCCCGTGAATCTGTTTTTATTTGAAATGCTTTTAATGAATATTATTTCAAATGCCATTAAGTATAATGATTCAGACGCGCCAAAACTCACCATCCGGTTTAAAAGTTTTATACAAAAAGTAACCATTGAGTTTATAGACAATGGAATCGGCGTTAATAAAAAAGAGGCAAGAAGAATTTTTAGAAAATTTTATCAATCCGTTCCCAAACAAAAAAATAATGTATCAGGATCCGGTCTTGGGTTGTACCTTGTTTCCAGTATTGCCATTATCCATGGATGGAAAGTCTCAGTTACAAGCCCTGGAAGAGGGAAAGGCGCAACGTTTACCATTACCATTCCAAGGGCCAGTATAGCCAATGTCAGGGAGAAAAATCTATGGAAGCAATTGAAAAAAAGCGTATTCTGGTCATAGAAGATGAGGCTCACATCGCAGATGGGATTCGGTTGAATCTGTCCATCCAGGGGTATGATGTTAAAATTGCCATAGATGGAATCCAAGGACTTGAAAAATGGCGGTCCTGGAAACCGGATTTGATTATTCTTGATATCATGCTGCCCATGATAGACGGGTTTTCCATTTTAAAAACCATTCGCCAGGAAGATGAAAAAATTCCCGTGCTTATTCTTTCTGCAAGGGGGGATACAAAGGATAAGGTCAAGGGCCTTCGATATGGTGTGGATGATTATTTATCAAAACCCTTTGATCTGGAAGAATTTTTATTAAGGGTTGAAAGACTGATCAAAAAAAAAACCTGGTATGAAAAGGATAACAAAGAAAAAAAATCAGGACATAAAATGTTTGAAGGCGATTATTATGATTTTGGTGATAATCATATAGATTTTATTTCCTTTAAAGCCCTGTGCGCTGCCGGTGAAATTATTTTAACGGAGCAGGAAATTGTTTTGTTAAAACTTTTTATTGTAAATAAGGGCAAGCCTTTGTCAAGGGGAATGCTGCTGACTGCGGGCTGGGGATATTCACCGGAAACCTCAACAAGGACATTGGACAATTTTATTGTCAGATTTAGAAAATATTTTGAAAAAAATCCTAAAAATCCGGTCTATTTTATCAGTCGGAGATCAGTAGGATACATCTTTGACCATGATTAAATAAGGGTTCAATCGGAAACAAGGGATAAAACATAATCATCA
>Ga0075120_10002353_pt1 | contig 13763 bp, 5 predicted proteins | sample AntAceMetag02UKL_FD_69792 | JGI IMG/M metagenome (GOLD analysis project Ga0075120, IMG submission 69792) | Saline lake microbial communities from Ace Lake, Antarctica - Antarctic Ace Lake Metagenome 02UKL | ecosystem: Environmental > Aquatic > Non-marine Saline and Alkaline > Saline | place... | reverse complement strand
TCAAAAACTTATTGACTTCCTAAAGAATACTTCAGAATCAACAGTTATAAAAGATGGACAAGTCATTGCGTACAATTATAACAAGTCTGATGATAACGACTTACCTAAGAATCAAATCGAATACAAAAATGATTTGATAATTCTGAATTCGAACACCGATGTTTTCAGCCTTAATGGAATTTGCATACAAAATGACTTCGAGCTGATTACAAAAAAAAGGAAATCAAATTCATTAAGCAAGACCAACACTATTTTTGGCGATTATCCTGTTTTTGCAGAAGATGGTTGTTTTGTGGAGTGCACAACAATAAATACAAGTGACGGCCCCGTTTATATTGGTAAAAACGCTAAAATAATGGAAGGATCTCACATCAGAGGGCCATTTGCATTATGCGAAAGTGCTGAAATAAAAATGGGAGCAAAGATTTATGGTCCTACAACGATTGGTCCCTGGTGTAAAGTTGGCGGTGAAATAAACAACTCAATATTTTTTGCATATTCAAACAAAGCTCATGACGGGTTTTTAGGTAATTCTGTTATTGGAGAATGGTGTAATTTAGGAGCAGACAGCAACAACTCCAACTTAAAAAATAATTATACCATAGTTAAACTTTGGGATTATGAAACACTAAGATTTAAAAACACTAATCTACAATTTTGCGGACTTATAATGGCAGATCATTCTAAATGCGGAATTAATACAATGTTCAACACAGGAACAGCTGTTGGCGTTTCAGCAAATATCTTTGGAAGTGGGTTCCCTCGTAATTTCATTCCATCATTTTCATGGGGTGGGCATGCCGGCATAACAGAGTTCAAACTCAACACAGCATTTGAAATAATGTCCAAAGTTATGCAACGGCGAGGTAAAGAGTTATCAAAGGACAATAAGAAAATGTTCGATCATATTTTTAATGAATCCTCTGTATTTCGTAAATTTTAAACATTTATCATAAATTTATGTTTTATGAATTGGCACAAGTATTGCCAATACAGTGTGTATAATATTTATTAACATTTTAATGCCATTTTGACAGAATAATATGGGAAAACTAACAGATTTATATAATATGTTACCTGGAGATGATGAAAGAGATTCTGACATTATTCCTATTGTAACAAACATTTTTGATGACGACGAAAAAAATCAAAAAAAATACCCCGAAGAGCTACCTATTCTACCTTTGCGTAACACTGTGCTGTTTCCAGGAGTTGTAATTCCATTAACAATAGGACGAGATAAATCCTTCAATCTTATTAGAAGTATTCAAAATTCAACTAAGATTTTTGGAGCAATCTCTCAAAAAGCTGTAGAAGTAGAGGAGCCAAAGGCTGGGGATATCTATCAAATTGGAACAGTTGCCGAAATTTTAAAAGTTATTGAAATGCCTGATAACACAATTTCTGTCATTATCCAAGGAAAAAAAAGATTTGAAATAGCAGAATTTATCTCTGATGATCCCTTTTACACAGCTAAAGTAAATTATGTACCCGAAATAAAAGCTGTTGCAGACGATAAAAACTTCCAGGCAGTAGTTGGATCTTTAAAAGACTTATCACTTAAAATTGTAAAACTTAGTGCGGCAATTCCACATGAAGTTTCATTTGCAATCAAAAATATTGATAATTCTTCGTTTCTTATTAACTTTATCTGTTCAAACAGCGACATTCCACCAACAGATAAGCAAACGCTTCTTGAAATAGGTGACATTTACACCAGAGCTGTGCGTTTACTAGAATATCTTTCAAATCAAGTACAAATGCTCGAATTGAAAAATGACATCCAAATAAAGGTTAAAAAGGAACTTGACAAACAGCAGAAAGAATATTTGCTGCATCAACAAATGAAAACCATTCAGCAAGAACTTGGTGGTGGGCCTGCAGAACAGGAAATTAAAGATCTTAAAGAAAAGGCAGAAGCAAAAAAATGGTCTAAAGAAACTTCAAAGCATTTTGAAAAAGAATTGCATAAGCTCGAACATTTAAATCCTGCATCTGCTGAATTTTCAGTGCAATTAAATTATTTACACACAATTCTAGACTTACCTTGGGGAGAATACACAAAAGACAACTATAACCTTAAACGTGCTAAAAAAATTCTTGATGAAGATCATCATGGATTAGACATGGTTAAAGATAGAATTCTCGAACATTTGGCAGTATTAAAACTTAAGGGAGATTTAAAATCGCCTATTTTGTGTTTATATGGTCCTCCTGGAGTAGGTAAAACATCATTAGGAAAAAGCATTGCTCGTGCACTTGGGCGTAAATATGTCAGAATGTCATTAGGTGGTGTTCATGATGAATCTGAAATCAGAGGACACCGGAAAACATATATTGGTGCAATGCCAGGTAGAGTTTTACAGAACATCAAGAAAGCAAAATCTTCAAACCCGGTTTTTGTTCTAGATGAAATAGATAAAGTTGGAAGTGATTTTCGTGGAGATCCTTCTTCTGCATTATTAGAAGTCCTTGACCCTGAACAAAATTCTGAGTTTCATGACAACTTTCTAGAAATTGAATACGATCTTTCAAGGGTAATGTTTATTGCTACAGCAAATACTGTGAGCACCATAAGCCCTGCATTACGCGACCGCATGGAAATGATTGATGTTAGTGGGTATATTGTTGAAGAAAAAGTTCAAATAGCAAAACGACACTTAATCCCAAAACAATTTGAGAATCATGGCATTGCTGATCAAAAAATAAAAATAGAAGACAAAGCAATTGTAAAAATAGTTGAAGGTTACACTCGTGAAAGCGGAGTTCGAGGCCTAGATAAAAATCTAGCAAAGCTATCGCGTCAAATTGCTAGAAAAATTGGATTGGATGAAGATATTCCAAAAATAATTACAGTAGATCATATTGCAGAATTTCTTGGACACGAAAAATTTGTAAAAGAAATATACCAAGACGATGAAGTTGCCGGAGTTGTAACTGGACTTGCTTGGACTGCTGTTGGAGGAGAAATCCTATACATCGAGACTAGCCTATCAAAAGGAAAAGGCAACCTAACAATTACTGGAAACCTTGGAGATGTAATGAAAGAATCTGCAACAATTGCACTGGAGTATATTAAATCTCATGCTGAGAGTCTAAATATTGACTCTAAAGTTTTTGAAACTTGGAATATACATTTGCATGTGCCTGAAGGTGCAATACCCAAAGATGGACCATCAGCCGGTATTACAATGGCTACGGCATTAGCATCTGCTTATACTCAGCAAAAAATCAAGAAAAACATTGCAATGACTGGTGAAATTACCCTTAGAGGTAAAGTGCTCCCAGTTGGTGGAATCAAAGAAAAAATTCTTGCGGCAAAAAGAGCCGGGATTAAGGAAATTATCATTTCTGATGAAAACAAAAAAGATATTAGCGAAATCAAAGATATTTACATTAAAGGTCTAAAATTTCACTATGTTGCAACAATCAAAGATGTTTTTGAAATAGCTTTATTAAATCAGAAAGTAAAAAATGCTAAGAAACTTGATTGACTAGGAAATTAGTGCAATAAATACATTTTTCCAATTTCTTTCTTAAAGTACTTATCCGCTTCGGTTGCTCTGTGGTCAATATCTTGACCATTGATTTTAGCTTTGACTTGATAGAAATATACTCCATTTGCAAGACGATCTCCATACATATCATTGCCATCCCATGCATATTCTGTTATGTTTCGTCCAATATGCAAAGGTCCCAACTCATCTATGAAAATTACTTTAACAAGTCTTCCTGTAATTGTAAAAATTTCAATCTGTAACTCATCCGGAATCTCACTTCCAGTTAATTCAAAAACAAATCGAGTACTAGTGCTGAACGGATTCGGGTAGTTCAATAAATTAGTTATAGTAGACTGAGTAATTACCTCAAAATCAACCACATAATCATTATCACCTGATTCATTAGATGAGACATCTGTTGCTTGAACACGTAATCGATACATTCCATCTTGAGTGAAAATCGGATTATAAAGAATCTGACATGAGTTTTCTGGCAAGTCTGCAGGAATAAATTCTATCGTCTCTTCAGGATTTTCTTGTGCTGTAAAATAAATCCGTTTTTCAAATCCTGTCTGAAGATCTGTTACATATAATCTAAAAAGCGATGTATCATTTAAAACAAGATATTGATTCTCATCTTTTAACTTAACTAAAATCTCCGGCTTAGCTGAAACAATCTCCCCATTCATTATATACCTACCATCAAAACTAACATCAAGAACAGGATTTGTTATGTCTTTTTGCACATAGAAATACTTAACAGCATAATTATTAAAATGTAGCTGTTCTGGCTGATAATAATTACCTATCGTTTCATTGATTGGATTATATTCTATCCAAACACTATTTAATCCAGACATACCTAGACTTGAATAAGTAATAGTATCTATTATAACATCTCCTGCAGGATGAGTACGAAGAGTTCTCATATCCAAATCTGTCACAATATTATCATTGTCTTGCATCCAATACTTAACAACTAGACTATCCATATCATAAGTACTGATATTTTTTGTTGCTACAGCAAAACTAAACTCATCTCCTTCATTTATTGTATCACAACAAAAATAATATCCTGATGATGGATTTATAGCAGTTTCGGGAACGCCAATAAATCTCAATTGCCATTTATCTAATTGAGCCGGCGTTTTTTCTGTTTCATCCTTAGAGTAAAACTCTAATTTAAGATTTGGATATTGTTGATAATCAATAGAATCATTCAAATTAAGCACCTCATATGTATCAGTTCCGAGTTGGTCAACAACAAGTTCTTCATCTCCTTGAGTTGTAATCCCGTAGATTTTAACCCAAGACTCATCATCTGATGGATCTTCTTCGGCATATTGCATCCAATTAAATGACTCCCATGTATTTGAAGGCCCAACTACTACACTTTTAATAAATCCATATGTAAAATCTGAAATTAAGTCAGTTTCCGGAAGGTCTGCGACATTATTGCTAGCAGTTCCAAATGTTTCGACTGCAGATGAAGGAGTTCCTTTCTTTGAAAATAAAACATATGCAATCCCATCACCAACACTTCTTATATTAACTGCCCCTAAATCTTCGTATGCTTGAAGCAAGTCTTCAGGCCAATTTGAATAATTCCCATTGCCCCAAGAATATGATAATATAAAGTGTCCATCAGGAACATAATCAATCATTGATTTGAGTGAGTCTAAGCCAACTGCATCTGTATTAAATGAGAAAAAGTAATGTGGTCGACCGCTTGAAAAACACTGCGGATAATTTCTATGTCCAAAATTAGCCATATCCGATGCCCATGCAAGTATTGTTTCAGGATCAATTACAGCTATCATCATTGATGAAGCCATTCCACAATTACCAAAGTCTCCGAGTCCATTACTTGTTGCTCCATCAATATTCCAACCGATTTCATAGATACTTATCAGATTAACACTTCCATCATTATGACAATTTAACCTTTTCGGAAAATCAACATATTCAAATTTCTGAGTGAGTGGCAAATAATCGATAAATAAATAATCATCTTCTTTAAACTGATTATAGTGAGCTTGTGACCACCCTTCTTCTCCTTCCATATAAATAAAAGATGATTCTTTCCAGACAAGGCTATCAGAATTTACATGATCGCGACAAATACGCCAATAGTAAACTCGATCTTGTGTAAGATCAAATGGAACCTGCCAACTTACAATCCCCCCAGCACTCGAAACAGTTGTTTGTGTTAATAAAGAACTTCCAAATGTATCAGTTGTATCAATCTGAAAATTATAATTTGCAATTTCAGAAAACGGATCTCCTGTAGATGCCATAAGTGATACTTGTTCATTTGGGTAAATTGCATATTGATATGGAAATATAGGGTATAAATCACCAGACTTAATCAAGAAATTAATTGTCACTTCATTATTAGTTTCTGAAAGCTCATCAATTTGTCCTCCTGCATCTACAAAAACCCTTAAGGAATTAAGGCCAGGACCATTTTGCATATCAACTGGCAAACGAACATAGATTGTATCAAGATAATTACATCCATAAACGCTACTTTGAACATGATCGGTACCCCCTCCGGCATAAGTTCTATCAGTATATACAAGGAATGTATCTTGCACAGAACGACCAAGATTTTTAATTACAATTCTAACATCAAAGCTATCTATTACTGTTGTAATTTCATCGGGAATAAAACTTATCAAATCAGCAGTTATTGTCAAATCTGGCTTATCGTGAGCATTCAACACTATTGCCGGATCGCCATTGAGTGTAAACTCATGACAAGATATTTCCATTCTTACATTATTCGAATATGCCTCTTCTGTTACTTTACAAGTGTTAAGAATCTGAAGTGAAACAGGTTGTCCATATGCTTTATAAGCAATTTCTTTATAAAGTTCTGAAGAATATATATTAAGATATGAAGCAACTACACTTCCTGTAGTTGCTAAAAATCCAATTGCTCCAAGATTTGCAATATTTATCCAAGATTCACTAACACTTGCAGAGGTTATTTGATGCAAATCACCGGCAAAGCATGCATTCGCAAGAATAAAAGGATACTTATCCCGATTGTTATAATTTTCAGGGAAATCGATATTTTGATCAAATCCAGTTGTAGAACCATGACCAAAAAAAGTTAGCATTGTGGCTCCTGTATTTATTAAATCGCGAACAGAATCGGATTGTGTAATTTGTATTGGCTCCGAACTGCTTTTTAAAAATGTGCTTACTATACCCCCAAAAAGAGTATCTTCAATAATTGTTTCATAATTACTTAAATAATAAGCAAATGTTGTTTGTTCACTAACATTTGATCCTCCACCAAAATGCACAATTCTTTTCATCCATTCATCAGTCAAATTTGACTCATATGTCATTACCTTATCAAGGTATTCCAAAACCTGATCATTTGTAAAGACACTTAATCTTCCAGTTCCAAAAACAGGGTTATAACTATTCCCATCTATACCTGCAGTTATAAGATTATCTGATGATGGATTCCCAGCTGAAGGAACCAGACAATTTGCAAAATATGTGCTACTATTTCTAACCATACGAAAATGGATAGATTTCCCTACCAAAAATAAAAATCTAGGTTTACCCGAATCATCATAAAATCTTCGGACAATATTCCGCATTGCGACAGGATGTTTATTCACTCCATAGGCATACTGATCATATAGATGATCCACATCCATTATTAAAACATTATATCCATTAGAATTTCGATATGCTGCATATTGCTCACAAGAAGACCAGAGATTCTTATGGGTTACTATCAGATAACCTGCATTAGGGTTTTGATTATAATAATCAATAAATTTATTATTGCTACTTATTTTAGTAATTCTGTCTACACTTTTATACCCTGATTGGTTACACATAACCATTTCTCTTTCACTATCAGTGTGATTCACAAGAGCTTTTAAGACTCCACTTGTTCCATTAACTATAATTCGCTCATGATTGGTTAGATCATGCAAATAAATTGATGTTCCAGTGTTAAAATTTTCAATTTCCAGATAATCTTTTTCAACTGCTCCATTGGCAGGCAAAATAAACTCAAAGTAATCTGAATTATCGAAATTCCAAATATGTGGATATCGAATATTAATATACGACACAACATTTCTATCGTTTATGTCAGGTTGTGTGATATCATTCGAAGTAAAATCAAACTGCATCGTGGAAGATAACTGATTTGCAGGCATATCTATAGTTTTACGAATAAATTCGTATCCTGAATACATTTCATCAATTCGAACTTGACCTAAAAACTCAACTTTCAGATGATGCGAAACGCTTGATGTTGGTTGATTTGCCGGGGCTCCGACAACAGCTACTTCAATTTCAGCAATTGCAGTACTACTATATATACCAGTTAGACTTATTAATTTTGTTTTCGGAGTTTCTTCAGTAATTATAGAATTATCAAACCATCCTTCACCCTCGGTAAAAAAACTTTGCGTTGACCCCCAATAGTATGTCGCAACATAATTATTTCTGATATTCTTGTAACAATACGCTTGTGCAGCACTAATATATGGAGCATAATCTGTCTGATTAACCGCCGTAATACGACGATTTGCTGTAGTAAAATTCCATGTTAAAAAATAAGCTGAAGTATCATTATAAAAACTATAATCTGAATTTACTCGATTTGAGAGATCATCAAAAAACGCTTCATCTTGCTCTCCTCTGTTTCTGATACCATGGAACTCAATATACCCTGCAGGATCAAATATTCCTGATGTCCCTTCACCATGTATATAAATATACTGTTCCTCTCCCTTATAATACAATTGCACCCCTCTAGGGTCAATAACATTAACAGGCATACCTGCAGCTAAAAGTTCGGAATACGTAATTTTATACAATCCATCTTCACTTACATGGATTTTAAAATATTGCTGGTCATAATCAATCCATTCATTGCCATAATCTTGAGCAATAATTTTACCAACTGAAAATAAATTCAGCACTAAAATTATCATCAAATATTTTTTTAGCAAATTCATAATGCTAAAATTACAAAAAAAAGTAATCCAAACATAAAGTTTTAATTTAATCCTCTATTTATTACAATCTAGATTGACCTGTCTTTTTCGAATTAAAGGTATAACTTAAGGAAAAAATATGCGAATATAATGCAATGCTTTGATTTCCAATATCTGTTAAAGCATAATCAAGTCTAAATCCAAAAGACTTAATTCCGACTCCAATATTCGGCTGCCATGAAAAGTCATTTGATCCATCGAATTCAGGTATTTGTTGCAAATTATTGATTCCTGCTCTAGCAAAAACAATATCATTATAACCAAATTCCAATCCCATTGAAGGGTCTATGCTAATAAAGTTTGTTTTAATAAGAGTATTTCGTTTTCCATCAGTTGTTGTATTAAGACCTATTTCAGAATATAAACTAAATTTATCAGTAAAATTGTATTTATATCCTACACCAAGCAATAATCTCGGTAAAGTTAATTCAAGTCCATTTTCTGGAACCTCATTTCCTGTTGCTTCAAAAACATCACGTAATAATTCCTGATTAAATCTCCATGCATTAAAAGTTGAAGTTGCATCTCGTAAATTAGCTCCGATTTTCCAATTTCCGGTTTCATACATTAAAGAAAGATCAAATCCAAATCCCCAAGCGTCAGCAAAATCACCAGCGTTACGTCTAATTATTTTCACATTCCCTCCCAAACTTAACCCATCAACGGGTAGCTTTCTAGCATAGGAAAACAAAAAAGCATAATCAGCAACAGAGAAAGACGAAATTCTGTCATATCTGATATTACCATCACTATCAACAAGATCTAATGTGTTAGGAATATCGTCAACTCCAAATCGAATCATTGATATTCCTGCTGCAGAATTCTCATCAATTTTGTATGATACGCCAATAAAATCAAATTTTGCAACACCTGCAAAATATTCAGAGTGCATAGCCCCAATTTCCATTTGCTTATCCAGCTTTGTCAAACCAGCAGGGTTCCAATAAACAGAATTAATGTCATCCACAGATGCCACAACTGAGTTTCCCATTCCTAAAGCTCTCGCGCCTACACCAATTGCCAAGAACTCATTGCTATACTTTGGAGCTATCTGTCCCAACAAAGAATTTGCAGCGATTATAAGAATTATTAGTACTTTTGTTCTAAGTTTCATAAATGATACATTTATCATATAACAAAATAACAACATTAATTGTTAAATATTGCTAAACTTAAAAAAAAAATCACTCATCAGATTAAAAATCTGAACATTAAAACATCTATAAAAAGATTTTCTCAATTATGAAGATAGTAAAAACCATTCCTTCAATAATAACTTCTCTTAATCTTTTTTCGGGCACAATGGCAGTAATATTAGCATTCAGAGGGGAAATAGAAAGTGCTGCTGTTTTAATCATTATTGCCAGTATTTTTGATTTTTTAGACGGATTTGCAGCCAGACTATTAAATGCTGTTTCTGAATTTGGAAAACAACTTGATTCTCTTGCTGATTTAATTAGTTTTGGACTTGCTCCTGCAGCAATTTATTATAATTTATTCCTTATAAAAAATCACGACCATAAAATACTTGCCTATTCTATATTGATTTTAGTAATATTTTCAGCACTTAGATTAGCCAAATTTAACATAGATCAGGATCAAAAAACAGAATTTAAAGGTCTCCCTACGCCTGCCACAGCATTATTTATCATCTCTCTTTCGTATTATTGCTTTAATTACGACACTGTATTAAGTATATTCTTACTTCAGCCTTTAAGTTTTACAATTATAAGTGTTGTATTATCATTGCTAATGGTTTCCAACATAAGACTAATGTCTCTAAAAATTAAATCTTTTAAACTAAGTGAAATTTACTGGCAATTGCTACTACTCATCGGAGGTGTTATTTTGTTAATAATATTTAATTTTTTAGGAATAGGATTTACAATTATTTTATATCTTGCCCTCTCATTTTTGAAGCAAATTTTGATAACGAAAAAACCACGAATAAAATGAAATTTATCGCTCAAATTAATGTTATGCCACTTAAGGCTTTACTTGACCCACAAGGAAAAGCAGTATCAAACAGTGCAAAGAAAACCGGATTTGAAACTATCACAAACATCCGTATTGGAAAACATATTGATGTTGAACTCGAAGCAAAAGACAAAACCGATGCAGCAAATAAAATTGACGAATTATGTAAAAAGATTTTGTCAAATCCTATAATTGAATCTTTCGAATTCAATATTTTCGAAATTTAACCAAAACTATTGCAGAATAAAAAAACAGGTTGTATATTTGCATCCTCATAATGGTGATTGTAGCTCAGTAGGTTAGAGCATCGGATTGTGGTTCCGAGGGCCGTGGGTTCGAGCCCCATCTTTCACCCAAAAGAAAAAGCCTCGCTAAGCGAGGCTTTTTCTTTTTATCCAAACCTCAGTACTAAATTCAAGATAGTGATTTTACCCATACCAACGCAATCAGAGTCGCGCTGTTTCATGGGTAATATGGAATAAAAATAACGGAAGGCAAATCCTCCCGTTATTTTTAATATCAATTTGGTTTAATAATTAAAAACTTCTTCCAAACTAAGTTCTTCGACCTGACCATAACTTCTTAGTATGTTAAAATCAATTCTAGATTTATTTCCAATAATAAGAATATCATATTTTTTTCCTTTAATGTGTTCGTTAAAAAACGCTTCTACATCATCTAAGTCATAATTCTGAACGTTTTCATAAATATCTTTACGGATATCATAATCTATTCCACGTTTTTTGTTGCTTTCATTTGTCCAGAAAATATTCTGTTTTACAATTCTATCGGTATTATATTGTTTAATAAGAGCCTCTTTGCTGTTTTCGAAAGATTCTTCTGATAATGCAAGCTCATTAAGTAATCCCGTTAAAGCATCAAGAGCTTCTTTCATTTTATCCGGTTGAGTACCTAAAAATCCAAAAACATAGTTTGCTTTTCCTTTTTCGTTAGCTTGACGATAACCTGCATAACTTGAATAAGCAAGTCCTTTTGATTCGCGAATTTCTTGAAAGACAATGCTTGACATTGATCCACCATAATATTCGTTAAACATAGAAGCTATTGGCATCAAGCCTTTATCAAATTCAACATCTTTTGAGACAACAGCAATCATTGATTGAACCATATCATAATTAACGAAGAGGATTTTTGGAAAATTATAATCAAGCTCAGGATATTCTACAGATTCAGGAATTGCTTTATATTCACCAGACACATTATGATTTGCTTTCAATAAATCAACAACTTTGGTTGATTCTCTGGGTCCATAATAGAATGTTTTATGCTGATAATTCAACAAATCAGTTATGAGTCCAGTGAGAACTTCTGGATCCAGATTACGAAGTTCCTCCCCACCTACAATATCAGTGAAAGATGATTTGTCTCCGTAAACAGAGTAATTATACAATCCTCCCCAAAGGATGGCATTTTTATTTAATTTGTTGTCGCTTCGTGACTTAATCATTCCATCAACATAATCTTTATAAACTTCTGGATTAGACTGAACGCCAGCAAATATTTCTTCCATAAGTTTAACTGCAGGTTCAAGATTTTCGTCTAGTCCGTTCACATAAACATAACATCTATCATCTCCAGTCGATACATTAAAGTTAATTCCTAAACGAAACCATTCTTTTTGCAAATCGTCGATAGTTTTATCTTTTGTTCCTAGATATTTAAGATAGTTTATTGCAATTGGAAGAAGTTTATTATTATCCTTACCCATATCAAAAATATAGTATAAACTAAACAATTCATTTGATGTGTTTTTAATATAATTAAACTCAAGTCCATCAACTATGTTTTTTGTTTCAATCTTATCTTTAAAATCAACAAAAACAGGTTTAATGTCTTCTGGCTCCATATTTTTAAGCTCTGTCATAAATTCTGACTCAGTATTTCTGTTTATGTTCAAAGGTGTGATTTTTGGCTTTTCGATATGCACTGCAGTATTGTCTTCGCCAAGACGTTTGTATATTGCAACATAGCTATCAGTAAAAAATTCATTTGCGAAATCAACAAGTTCTTGTTTTGTGATTTTCTCGAATTCTTCAACTTCAAAAACGACTTCTTCCCAAGGTCTACCACTAATAAAGGCATCAACAAAATAATACGCAATAGAATTACCTTCAACTGCTTTAATCCTCTGGAGTTTCATTTCGTTGACAATAGCTTCAAGCAACCACTCATCGAATTCGCCTTTTTTAATTTTATCCAACTCTGCTAATAGAAGATCCTGTACTTCCTCAAGTGTTTGGTCTTGACGAGGAGTGCCCCCCATTTGAAAAAGACCATAATCGTTCATTGCCCATCCATAAGCATATGCAGACATAACTTTTTGCTTTTTCACAAGGTCAAGATCCATCAAACCAGCTTTTCCATTACTTAGTATCTCTCCTATCATTGTTAAATATTTTGCTTCTTTGGTTTTATTACCTGGAGCTCTATATGAAATAGAAACAGATTCTCTTTCTGGACCAAAAACGTCAATTTCATCAATCTTTGTTCTTACATCTTCTTCTTCATAAGTAAATTCAGGTATATCTTCATTTGACTTCATATTTCCCCAATATTTATCGATTAGCTGTATTGTTTTTTCAGGATCAAGGTCTCCTGACATACAGATAGCCATATTGTTTGGAACATAATAATCAGCTTTAAACTGCATAATATTTTCCATAGAAGGATTTTTAATATGTTCAGATTTACCAATCACATTAATTCCATATGGATGTTTCAGAAACAATGTTTCCATTAGCTTAGTAAATGTCTTACGTGAATCTCTATCTTGAATCATATTAAATTCTTCATAAACAGTTTCCAACTCAGTGTGGAATAAACGTAAAACAAGATTCTCGAACCTCTCGGATTCCGTTTTCAGCCATCTTTCTGTTTCATTTGCAGGGATTTCGTTTACATAGACAGTTTCTTCGTATGAAGTCCATGCATTAGTACCAGTAGCGCCAATAACGGAACAAATTTTATCATATTCATTGGCAATCGCGTATTTTGATGCAAGAGTTGAAAGACTATCAATCTTAACATAAATCCTGTCCTTTTCAGCAGGATCTTCTGTATTACAACGCAGTTCGAAGTTGTCTGATATTTCCTTAATTAAAGCTCCCTCTTTTTCCCAATCCATTGTAGCAATTTTGCTAGTACCTTTAAACATCATGTGCTCAAAATAGTGAGCAAGTCCTGTTGTTTCTCGAGGATCATTTTTAGCACCTGCACGAACAGCAAT
>Ga0075120_10002349_pt1 | contig 13770 bp, 10 predicted proteins | sample AntAceMetag02UKL_FD_69792 | JGI IMG/M metagenome (GOLD analysis project Ga0075120, IMG submission 69792) | Saline lake microbial communities from Ace Lake, Antarctica - Antarctic Ace Lake Metagenome 02UKL | ecosystem: Environmental > Aquatic > Non-marine Saline and Alkaline > Saline | place... | reverse complement strand
CCACTTTGGGTACCTGAATCAATTTTTATGCGGGCCTTACCACCAAGTGTTGGGACATCAATGGCAGTTCCCAGTGCTGCATCGGCAAACGAAATATAAGTATCGAAAATGAGGTTGTTTCCATCCCTGATCAAGGACTCATGTTCTACCTCTTCGACCAGTACGATTAAATCGCCATTGATGCCACCACGTGCACCGGCATTGCCCTTGCCACTTACCGAAAGCTGCATTCCATCGGCTACACCGGCCGGTATATTGATGGTGATCACTTCTTCATCCCTCACAATTCCATCACCACCACAGGACATACATTTCGATTCAATGGTCTGTCCTTCGCCACCACAGGTTGGGCAGGTAGAAGTGGTTTGCATCTGGCCCAGAAAAGTGTTGGTTACACGGGTTACCTGGCCACTACCATGGCAGGTGTGGCAGTTGGAGTAGGATGATCCACCCTTGGCGCCTGTGCCCGAGCATTCGTGACAATTAACATATTTATTGACTTTAATCTTCTTTTCAACGCCCTCGGCAACTTCTTCGAGTGTAAGCTTAACTTTTACCCGTAGATTGGAGCCACGGTTAACCCGCCTGCGCCGTGTGCCGCCTCCAAATCCACCACCTCCAAATCCTCCAAAGGCACTGCCAAACACATCACCAAAGTTGGAGAAGATATCGTCCATCGACATTCCAAATCCACCGCCACCTGCAGCACCACCTACACCGGCATGGCCGTATTGATCGTAGCGTTGGCGTTTCTGTGGATCGCTCAATACTTCGTACGCTTCGGCGGCCTCCTTAAATTTCTCCTCGGCTTCATTGTTTCCGGGGTTTTTGTCGGGATGGTATTTAATAGCCATCTTCCGGTAGGCCTTTTTAATTTCAGTCCCTTCGGCAGTTTTATTGATTTCGAGTATTTCGTAAAAATCTCTTTTAGTCATAGCGGATTATCTGAGTTTTGTAGTTTAGTTGCCAGCCTATTGGCCAACTACCACTTTGGCGAACCTGATTACTTTGTCGTTGAGCAAATAGCCTTTTTCGATCTCATCAACAACCTTCCCCTTCATGTCATCGGCGGGTGCAGGTATATTGGTAAGGGCTTCATGGAAATCGGTGTCGAAGGTTTCGCCAATGCTCTTCATTGGGGTCAATCCTTTCTTCTTGAGGATGCCCATGAGTTTATTATAAATCAGCTGCATGCCTTCAACCGAAGTTTGTAAAGCATCATTGTCTTCCATGGCCTTTATTCCCCTTTCAAAATCATCGAGTACGGGCAGTAGATCGATGATGACCCCTTCGGAGGCAGTTTTCAACAGGTCCAGCTTTTCCTTGTTAGTGCGTTTACGGTAGTTATCGAATTCGGAAAATAAACGCAGGTATTTATCATTCAAATCGGCCAGGCTGGCCTCCAGTTCATCATTCTTTTCCTGAAGTTTCTTTTCGTTCACTTTGTCAGTTGATTTCGACTTTTTTGTTTTTGCATTCCGCTTATTCTTTGACTTGCTTTCTGCTTTTTGCTCTTCATTTGCCGCTTTGTCCTTATTTTCTGTCATGCTATTTATTCTGAATCAATAAATTAATATTCAATAAAAGTTGAATTCGGGTTTTACAAATAATTTGCCATACACCCGAATTGCGTCAAAATGTCACAGTTGGAAGAAGAAAGAAGGTAGAGGGTAGAAGATGGAAATAAGAAATACAGGAACTTGGTCCAAAATAACACTACTGCATACAGATAACTATTTGGATTCCATCACTCTCCCGCATAAGCGGGATTTCACTTCGCTCAACATCACTCCAGCATTCCAATACTCCCTCTGTCCGCCGAAGCCTTGGCGCAGGTGGAATATTCCATCACTTCCTTCTTATTATTTCACCAAATTATTTAAAGTCTTTTTCAGAGCTTCACCTCTAATATTCTTGGCGATGATGATGCCGTTTTTGTCCAGGAGGAAATTCATGGGGATGGCCCTAACCTGGTAGGTTTTAGCAATTTTCGAGCGCCAGCCCTGCAAATCACTCACGTGGGTGTCCCAGTCAAGTTTATCGTCTTCAATCGCTTTTAACCAGGCTTCTTTATCACTGTCCAGCGACACGCTGAAAATCTCAAATCCCCCGGCATCTTTAAATTCTTTGTTTTTGAACTCATTGTAGGCTTCGACCACTACAGGATTTTCCTGGCGACATGGCTTGCACCAGGATGCCCAAAAATCAACAAATACAATATCTCCCCTTAAATCATACAGGCTCGTTACTTCGCCCTTAGAGTTGTTCATGATGATGTCAGGGGCAATGTTTCCAATTAGGGTTCCTTTGTCCCTTTCAGATTGGCCAAATAAGGAAATGTTTTGTAACAGGCCAAATAAAACTAATATACCGATCTTATAAACTGATTTTTTCATTCTCTTGATTCTAATACTGAATTTCTAAAATAATGAGCCAAAATTTTATGGAACCTATATATTTTATAGTTGAGACAAGGCGTATTTTATAGTTGAGACAAGGCATGCCTTGTCTCCCCATATTTTTTTCCTAATCCACCCTGGTAATCTCAGCGCCAATCGCCCTTAGCCTGCCATCAATATTTTGGTAGCCACGGTCAATCTGGTCGATGTTATCGATCGTACTTTTACCTTCAGCTGAAAGGGCAGAAATAAGCAAAGCCACACCTGCACGAATGTCAGGTGAAGTCATTTTGATGCCCCTGAGTTTGTGTTCGCGGTTAAGTCCGATTACTGTTGCCCGGTGTGGATCGCATAAAATAATTTGGGCGCCCATATCGATGAGTTTATCTACAAAAAACAAGCGGCTTTCAAACATCTTCTGATGGATTAACACGCTTCCTTTAGCCTGAATAGCGACAACCAGTGCGATACTGATCAGGTCAGGTGTAAATCCCGGCCATGGGGCATCCGAAATGGTCATGATCGATCCATCCATGAATGTTTCCACTTGATAGCTCTCTTGTTCAGGGATAAAAAGATCCCTTCCCTGGCGCTCAATTTTTATACCCAGCCGTTTGAAAACATCGGGGATAACACCCAACTGCTCATAATCAACATTTTTGATCCTTATTTCAGATTGCGTCATTGCTGCAAGGCCGATGAAACTGCCAATCTCGATCATATCTGGAAGCAGAGTATGCTCGCATCCCAGCAAAGTTTCCACACCTTCAATGGTCAGTAAGTTCGATCCGATACCAGTTATATTTGCTCCCATGCGGTTAAGCATTTTACACAATTGTACCAGGTATGGTTCGCAGGCTGCATTAAAAATGGTGGTTTTTCCTTTGGCCATGCTTGCTGCCATAACAAGGTTTGCCGTTCCGGTAACTGATGCCTCGTCGAGCAGCATGTAGGCACCACTCAACTTATCCGATTCTACTTTGTAAAAATTTTCATGAAAATCATAATCGAATTTGGCTCCCAACTTCTGAAGTCCGATGAAGTGGGTGTCTAAACGGCGGCGGCCAATTTTATCGCCACCAGGCTGCGGAATATAGGCTTTGCCAAACCTGGTAAGCAGGGGGCCAACTATCATAATTGAACCACGCAGACCGGAACCTTTTTTCTTGAATTCGTCAGACTTTAAATAGTCGAGGTCAATCATGTCGGCTTGAAAAGTGTAAGTTTCCTTATCAATTTTCTCTACCCGAACGCCCAGACTATCCAGTAGTTCAATGAGTTTAATTACATCCCTGATTTGGGGAATATTGTTGATAGTAACTTTTTCGGCAGTAAGCAGGGTTGCCGAAATGATTTGCAAAGCTTCATTTTTGGCTCCTTGTGGAGTAATTTCACCCTTTAGCTTTTTTCCTCCACAAATTTTAAACGAACTCATATCAGATTTTTGATTGCAAGGAATTGATACTTATTTTGTTCTTCTTCTACCCGTGTGGCCCTGACGTGGGTTGCTCTGATGTCGCGATCCGCCATGTGATCTTTGATTGCTTTGAGGGCGCTGGTTGGCTTTTGCTTTGCGCTTATTGAGTGCCAGGATATCGCTTGTTGTATTTAACTGATGATCCTCGGCCAGTTCAAGCTTTCCTTGTGATAATTCGGCCAGGTGTTTAGTGATGAGGTCATCGTCAACCGATTCACGGTTCCAATTGAGGTATGATTTCTTAAGGTGGTTGGCAATAAGTTTAACGATGGCTTCTTTTTCCGGCCCATCTTCGATATCGATCACCTTTTGGATAATCAATTGAATGTTCCTGCCATAATGATGAAACCTGATACCGCCCTTGGGATAACTCAATATATCCGGTTTTTTAGCGAGACTCTCAGGGTCAGGCATTTTAAATGGGGAATCAACATCCAGTTTAAAATCTGACATGATGTACAAATGGTCCCAAAGCTTTACCCTGAATTCCTGCGACTCTTTTTGGTTGTGCATCTGCGCCATAATATCCACTATGGCATAAGCATACTGGGTTCTTTTATCACGTTCAGGAACAGTCAGGATGTGTTCAATCATTTGTTGCAGGTTCCTTCCGTATTCAGAGATTACCAGCCTTTTGCGTTGTGTATTGTATTCCATAATTATTTAGTTTTCCTGATTCAACAGGAAGAAAAATGGTATTATATCTTTAATTGAAAAGTCAAATTAGGCCAGTAGCTTGTGATGAAATCTTTAATGCCTTGGCGCGTACAAATATCTATGCAGATTTTAGTGATGATTATTTTGCAAAAATACAAAATATTGTAACTACTCGGATAACAAGCCTTGATAAGTAATTGTCAATAAGTTCAACCCTGTTATTCTTAACGCGGAAATTCCAAAATTCTCACATTGTGATGCCCCTGGCAAAAAACCAAAATTCGGAGACTTTATGGACTGGCTCTAACTTGCTTCCACTTCTGCCCTGAGCCTCTCAGCATTTTCGGCCAATTGAAGCTGGTCAATGATCTCCTGAATATTTCCATCGATGATGGATTGCAGATTGTAAATGGTAAGGTTGATCCTGTGGTCCGTCATCCTTCCCTGGGGGTAGTTGTAAGTCCTGATCTTGGCAGAGCGGTCACCTGTAGAAACCATTGTCTTTCGTTTCGATGAAATTTCATCAAGATACTTTTTGTGCTCAAGTTCGTAAATCCTTGTCCTGAGCACTGCCAGTGCTTTATTGTAATTTTTAATTTGTGACTTTTGATCCTGGCAGGAGGCAACAATTCCGGTAGGGATGTGGGTTAGCCTGATGGCTGAATAGGTTGTATTTACAGATTGTCCACCCGGGCCCGACGAACAGAAAGTATCCTTCCGGATATCGGAGGGGAGTAGTTCGATGTCGAATTCACCGGCCTCAGGAAGTACCACCACCGATGCAGCGGAAGTATGGACCCTGCCCTGGGTTTCAGTTTTTGGAACACGTTGCACGCGGTGTACCCCCGACTCATACTTCAACTGTCCGTAAACATTACTGCCTGATACGTTAAGAATAATTTCTTTGAAACCACCAACGGTACCTTCGGTCATATCCACTTCTTCAACTTTCCATTTCTTATCTTCGGCGAATTTGAGGTACATACGATAAAGGTCACCGGCAAAAATACTTGCTTCATCACCACCAGTACCGGCCCTGATTTCTACAATGGCGTTTTTTTCATCCGCCGGGTCAGCAGGAATAAGCATCAGGCGGATATCTTCTTCGAGTACATCCCGTCTTCCGTTCAGTTCAAGTAATTCCTCCTTAGCCATCGCCCTGAAGTCATCTTCTTTTTCATTCTTCAGAACATCCTTGGCCGAGGCGATATCGCTGTATATTTTTTTGAGTTCCTCGTAACCTTCAATAATGGGCTCCAGATCTTTATAATCCTTACTAATCTTGATGTAGCGCTTCATGTTCGACATTGCTGACGGTTCATTCATCTGCTGCTCAAGGTTTTTCCATCTTGTTTTAATTGCTTTTAATTTATCAAGCATAATTTATCTGGTGCTTTATTTTTTCGGGGTGCAAAGGTAGGATAAAATGCGTTAGTGCATGAATCTGATAATGTGATATTGCGCCACTAAATGAATTTATTGTATTTTTACGCTTAAAAAAATCATGCATCACGAAAAATATATTTGGAGAAACCCGGAAATCATGCTTGGTAAGCCTGTAATTAAGGGTACCAGAATCACTGTGGAACTTTTAATTAGAAAGTTTGCTGAAGGTTATACAGTGAAAGAAATTATTGAAAGCTACCCTCACCTTGGCACAGAACAAATTTATGCTGCCTTGGCCTATGCTGCAGACATTATAGCCAATGAAGAAATTTTGGAGGGAGCTTGATTATTATTGATGAAAATATTGATCGAAAAGTTACCCAAAGTTTAATTGACTTTGGGTTTGAGGTATTGTCAATAAAGGAGAACTCACCTGGAATATCAGATAAAGAAATAATTAATATTGCCAAATCAACAAAAGGAATAATTTTAACGGAAGACAAAGATTTTGGCGAGCTCGTGTTTTCGCATCAGATTTCTGATTGTTCAGTTATTTTTTTGAGATATAAAAAACCTGAGATCCAGGATATCATAAAGGCGCTGATACATACTGTAGGTATTTATGTTACAAAACCCGGGCTATTTTTCATAACTATTACCAGGTCTAAAATCAGGGTCAGGAGTATTTAGTGTACTTCCATTGTAATGGGCTAATAAATGATAAATTGCCCAATGTAATAGGCAATATCATAAATATGGATTGAATTGTCAGGCGGCATAAAGTTGTTGTACAAATTACTCACAGCAAATTCAGTTATCTGTTATCTCAGCAATCTTAGCAGGATCCTTAAAACTCATTTCATAAAGAAAATCAGGATCAATATCCAGCGGGCCCAACTTTTCAGTTCCGTCAAGTTCTTTCATTGTTAATCCATCCTCCCAATAAATGGTAGTCCCATCGCATTTCACCTGGTAAAACCTATCTTTATTCAAGAGTTGAAAATAAGAATTATTGGGTTTACTTTCTTTTCTATCAATAAAACTTTTTAAGTCAATGGTGCGCACCTCTTTATTATTCCACAAACAAGTGATTTTATATGGCTCAACATCCATTATTTTAACTATCCATTTCATATTGTCCTCCTTTTATTGAAGTGGTTGAATTTTACTAAATGTTTGAATTTCTGCTCTAAGATTATTGAAATTGATCATTAATTCCTCAGAATGGATGTCAGCCCAAACCTGAACCATTTTTAATTGTCTGCCGGGCAAGCTGCCTTGAAGAACCTCACCTGTCTCAATCTCAATCAATGCCCTATATTCATTATAAACGACATGGAAATGCGGGGGATTATGATCGTTACCAAACATTTGCACTACTATCCCGAAGAATCTACAAATTTCTGCCTTTATAAGTTTTTTTATCTACAACAAAAATAGTAATTATTAATAACTCCTGGCAAACCACACTACCTCCTTTGAGTCACCCTCCTATTGAAACATCATCCCTTTTGAAAATGAAAATTATATCATCAAGGTATTACCTCCCCGGATAATACTACTTTTATCCTTCCATTGAAAATGATGAATTATGAAGCATGTTATTCTCTCAAAAATCCTAATATCTTTTGCATACCTTTTTATAGTAACAATACTTTTTAGCTGTGCCAAAGCAACAAAACCAGATTTCACCGCAAAAGAACTCAACACCAACTGGCAGTTTAAAAACCTGGTTGAATCAAACTGGTTGCCGGCCGAAGTTCCGGGAACAGTCCATACTGACCTGCTTGAAGCTGGAATTATCGAGGATCCCTTTTTCAGGGACAATGAAGAAACATTGGAGTGGATTGAAAATGAAACCTGGGTTTATCAAACTTCTTTTGATTTGAATGATGATCTGCTTATTAAACAAAACCTTCAACTAGTTTTTGATGGACTGGATACTTATGCAGAAGTTAAGCTCAACGGGCAGCATTTGCTGAATACTGATAACATGTTCCGCAGGTGGACGGCCAATATTAAACCGTTTGCAAAAGCAAAAAACAATCTACTTGAAATTATCTTTAGCCCGGCTGTGATAGAGGATTCCATCAAAGATGCGAAGATGAATTACCGCCTGCCCGATGTTCGGGGCTATTCGCGCAAAGCGCCTTATCAATATGGCTGGGATTGGGGTCCGCGATTTGTGACTTGCGGAATATGGAGGCCGGTGAAAATTGAAGGTTGGAATGAGATAAAAATTGATAATTATCAAATTGTTCAAAAGGAAGTGAGTGAGGAGAAAGCTGAAATTGATTTTGTGATAAACCTTGAGACGAACCCTGACAGGATTCAAAACCCTGTCAGGGTTGAATTAGAAATAAAATCTCAGGGCAATTCAATTGTTACTCTACAAATCGAATTAAACCCAGACCGGGATAAAATTCAAATCCCACTTTCAATCGACACCCCAAAACTATGGTGGTGTAATGGGCTGGGTGATCCAGACCTTTATGATTTTGATTTAAAACTGTTTTCCGGAAATACCATCCTGGATCAAAGGAGCGGGCATTTTGGGGTACGGGAAATTGAATTGGTCCGTGAAAAGGATGCTACCGGGGAATCGTTTTATTTTAAACTCAACGGGCAGCCTGTTTTTATGAAAGGTGCCAACTATATCCCCATGGACAATTTTACGCCGCGGGTTACAATGGAGGAATATGAGAATTTACTCAACTCGGCGGTCGATGCCAATATGAACATGCTGCGCGTGTGGGGTGGTGGGATTTATGAGGAGGATGTTTTTTATGATCTCTGCGACGAAAAGGGAATTTTGGTTTGGCAGGATTTTATGTTTGCCTGTAATATGTATCCCGGCGATCCGGCCTTCCTGGAAAATGTAAAGCATGAAGCCGAAGACAATATCATCCGTCTGCGCAATCACCCGTCAATTGCCCTTTGGTGTGGCAACAACGAGGTGGACGAAGGCTGGCACAACTGGGGCTGGCAAAAATCGCTGGGATATTCCGTGGAAGATTCTACCGAAGTCTGGAAAAACTACAAAGCTGTTTTTCATCAAATTCTACCGGAAGTTATCCAAAAATTTGATCCGACGAGAGCCTATCACTCTTCCTCGCCGACAATAGGGTGGGGGCATGAAGAGAGCCGGCAAACTGGTGATTCACACTATTGGGGTGTGTGGTGGGGCGAGGAGCCATTTGAAATATATGAACAAAGGGTGGGAAGGTTTATGAGCGAATATGGTTTCCAGGGCATGCCTGAGCTTTCAAGCATCGAAACATTTACTTTGCCTGAAGACCGTGAAATTGGCTCAGATATAATGCAGGTGCACCAAAAGCATCCCCGGGGCACTGAATTGATCCAAACTTACATGGAGCGTGATTACATTGTCCCGGATGATTTTGAAGATTATATTTACATCAGCCAACTCTTGCAGGCCGAGGGCATCCGTATCGCTTTGGAGGCACACCGCCGGGCAATGCCCCACTGCATGGGGACACTCTACTGGCAACTGAACGATTGCTGGCCGGTTACATCCTGGGCGTCGCTCGATTATTATGGCAAGTGGAAAGCCCTACATTATTTCGCGAAAGATGCCTTTGCCGAAACACTTGTTTCGCCGGTGATTGAAGAAGATGAGTTGAAGGTTTATGTCGTTTCGGATAAAACCAAAGATTACGAGGCTGCACTAGAAATGAAGTTGATCGATTTTGAGGGGATAGAATTATGGTCGCTCGAAAAAGAATTAACTGTAAATGCTCAAACCAGTGAAGTCGTTTTCGCTGTTCCGCAAGCCAACTTGCTCAAAAACCATGATCCTGGCAAAGTTGTTTTTGTTGCCAAAATCTTTTCAGATGATAAGCCTATCTGTAGAAATCTATTTTACTTCAAAAAGGTGAAAGACCTTCATTTGCCAAAAGCTGAACCTGAAATTAGTGTTGAGGAAGTAGGGGAGGGCTATAAACTAACCATCACCAGCAAAAAGCTGATCAAAAATCTTTTTCTTGAAATGCCAGGTATTGAAGGGCGGTTTGATAAAAACTTTTTTGATGTGCTGCCGGGGGAAAGTGTTGTTGTGATTTATCAAACCAATGAGCAGATTGAAGGATTTGAAGATTTGTTGAAATGGAGGTGTGTGGAGTAGATTTACGTTTTCTCTGTGCCTTAGTGTCTTCGTGGTTAGAATTTTTACCACAGAGACACGGAGGCACGGAGGGTGAAAAAAGTTTGTCACCAAATCACCAGGACACGAAGGATCCCAAAAGGAAGAAAAATAAAAGGAAATAATTATCGCTTAGTCGTGAAAATGAATTTTGATTTAAACACTGTTTGGATTAAGTTCATTGGAACACACGACGAATACAACAAGATTGATCCACATATAATATGATATTATGAGCTGGTCTATTATTAAAACAGAAAAAGACTATTTAAAGGCTTCGGAAAGGCTTGAAGATATTTTTGATTCAACACAGGGCGATTCAACTTTTGATGAAGCCGAACTAATTGTTATGCTGATGGAGAATTACGAAACTGAGACCGAAGCTGAGTTTCCTGAGCCGGATCCTATTGAAGTATTGAAATTCAAAATGGAGCAAAAAAAACTTCGGAACAAAGATTTAGCAGAGATTATTGGCGGAAAAAGTAAAGTTTCAGAAATTCTTAATAAGAAAAGAAGGCTTACGCTTTCGATGATAAGAAAAATCAACAAAGCACTGGAGATACCTGCAGAAACACTTATCCAGGACTATGAACTGGTTCATTAAATTCAAATTGATAAAATGTGTAAATCAGTGACAACTCCGGTTTAGAGTCTTTCCATAAAGTCGGACTTTTTTGATTTAAGATTGGCGATTAACGATTTATGATTTTTGATTTTATTGGAGGACACTAACATCTGAGATCAAAAATCACCAATCTGCAATCATAAATTGTTTTTGTTCAGTTTAAATCAGACTCTATTTAGTCGCTTTAACACACCAACATTGCAATAAATTAAACCCCTTCCACCTCCTCCAACTTTTCCCTGGCTTCTATCGCCGGTTTAAAGCTTGCATCGGCAGCAATCCAAATTTCATTTGCCAGCCTTAAATGTTCGAGTGCTTTCTCGTCTTCACCCAAATTCAGGTAAATTAACGCTGCTTCAAAACTTACTTTCGCGTTATAAGGATAGTGTTTCAATGCATCAATAATGTATTTTTCAGCCTCTTTGTTTTCGCCCAGTTCGCGATAGCACTCGCATAAATAAATATTCAATGAATAACTGGTTGGTTGCAGCTCACGGAAAGTTTGGAAATTTTCGATGGCTTTTTCGTATTCCCCCCGCATTTCGTAAATTCTCCCATATGCAAAATACACGTTGGCCAGCAGGCTTTCTTCACCAAAACCTTTGGCCAGTTCTTCCGCTCCCGGAATTTCTGCTTCAGCCTTGTCGGGATCTTCAAGTTCGAGGTAGGCAAACAGATAGCCAAAAGAAGCCACCTTGTCGAGTGGAGGTTCAAATTCCGCCTTTATTTTCTCTAAGATTTCAAAGGCCCGCTCGTTTTGCCCGGCTTCGATGTAATACCCGATCGTAAAAGCCCGCTGGACAGAGACCTGCAAGGGAGTCATAATTTCCTGTGCCAGGTTCACGCCATTGTCAAAATAATGGAGGCTTGAATTGATTTGGCCCCTTTGCCGGAATAATGATGAAATAGCACGATAAACATCCAGGCTATCCTGGGTGGTTTTGCAATCCTCCATTAGTTCAAAGAGATGCTTTTCGGCAAGGTCGAATTGGCCGGTCCGCGATTCGATTTTCGCAAGATCAATCGAGATAGAAATAATTGAAGGTTCAAGCAAATTGGCTTCACCATAATACTCACCGGCCATTTCAAATTCAGCATTCTTCATATAATGCTCACCTATTTTACTGTACGACTGGTAATCCTTGGGAAATTGATCTGCGTACATTTTATAATACATCAGGGCTGAATCAGGTTTGCCAACTGCCTCCATCAAATCGCCAATCGTTATCAAATACGCGTATTGCTCCGGGTCAAGCCTAAGAATGGTTTTATAGGTTTCAATAGCACCGGCATTGTTGCCACTCATCATGTATCTCTGGGCAAGGGTGGCGTGAGCCTGGGTATCGCTTGGAAAAAGTTTGGCCCACATTTTAATTACAGCCATAGCTTTATCTGGCTTTTGATCCATCAAATAATTAAAATACTTTATTTGGAATTGCGCCCGCTCCGGCACTTCATCAACAAGGCTCATTGCCGATTGTAATGCCAAAGTTGCTTTATCTGGTTGATTGGCGCTAAAATAAATATTCGCGAGGGTTAAATAGCCTATCGCGAAACCAGGGTCTTCCTCAACAGCTCCTTCAAAATAGCTGATACCTTTTTCCCAATCACGTTGCAATAATGCTTTGTGTCCTAGCGAAAAGTACTCAAGGCTTTTCATGCTTCCGGTAAAAATTTCATCAATCGGGAGATCGTCCGTGTTATTGATATGGCTTTCCGGGATACCAACATCCTGCTTTATCTTAACTGTAATTTCGTCAGTAAGGGTAAAAACGTCATTGCCCTTGAAGCTGCTCTCCGAAATCAATTTTCCATTCCTCGATTCATAAAGCTTTGTATTGAATGTATATTCACCATCCACAATAGTAAAATCTCCAACAACAAAATAATTGAGGTGGTAATAATTTGCAAATTTTTTCATCAAAGCAATTGGCAGTCCTGTACCATCAGGATATCCGGCCTCGCTGAGTTTTTCGAAAAAACTTACCGAAGAAATTGACTCAATATAAAGATCCTGCGAAAGGTCGTACTGCACCATGGTTGGAATAGTATATTGCATCCAATCCAAGGTAGTGTCATTACTTAAGTTCTCAAAACTATAGAGCGCGATTTTTTTCCTGAACTCGTTCTTCAACACGGTACGCTCAATCAATAAGCCATCCTCGTTTTCCACCATTACGGCTGTTGTTGCCGCACCAAGGTCTTTTCCCTGAAATACAACAACTGCAATTACAATACTCAGGATGATGTTAACAGGCATCCCGACCAATTCAAGCTTATGCCACTTTGCCGAACTTGCCTTGCCATGGAACCAGGCCAGCAAACCCACCGATGGCAACAATGACAGCAGTACCACCCAGGTAAGGTCGGTGAGGTAGGGCGACAATAGGTATTTAGAAACCATGGCATCCACGGCCTGGGTAATGATCCATGAACTTAAAATATAAGCCACCAAAATCTGGATTACGCGGCGGTTCCATAATTCCTTTAAAATATTTGCAGGGGTAATTTTTTGTTTTTGGGTAATTCCCTCAAGGTGAATTTCGAAAATTTCTAGGGGCTCAGATAAACCCTTGAGCGCTTTTTTACCAATCGAATGTGTTTTAATGTCCTCCTTATTGCTTATCTGAGCCCGTACATTTTCCGAAATACAAATTCCGTTGGGTGGTGCCAGTGGCTCAATACGGGCGGCGGTGTTTACAGCTGAACCGAAAACATCACCATCTTTAAATATCACATCTCCAATATGGATACCTGCTCTTATTGTCAGCTCATCATCTTTTAAAAGAAATTGGGTTTCTGTTGCAAACCTCACCGCATCCACCGCGCTGCTAAACATAATTAGCAAGCCATCGCCAATCTCTTTCACAACCTGGCCACCGTGGGATTCGACAATGGGAAAAACTATTTCGCGCTGCTTTTGAAGCAACTGCATGGTGAGTAACTCGTTTTCGGCCATCTGTTGTGTGTAGCCTACAATATCTGTAAAAACGATGGCTGCTAGTTTATGATCTTTTTTGGTCATGTGCGTGAACGAAATAAAAGTTTGTTAAGGATGGGCCGA
>Ga0075120_10002343_pt1 | contig 13800 bp, 8 predicted proteins | sample AntAceMetag02UKL_FD_69792 | JGI IMG/M metagenome (GOLD analysis project Ga0075120, IMG submission 69792) | Saline lake microbial communities from Ace Lake, Antarctica - Antarctic Ace Lake Metagenome 02UKL | ecosystem: Environmental > Aquatic > Non-marine Saline and Alkaline > Saline | place... | reverse complement strand
AGGTATATTCTATTAAAAAAATCATTCGTTGAAAACATTGAAACAATTTTTATTTTTTCAGGCTTTATTTTGTACTTTATCCTGCAGATATTAGCTAGTAATATCCTGACTTTTAATTTTTTAAAATACTGGTCGTTTGGTAAAAATGCAACTTTAATTGTATTCATTTATTGGATAGGAAGTGTAGTATGTATACGGAAAATCAGATACAGGTATTCGTAATAATATCATCTGTCTTTATTGGGTTGTTTGTTTTAACAACCATATATCTTATTATTAAACTGAAGTTGAACAGTATTCTTCTCAGGCAATCAGAAGAGAAAATAAAAGAGTACTCAGAAGATCTCGAGAAAATGGTGGAGGAAAGAACAAAACAATTATCAAAATCAGAAGAATCTTACAAACAACTATACAAGTTTAATGAGGGGATTGTAGAAAATTCTCCAGCAGGAATAATAAGGCTGGATACGAAACTTAAGATAAATTATGAAAATCCTGAAATGGAGAGGATTTTAGGAGTACCTCCCGGTGAAGAATCAAAAACTATTGGAATGGATATAAGAGAACTTTCTTCAGTAAAAAATGTTGGAGTTTCTACTGTCTTCAATAATCTCTTAAAGGGAGAGGAAATTGCAACAGAAAATCTTTTTATTTCTGTGTATGGAAAAAAAACTTATATCACACTAAAAGGTGTTCCCATATTTGAAGATAACAAATTTGAAGGCGCAGTTTTACTCATTAACGATATCACGGAACGCAAGCAGGCAGAGAACATACAAAAAACATTATATAACATTTCAGATGCTTTGAACAAAGTTGACGATTTGCATGAACTCTTCATTAAAATAAGAGAATACTCGGAAAATGTAATCGATACTACAAATTTCTATGTAGCTTTATATGATGAAAAAACTGATGTGATCTCACTTCCTTTTGATGTTGATGAAAAAGATAATTTTGTAACTTTCCCAGCGGGTAAAACGCTTACCTCCTTGGTGATAAAAACAGGCAAACCTTTATATGCTGACAGAAAATTACAAAACAAATTAACCAAACAAGGTAAAATTGAAATAATTGGAGCCCAATCTGTGATTTGGCTGGGTGTTCCCTTAAAAGTTGAAAATAAAGTAATTGGTGTAATTGCAGTTCAAAGTTATGATGATCCCAATCTTTATTCTGAGAAAGATATTGATATTTTAACTTTTATTTCAGAAGAAATTGCTCTTGCTATCAAGCATAAACAAGCGGATGAGCAGATCAGGAGAGACCTAAAAGAAAAAGAAATATTGTTAAGTGAGATACATCACAGAGTAAAGAATAATTTACAAGTAATTTCGGGTCTCTTACTTCTTCAACAAGGAGAGATAAAGACAAAAGAAGATATTGCCAAGGGATTTGCTGCAAGCCAGGACAGAATACAAGCAATGGCAAAAGCGTATGAGTTATTATTAGGGTCTGAATATATATCTGAGGTGAATATGGGGAAATATATTGAATCACTTGCAGAGCAACTTAAAAATAATTATGATAACCACAATAAAGTAAATATCAGCTATTCTCTGGATGAGCTCACGATTTGTATTGAGATATTAGATAGACTGGGATTGATATTGAATGAGATCATAACGAATGCAATAAAATATGCTTTTGAGGGAAGGGAAAAAGGGGAAATTCATATAGAATTAAAAGACACTCAAAAACACTTTAAGATAAAGATATCGGATGATGGCATAGGAATTCCCAAAGATGTTAAAATTCATGAACCGGCAACACTTGGTTTATCAATTGTCGACATGCTTACTCAGCAGTTACAGGGAACCTTGAAATTAGACAGGGAAAATGGAACGAGTTTTACACTGCTAATACCGAAAGAGAGTTAGGTGTAGAGCGAGGAGCGAAGTAACCTGGGATGGGAAGGACAGCAACGATAAAATTCTATCTGCAGGTGTTTATCTTTATAGCATTTTTATAAATAGCAATATGGTACAGACGAAGAAGCTGATATTAATGAAATAGAATTCATAAACGATTGTTTTTAAAGAAAGGAAATGTTCAACGTGAAATATCATATTAAATGTATCGAATGTGGAAAAACGTATTCAGAAGATCAGTATGTGACAAAATGTGTTAATGGATGCGACTCGGTATTGAGAACTGAATATGAGAATAAACAATTAGAAGTAATTGAGAAAAATCAGGGCATCTTGAAATACATTAATTGGTTACCTTTCAAAAATATCAGTAGGCACTTATCAGAGAATTGTAGTTCCTTTTCTATGTGTGAGAGTAGGAAATTAGCAGATTTTATTGGATTAAAACACCTCTTAATATGTCGCAATACTTTTCGGCAAAACTCAAATGAATCAATGAGAACAGGCACTTTCAAGGATATTGAAGCAGAGATGTCTTTCCAAAGAATTATTGAAACAAAGGAATATGGAAAACCCTTTGTTCTTTCTTCCGACGGCAATGTGGCGACTTCATTTATCTATTATTCCAATATTTTTCAATATCCAATAGTACTATCGGTTACAGAAGATGCGAGACTAAATAGAATATGGTCGTTTAGAAATTCTAATCCCTACGTAACACTTATATCCATGCAGGGAAGATGTGATTATTATAACTCTATCGCTTTAGCAAATGAGCTTGGGAAAAATAATAAATTTGTTTCTGAAGGCGGAGCTCTTAATGTTGCGAGAAGGGATGGCATTGGAACAATAATGTTGGATGCAGCAAGGTTTTTAGGGCATCTTCCTGACCATTATTTTCAGTCACTTGGTTCCGGACCTGGAGCGATTGCAGTTTATGAAGCTTCATTACGGCTTAAAGAAGATGGCAGATTTGGAAAAACACTACCTAAAATACATAGCTCTCAAAATTATCCATTTGTTCCCATGTATGAAGCGTGCCAGAGAAGATCAAGAGTAATAGACTCGAAATATCAAGATGAAAATGCTATCGAGTTGACTAAGCAGGTTTATGCACACGTGCTTACAAATAGATTTCCTGCGTACTCAATAAAAGGTGGGGTATTTGATGCTATGAAGGAAACTTCAGGTGAGTTTTATTCCATCACAAATGAAGAAGCTGTGGAAGCACAGAAACTATTTAAAAAACTTGAGGGATATGATATAGAGCCGCCGGTGGGCATCACAGTTGCTTCTTTAATAAAGTCCATAGAAAGTGGAACAGTTAATAAAGATGATCATATACTTTTAAATATTGCCGGAGGTGGAAGAGGAAATATGAAAAGAGAAAAATTTATATTAGATCCGGAAATAACTGTTAACAAAAATTATAATTTTGATGAAATATTGAAGAAGCTCAATTAAATTTGACAACAAAGGAAGGAAAAACTCTAAAAAGAGCAAGAATTGAGGCGAATATTATTTTTACTATTGAAACTGACTGGAAAAAGATGCAGGATATGGAAAGATTTTATGAAAGAAACTATAAGCAAAATCCACGCAATATTGTGCAGATACTACAAAATTCGTGGGTGTTCACGCAATAAATGTGCTGGGATACATAAGTGGTGGGTAATACGTTGCAGATAAAAAAATATAAAGGATTTGATGTTAAAGAATTACTTTAAGATTTTCCTGAGAAATTTAAAAAAGAATAAAGTCTATTCATTTCTAAATATCTTTGGTCTGGCTATCAGTTTGGCGCTGGTTTTTCTCATTGTGCTGTATATTCGTCATGAAACATCTTACGACGCCTATAACAAGAAAGCTGATAGAATATACCGTGTATTAACTCATAAGGAAGATTTAGATTGGATAACACCTGGAACATCATATCTGCTGGCACCCGTTTTGCGAGATGAATATCCCGAAGTAGAAGCAGTTACACGCATAAGAGGAATTTATGTGGAAATAGAGCACAATGAAATATTTGAATCGAATTTTTTCAATTGCGCAGATCCAGACATTCTTGATATACTGACACTGGAATTTGTTTATGGCTCACGAGAAAATGCCTTAACAGAACCATATGACATTCTACTTTCCGAGACAAGGGCAGCTAAATATTTTCCCGATGAAAATCCAGTGGGAAAAATCCTATCGGTAAGAATTTGTGGAGAAATTATAGATTTTACTGTAAAAGGAGTTCTGAAAAACGTTCCGAAGAATTCTACATTTTGGATGCCATTTCTTGTTAACATCGATATTGCTAAGAATTTTTTCCAGTTTATACAAGAAAGATATGCGAGTGGCGAGTATGAAGAACATTGGTATTTAACTTATTATCTAACATATGTGCTTCTAAAAGAAGATTGTGATAGTAAAATATTTATAGAGAAAATAAATGAAATCCCAGCAAGGTATCATGAAGAAGGTATGCAGACTTCATATGATTTGCAACCCCTGCGGAAAATATATCTTCATTCAAATGATTTTACAAATAATTCTACAATAAGCGGTAATCTTTCTGAAATATATTTATTTTCGAGTATTGCCTTCCTGATCTTGTTTATCGCCTGCACGAATTTTATTATACTCTCTACAGCTCAATCCATGCTACGTTCCAAAGAAATTGCGATAAGAAAAGTAGTAGGAGCAGAAAGAAAGAGTCTGGTCAAACAAATCTTGTTTGAATCAGTATTTACTGTATTTATATCCTGTCTGGTTGCTGTAGGTCTAACCTATTTGTTTCGACCAGCAATTGCGAAGTTTCTTCACACAACCCTTGAGATCGATTATATCAAAGATTACGTGTACCCACTTTCTTTGCTTTTGATAACATTGTTTGTGGGTTTAGCATCAGGCAGTTTTACAGCATTTCATATATCCCGTCTTAATCCGATGATAATTCTAAAAAGCAGAATATCCACAACCAGTTCGAAATCTCTTTTCCGCAGAATTGTGATCTGCTTACAAATGATTATTTTCATTTGCTTGATCTCTTCTTCCCTTATTATTTTCAAACAACTTTATTTTGTTATAAATTCCGATATGGGATTTGATAAAGAGCAGCTCTTAAGTTTGGAATTGACCAGTGGTGATTTCAGTGAGCATTATGAAGCATTTATGACAGAGTTATCCAAATACCCGGATATCATCTCAGCGACTGGCGCCATGGACTTACCACCGGAAGATAGCCGTACTATCATTGATGTTCCCCTTCTGGATGATTCAACCCAGACAATTCTGGCAGAATATAATCAAGTTGATTATAATTTTTTTGAAACATTCAAAATAGAATTGGTAAGTGGTAGATATTTTTCACGTGAATTTACAGAGGATGCTCAAAACTCGATGATTTTAAACGAAACCGCTGTAAGAAAATTACACTTGAATGATCCTATCGGACAAATAATTAACAACAAACAGGTAATCGGTGTGGTTAAGGATTTTCACTATCGTAGCTTATATTATGAAATTGAGCCAATTATTATAGAATTGAGCCCTCTGAAGATAATCGGTGAAGTTGGCATCAGGATATCTCCTTACAATGTTCCAAAAACAATCAAGCATATCGAAAACACATGGAATGATTTTAACAAAGGAAAAGAAGCTCCCTTTAAATTTTTATTTATAGATGAGAAAATTAACATGATATATAGGAGAATCCAAAATTTTGGTAAAACAATAACTTATTGTACATTATTTGCAATTTTTGTGGCATGCCTTGGCTTATTAGGGCTTACTATGTTCATCACAAAACAAAAAACAAAAGAAATCGGCATTCGCAAAGTGTTCGGTGCTTCCCCATTCAGTATTTTGAAACATCTCTCAAGGGAGCTCATATGGTTGAGTATCATATCCACACTTATAACTGTCCCGATAGTTATCTATTTAATGAATAAGTGGCTTGAAAATTTTGCATACAAAACTGAAATTAGTTTTTGGATTTTTATTATTGCCGGTTTAGCTGGTCTTGGTGTGTCTCTATTAACTATGAGTTTCTTCTCGATCAAAGCATCCCTCGCAAATCCGGTTGATTCTATGAAGTACGAATAAAGCATGAATACTACCAATGTCAATGCCCTTGCTGTCTGCTTTTCTTCCGCGGCACGCCTGTCCGTAATTATAGCTTGTTTAGCAGCAGGAACAATAAAGGTAAAAAGGTAAAATAATTGGAAAACTATAAAAACATTGATAAACAGAGACAAAAATTTATAATGAGAAAACTCCATCATACTCTAACATATGCGGGTTCGTCTGCTGTTCTTTATGTAAGCTATCCTATAATTGGCTACTTTATTGTATCAATAATTCTAACATTTACCGCAATTATTTATACTCCTTATCTGATAAAAAAGCTTATAAAATTAAAAAAATGGAAATGGATCATAACTTTCGCAATTATGTTTGTTGTCCCGCTAATCCTGGTGCTGATAATTTCAAATAAAAGCACCGTTATGACAATATTCTCTTTTATTCCATTACTAATGTTTTATGTGTTTTGCTGGGTTTTAAGATTCAGTATTCCTGATTGGATCGAGAAAATTGAATATTCAGAAATGAATTTTGATGAATGATAAATAGAGACAATGGTGCTAAAGGAAAAATTGAGCCAAGCTCCAGATATCAGCTATTTGTCTCGTTCCTAAGTGGCACGAAAACACCCTTGTTGAAGGATGCTGCTCTTCGAAATATTGGTTACAAAGCCCAACATTACTTCCCCTTTTTTCTTGACGATAATATTTAGCTCGGCAAATTTCTCATAAAATTCTACGAGATTGGATTGAATATGCAAATGGAAGCGAGAAAAAATTATAAGCACATTAAGCATTTCGCTAAAAAGAAAATTGTTAGCCCATTAGAGAATTTGGAATTGAATGAACAAATCTAATCTTGAAATTCAAGACAAATATCCTATACACCCTCAAATCTATAGTGTCCGCGATAAAAATGACGGGGATATATACATTATGGGAAACTCTGTGAATTTTTATTAATTTTTGTTATTTTTTGTTAATTATTATTATTATCATTGTTAATTAAAATAGTTGACGTCGATTCTGTAATATTATATTTAGCAATCATTAAGAAGATGGCAATGTTAAATCTTTTATTAAGGAGTGTTAAATAATATGAATAAATTTAAACACATTGATCTAAAACTTGTTCAACCTACTTTTGATTCAAAAATTACTGATTTGATTATTGAATTGGATTATTTACGAATGAAGCAACTCCGAGGTTCAACACATCCTCAAATATTTTTTCAAATAAAGCAAATATTCCATATGTTAGAAAGCATTGGTTCTGCAAAAATAGAAGGTAATCACACAACTATTGCAGAATATATTGAAACGACTTTAGATGAAAATGCAATAATAAATGAATCAATAATTGAAATTAGAAATATGGAAAAGGCATTAATATTTATTGATGATAATATTCTGGATACTAATATTAATCGAATTTTTCTCAGTGAATTGCATAAAATTGTTGTAAATAATCTTACTACTGAAGGTAGCATTACTCCTGGTGAATATAGAAAGAAAAATGTTGTTATTGCAGGTGCTGATTTTAGTCCTCCTGATTATTCTAATGTTCTTGATTATATGGATGAACTTCTTAAATTTATTAACAACAACGATTCTTCAAAATATGATTTACTTAAAACAGCAATTGCTCATCATAGATTTGTTTGGATACATCCATTTGATAATGGTAATGGTAGAACTGTTCGATTATTCACTTATGCTATGCTTGTAAAACTTGGATTCAACATTAATGTAGGTAGAATTATTAATCCCACAGCTGTTTTTTGTTCAAATAGGTCAATATATTATCATTATTTATCAAAAGCAGATTCTGGGAAAAAAGAGGATGTTTTAGATTGGTGCTATTATGTTTTATCCGGTTTAAAAAAAGAAATTGAAAAAATAGATAAATTATTGGATTATAACTATATTGCAAAAACAATATTACTTCCTGCAATACGATATTCAAAAGACAGAGAATTGTTAACCGATATTGAAAAAAAAATATTAGATGTCGCAATAAAAAAACAAGTATTTCAAAATTCTGACCTTCAAGATATTTTCAAAGGCAAAAAAAAATCAGAAATATCTCGATGGATACGAAAGATGAAAGAGAGAAATCTTATTGAAACTGAACGAAAATCTTCACGAAAATATATTATCAAGTTTTCGCAAAATCAAATATTAAGAGGGATTATAAAATCACTTGGTGACAATGATTTTTTACCTATAAGAGATGATAATTAAGAGATTCCAATAAAAAACGTGCCCACAATAAGCAAACAGAAATGCAGAAAGAGTTATAGCGCACACGCAGAACATTACCTGCAAAAAAATAGAGTGACGTAAAATGAGTCTTAAAGATATTCAGTAAAAAAAGAAGGTTAAACATAAATGGCAAAACAAAATAACAACAAGTCGCTTGAAACCTGGATTTGGGATGCAGCTTGTTCGATTCGCGGAGCAAAAGACGCAGCAAAATTTAAAGATTACATTTTACCTTTGATTTTCGTAAAAAGACTCTGTGATGTTTTTGACGATGAAATAAACAGAATTGCTGAAGAAGTAGGAACAAGAGAGATAGCATTTAAAATTGTTGAAAACGACAAAAAAATAGTTCGATTTTATTTACCGATTAAACCAGACAATCCAAATGAAGATTCTGTCTGGTCTGTTATCCGAAAATTATCCTCAAAAATCGGTGAACAACTTACAACATTAATGCGTGATATTGCCAGAGAACAAATGCGACTGCAAGGAATTATCGACCGAGTAGATTTTAACGCCACAACGCACGGACAACGAGATATTGACGATGACAAATTGAGTAATCTGATAGAAGAAATAAGTAAAAAGAAACTTGGATTGAAAGATGTTGAGCCGGACATTATCGGTAGAAGTTATGAATATCTGATTCGAAAATTTGCAGAAGGAAGCGGAAAAAGTGCAGGTGAATTTTACACTCCCAAAGAAGTCGGAATAATTATGGCAAAAATTATGAATGCCGAACCAGGAATGGAAATTTATGATCCGACCTGTGGAAGTGGCGGACTTCTGATAAAATGTGAAATCGAATTAGAGAAGAAAATGAATTTGCGTTCCAAAGAAAAATATGCTCCGCTTAAAATGTTCGGGCAAGAATACACAGCGGGAATTTGGGCAATGGCAAATATGAATATGATAATTCACGATATGGAAGGCAAAATCGAAATCGGTGATACAATGAAAAATCCCAAGTTGCGCAAGTCAAACGGAAAACTACAAACTTTTGACAGAGTTGTGGCAAATCCAATGTGGAACCAGACAGGATTTGAAGAAGCAGTTTATACTAATGATGAACTGGAACGATTTCCCAAAGGTGCAGGATTTCCTGGAAGCAAAGCAGATTGGGGTTGGATGCAGCACATTCTGGCAAGTTTGAACGATAACGGAAAAGCAGCTGTAGTTTTGGATACGGGAGCTGCTTCTCGCGGTTCGGGAAATGCCAATACAAACAAAGAAAAAGAAGTGCGAAAATGGTTTGTGGATAATGACCTAATTGATGGTGTTATTTATCTTCCCGAAAACTTATTTTACAATACCTCTGCTCCTGGAATAATAATTTTCTTAAACAAAAACAAAGAACAAAAAGCAGAAATTTTCCTTTTGAATGCTTCCAAGAATTTTGTGAAAGGTGATCCCAAAAACTATATTGATGAAGGCGGAATTGAAAAAATTGCTGATACTTTCCTGAACCGAAAAGAAGAAGAAAAATTCTCCAAAATTGTGAAGAAAGAAGATATAATAAAAAACGATTACAATATTTCTCCTTCCCGTTATATACAAACAACTGACGCAGAAGTTTACAGACCAATTGCTGAAATTATAGATGAATTGAAAGAATTGGAAACAGAAGCAAAAGAAATTGATGAAGAATTGAAAAGTATTCTGAACAAAATCGGTTATTAATATGACCGGATTTAAAGAAACAGAAATTGGATTAATTCCTGTAGATTGGGAATTAAAAAGAATAGATTCACTATTCACAATTCAACAAGGTAAACAGGTTTCTAAAAGGAATCGGATTGGTAATAATCAAAAAAGGTTTTTGAGAACAGCAAATGTTTTTTGGGGAAAATTGGATTTAACAATTTTAGACCAAATGCATTTCTCTGAATCTGATGAGAAAAGACTAAAATTACATCAAAATGATTTATTAGTTTGTGAGGGTGGAGATATCGGGAGAACTGCTATTTGGAAACAAGAGATTGAGAATTGCTATTATCAAAATGATTTACACAGATTGAGGAAAATAAATTCTGATACTTACCCTTCATATTATCTTTTTTGGTTGAAATATGCTTTTAAAATCGGGAAAGTGTATTTTGGTCGCGCAAATATAACTACAATTCCAAATTTATCGAAATCTCGTTTAAGTGAATTGTTAGCTCCTCAACCACCTTTCCCCGAACAACGTAACATCGCTTATGTGCTTTCCACCATCCAAAAGGCAATTGAAAAGCAACAACAAATTATAGAAACCACAACTGAATTGAAAAAAGCATTAATGCAGAAACTCTTCACCGAAGGACTTTATGGAGAAAAACAAAAACAAACTGAAATCGGACTTGTGCCTGAGAGTTGGGAAGTAATTGAACTTCAAAATGCAGTTTCATATATTGATTATGGCCTTTCAAAAGCGATCCCCAAAATCCCACCAAAAGATGGTATAAAAATAGTCAGCACTGCCGATATGACAAAAGACGGAAAAATAACTTATTTAAAGATTCGGAAAACCGAAGCTCCCGAAAAAACAATAAATCGCTTAAAATTAAATGATGGAGATGTATTATTTAATTGGAGAAATAGTGCATACCTGATTGGTAAAACTTCTGTATTCACCGAGCAAGATGATTTACATATTTTTGCTTCTTTCATTCTTAGAATAAAATGCGATGAGATCCAAATACATAATTGGTTTTTATCTTATTTGATGAATTACTTTCGAGAAATTGGAGTTTTTATAAAATTATCAAGACGAGCTGTTAATCAAGCTAACTATAATAAAAATGAAATCTCTGTTTTAAAAATACCACTACCTAAATACGATGAACAAGTTGAAATTACAACTGTATTTAAAATATTAGATAAGAAAATTGATAATTATATTGATATAAAAACAAAACTTGAAGAATTATTCAAATCAATGTTGCATCAATTAATGACAGGGCAAACGAGAGTGAATGAAATTGAGTTCGAGAGAAGATGAAAACATCGGATTGTCCGCAGGTCATCCGATTGTTTGGAAAGAGTCAACATTCCGAAGAGCTTCGCACATTTGGAAGTTGAGAAGATGGTAAAAAATATGATATTTGAAAAAGGTTTATATTATCATCTCTACAACAGAGGTTGTAACAAAGAACTTATTTTTCAGGAAGAACAAGATTATCAAAAGCTTTTACAGATTATTACCGAATCCAAAATCGAAGAATATTTAGATTTATGTGCGTTCTCCTTAATGCCAAATCATTATCATTTTTTAGTAAAACAGCTATCTTCTAAACCCATATCTGGCTGGATAAAATATATATTTAATCGTTATGTGAAACAATATAACACTAAATATGATCGTAGCGGAACTCTTTTTGAAAGCAAAGTAAAAGTAAAGCTTATCAATAAACCTGAATATCTGGGGAATATCACACATTATATTCATAATAATCCTAACTCAGATTTTTTAAAGCAGTATTCATCTTTGAATTATCTTGAAGAAGATACAATTGTAAATCTGGGTTTTTATAATGAGTATTTCAATAACCTAACCCAATATTTCGAGCAATTTGAAGATTACAAAAAAGCAAAAGAGTATGAAAAAATTGAAAATTACTTGTTTAATCACAAGAAATGAAAACATCGGAATGTTCAGCTTGCTGATCTTCCGATTGTTGTGCAGCGAAAAGTCCAACATTCCGAAGGGTTTCGCACATTCAGAAGTTGGAAAAATATCGGATTGTTCGCAGGTCATCCGATTGTTTGGAAAGAGTCAACATTCCGAAGATCCCGATAAATCGGGGACATTCGGAAGTTAAATTGTAGGAATAAAAATGCCAATACCAACAGAACATAGATCAGTTCAAAGCAGAATTATAAAGTATGCTGAAGAAATCGGCTGGACTTTTGTTGAACGAACAGAAGCAGAAACAAAACGAGGATTTTCTGATGAATTTCATAATATTCAAGACAAAGCCAAAAATGCTAATCTGTATTTTGCAGATATACTTTACCAAAAAGTAAAAGAATTCAATCCGCTCTTTTTAGAAACCAAAATAGAACTCATCCGCAAATTTGATCTTTTGCAAACTAATATTTCAGGAAATCGTGAATTCTTGAAATTCCTGCGAGAAGAGCAGAAATACTATTACAAAACTGAAAACCGAGAACTCGACTTGAAGCTGATCGATTATGAAAAACCTGAAAACAACATTTATGAAGTTACGGAAGAATTTTATTATTTCAATGGCAAATACGGTGTTCGTGAAGATATTGTTTTCCTGATTAATGGAATTCCCGTTCTCGTTATCGAATGTAAAAATTCCACCAAAGATGAAGCAATTGCTTTGGGAATCGACCAAATCCGCAGGTATCACAGCGAAACTCCAGAATTGTTTGTTCCGCAAATGATCTTCACTTCCACCGAAAGCATCGGCTTTTCGTATGGTGTAACCTGGAACACGATCCGCCGTCATATCTTTAATTGGAAAGATGAACAGATCGGACAATTGGAAGTAAAAGTAAAATCGTTTTGCTCCAAACAGAATATTTTAGATTTTATCAAAGAGTTTATAATCTTTGCAGAAAAAGATGAAGAATTACGAAAATATATTTTGCGTCAGCATCAGAAAATTGCTGTAGAAAAGATTGTAAAACGAGCACAGAATCCGCAGAAAACCAGAGGATTGATTTGGCATACGCAAGGTTCAGGCAAGACTTTCACAATGATTAAAACAGCTCAAATCCTGTTCAAAGCTGCTGATTTTGAAAAACCGACAATTCTCTTGATGATAGACAGAAACGAACTCGAAGATCAAATGATAAAAAATCTCGATGCTCTCGGTGTGGGAAATATCGAACACGCCAAAAGTATTCACGATTTGAACGAATTATTAAGAAATGATTATCGTGGAATTATCGTAACAATGATCCATAAATTCCGTGATATGCCAGCAAATATTAATGAGCGGAGTAACGTTTTTGTTTTGATCGATGAAGCTCATAGAACTACTCAAGGAGATCTAGGAAATTATTTGATGGCTGGAATTCCCAACGCAACTTATATTGGTTTCACGGGAACTCCGATTGATAAAACTGTCTTCGGAAAAGGAACTTTCAAAACTTTCGGTATTGATGACAAGAAAGGTTATCTGCACAAATACTCTATCAAAGAAAGTATTAAAGACGGAACCACACTTCCGCTATATTATTCAATTGCTCCGAATGAACTACTTGTTCCAAAGAAAACTTTGGAGAAAGAATTTTTGGAACTTTCCGAAGCTTACGGTGTGAATGATCTTGAAGAATTGAATAAAATTCTGGAAAGGGCAGTGAATACAAAGAACTTCTTAAAAGGGAAAAACCGAATTGATAAAGTTGCGGAATATGTTTCCAAACATTATACAGAAAATGTTGAACCGCTCGGTTACAAAGCATTTCTCGTTGCAGTGGATAGAGAAGCTTGTGCGTTTTATAAAGAAGCACTCGATAAATTCCTTCCTCCCGAATATTCGGAAGTTGTTTATACAGGCAATAACAATGACAGCAAACTTCTGAAGGAATTCCATATTGATAAAAAAGAAGAACGCCAAATCCGTAAGGAATTT
>Ga0075120_10002337_pt1 | contig 13820 bp, 11 predicted proteins | sample AntAceMetag02UKL_FD_69792 | JGI IMG/M metagenome (GOLD analysis project Ga0075120, IMG submission 69792) | Saline lake microbial communities from Ace Lake, Antarctica - Antarctic Ace Lake Metagenome 02UKL | ecosystem: Environmental > Aquatic > Non-marine Saline and Alkaline > Saline | place... | reverse complement strand
AGACTAAAATTATAATAAAACTATTTTAAAACTTCACGTTTGCAATAATGTGTATGCAATAATTCATGACTCTTATGACTTAATGGTTCACCTAAGAACTTATCATATAATTCTATAATTTCAGGATTTGAATGAGAAGTCCTAATAACATCTGTCTTATCTATATCATATATTAATTGCATTCTGGCTTTAAGTTGTTCTGGAGTAGTTCCAATATGCTGACCACCACCATTAATACATCCACCAGGACAAGCCATAACCTCAATAAAATGAATATCCTTACGACCTGCTTTTATCTCATCTAATAAAATACCTGCATTTTTAAGACCATTAACAACTGCTACTCCTAATTCTAAATCACCAATTTTAACTTTTGTTTCTTTACGACCTTCTAGACCACGAATATCACTTATTTCGTAGTTTCCAAGTTCTACACCAGTAAGTTTAAAGTATGCAGTACGTAAAGCAGCTTCAGTAACACCACCACTAACACCAAACAATTTACCAGCAGAACTTCTAAAACCATGAGGAGAGTCAGCAGCTTCTGGTTCGATATTATGAACGTCAACACCCATAGTTTTCACAAACTGGCTGAATTCTCTAGTAGTAAGAACGGCGTCCACATCAGAATATCCATTTTTAGTCATTTCTTCACGCTGAGCTTCGAATTTCTTCGCAGTACATGGCATTATTGCAACAGAATAAACCTCTTCTGGGTTAAAGTTATTTTTTTCCATCCAGTATGATTTAATTACAGAACCAAGCATTTGCATCGGTGACTTACATGATGAAATATGTGGAATCATTTCAGGATAAAACTCTTCAGCAAATTTAATCCATGCAGGACAACAGCTTGTAATCATAGGAAGAACACCACCTGTAGTAACTCTTTGAATTAATTCGGCAGATTCTTCCATAATTGTCAAGTCTGCTGAGAATGTTGTATCAAATATATAATCAAAACCGATTTTTCTTAAAGCTGCATTCATAATGCCATTTGCATCTGTTCCTTGCTGCATATCAAATTCTTCAGCTAATGATACAGAGATTGCAGGAGCATATTGAATAACTACCTTTTTCTTAGGATCATTTAATGCTGTTTGAATTTCGCCAAAGTGATTCTTTTCGCTTAATGCACCAGTAGGACAAACAATGATACATTGCCCACAATTTACACAACTTGATGTATTTAAACCTTTATTAAATGCTGTTCCGATAACAGATTGACTTCCTCTATTAATAATGTCAATAGCAGAAACTCCCATCATCTCTTCACAAACTCTTACACATCTTTCGCAAAGAATACATTTATTAGGATCTCTTACGATACTTGGACTTGAACGGTCTATATGAAAATCGTTTTTACTTCCAACAATTCTTCTTTCTCTAATATTTAAATCTTCTGCTAAAGTTTGCAATTCGCAATTTCCACTTCTAGAGCAGTACAAACAATCATCAGGATGATTTGCAAGTAATAATTCAACGATAGTTTTACGAGATTCAATAACTCTTGGAGAGTGAGATTTGATTTTCATTCCATCTACCACGGGAAAAGAACAAGAAGGGATTAGTTTTCCTGTTTTTTCATCTTCAACAACACAAATTCTACATGCTCCTGTTGGGGAAAAACCTTTAAGGTGACAAAGTGTAGGAACTTTAATTCCGTTCCTTGTAAGTGCGTCGAGAACAGTTTCACCTTTAACTGCTTCTACTTTTTTATTGTTTATTTCTATGAATATACTCATTATAGCCAAATTAAATATTAAACAATTTCAATTGCATTAAATTTACACGCTTCAAAACAAGCACCACATCCTATACATTTATCTTCAACAATAAAATGAGGTGTTTTTTTAGCTCCAATAATTGCTCCTGTAGGGCATTTTTTTGCACAAACAGTACAACCAGTACATGCATCAACATTGATTTTAAATACTCTCAAATTTTTGCATACTCCAGCAGGACACTGTTTATCGTAAATATGTGCATCATATTCATCCCTAAAGTATCTAAGTGTACTTAATACTGGATTTGGCGCAGATTGTCCTAAACCACAAAGTGAAGTTTCTTTAATAACCTTTGCCAATTTCTCAAGTTGAATTACACTTCTAAATCTTTCTAATGCCTCATTACTTTTTGGATTTGTAGGCTTTGAAGTAATACTTTCAAGAATTTCTAACATTCTTTTAGTTCCTTCACGACATGGAATACATTTCCCACAAGACTCTCTCTGAATAAAATTCATAAAGAATTTTGCAATATCTACCATACAGGTGTCTTCGTCCATTACAACCATTCCACCTGAACCCATCATAGCTCCTTTTTCAATTAACTCTGAATAATCAATTGGAATGTCTAAATTTTCTTCAGTAATACATCCACCTGAAGGTCCACCAATTTGAACTGCTTTAAATTTCTTTCCGTTAGGACATCCACCAGCAATATTAAATAGTACCTCTCGAATACTTGTTCCCATTGGAACTTCAACTAAACCAGTAAGTGATATCTTTCCTGAGAGAGCAAATACTTTAGTTCCTTTACTTTTATCTGTTCCGATTGAAGTAAACCATTCGCTACCTTTTTCAATAATTGTAGAAACATTTGATAAAGTTTCAACATTGTTTATTACAGTTGGTTTTTCAAACAGTCCACTTGTAGTTGGAAATGGTGGACGTGGACGTGGCATTCCTCTTTTACCTTCGATACTATGTATAAGAGCAGTTTCTTCACCGCAAACGAAAGCACCTGCTCCCATTTTCACTTTAATATCAAAATCGATTCCAGTATTAAAGATATTATCTCCTAATATTCCATATTCTCTAGCTTGATCTATAGCTATTTTTAATCTTGCAATTGCTAAAGGATACTCAGCACGAATGTATACATACGCTTTGCTTGCACCAATTGCATAAGCTGCAATTGCCATACCTTCGAGAAGTTTATGAGGATCACCTTCAATAACTGCTCTATCCATAAATGCTCCTGGGTCACCCTCATCAGCATTACAGATTAAATATTTTTGATCACTTTTTTCACTGTTTGCAAATTTCCATTTCATTCCTGTTAGAAATCCACCACCACCACGACCTTTCAATCCGCTATCTAAAATTAATTGACAAACTTCATGACTTTCATAATTGCTAATAGCTTTAATAATATTTTTATATCCACCACATGCAATATATTCGTTAATTGAAACTGGGTCTATTATACCACAGTTCTTTAATACTATTCTTTTTTGTTTTACGAAGAAAGGATGCTCGTTTATATCCTGAACATTTTCCCATTCTTTATTGTTTTGTTCTTTAAACTGCCCAATAATATTTTCACTAGGTATTTTCAAATTAAAAACACTATCAAGTAATCCTTCAACTTTTTCTTCTGTAATATGCTCAAAAGATATTCTATTGTATCCTGGAATTTGAACATCAAGTATAGGCTCAGAAGAACATAAACCAATACAACCTGTTTTAATAATACGAGCGTCAATATTTTTTTCCTTTAAATAAGATTCAGCTTTTTCGAATGTTTTGCCAGCACCTGCACCTAAACCGCAAGTTCCTGTTCCAACATACAAAATTGGTTTATCAGTTAATATGTTTTTATAACGAGATATCTTTTCGATAACCTGATCATCCTTAGAATTTGATGAATAATCTCTTAGAACCTCATCTAAAAAAAAATCTTTTTCTATCTGTATGTTATTTTCCATAATTTTAATCGATTTTATTTCTATAGTTTTCGATGATATCCTTAATTGTCTCTTTTGTTACTTTGGCATGGAAGTTTCCGTTAATAGAAATTACAGGAGCTAATCCACATGCTCCAATACAAGCTACAACCTCAATACTAAACATCTCATCTTTGGTTGTATCACCAGCTTTAATATTTAATACTTTTTCAAGTTCTTCTAATACTGATGAAGAACCTAAAACGTGACAAGCAGTTCCTCTGCAAACCTGAACATGGTATTTACCCTGAGGCTTAAATCTAAATTGATTGTAGAAGGTGGCTACACCATAAATCTTACTCGTTGGCATTTCAAGAAATTTACCTACTTCTACAATCAGTTCCTCAGATAAATATCCATTAGCTTCCTGAACATCCTGTAAAATAGGAATTAAATTATCTTGACTTGGTTGGGGGTAGTTAGAAAAAACATTTTTTACATTTGGGTCCATAATTCAAGATTTTGTTTAAAACGGGTAGCAAAATCTGCCACCCGTTTAAGTTCTCTATTATTTTAATAATCTTTTAATTTCAGGTAATAATTTTTCAGCATTTGCGGGTTTGCTAAGGAAACCACCAACAGGGAACAAAACAGATTTTCCTTCAGCAGTTCTATAGTCAATTGCAGCAGTACCGTCAGTGATATTTTTCACTAATAATACTTGTAAGTCTTTATAGTTAGGATCTTTTCTAAACTCGCGAGCCATGTCTAATACACTAATCTTTGTTGTGGTTAATACATCAATTGATGTTTGCATTAAAAAAGGGATGTCCTTAAACTCAGGGTTTGAGTGAATCTCTTTTGCTAGCTCGAATCCTTCGTAATGAGTAGTCATCATTACGTCTAAAATTGCTAAATCAGGTTTTTCGCTTTTAAGCTTTTCAATACCCGCTTCTTTACTTGATGCAGAGATTACTTCGTATCCTTCTTTTGTTAAGATGGTTTCTACAACGCTAATTACATCGATGTCGTCGTCTACGATAAGAATTTTCTTAGTTGTTTCCATGATACATAAATTTTATTGTTAATAATTGTGTTTAGTAATAATTTAAAGAACTTTTGATATTGTAAATGTATAGCAAGAAACAAATCAATAATAGGTAGCATATTCCCTTTTTACTACGGTACTTTCACGCAACATTTTGACAAAAAACCAGTAAAAAAAGGAAGGTTTTTGTATGAGTAAAGTGAAATTGTGCATCAAAATACTACACTATATAACTGACTTAATGGCATTTACGTTCAATTAGAGCAAATCGCAGAAAACGAAAGCATATTGTTATTTAATTAACAGTAGTTTTTGATAAAAAGTTGGAAAAAGTGAGATCAGTATTGTAACAAAGTTCGGAGTGACTAAAATTCAAAATTTATACACAAATGATTAATGAACCAATAGACTTACAACGTTTACTTAGATTTCTCACCTCTTAACTTCGGTTCGAAATGACATATTATTTATTGTTCAGCGGCGGCATTACCAGTTCTATTATTACAGCTTCAATTTTGCTGTCGCTAATTATTTTCATTTCAATTCTGTCATTTCGAATTCCGATATAATCGAGAATGAGGAATCTGTTTTCCAAGTGCAGATGTTTGTGGCATAAACTACGGAATTATAAATCCAACCAATAGGCGGATCTTATTCTTCGGTACTGTTAAAAAGCCTTACCCTAATCCCTAGTCATTCGCAAAATGCTTCATTTTTTTTCGATAATTTGAAAAGACTTTAGCTCTTGAGACAAATCCAACGTACTTTCCTTTATTCACAACAGGCAAATTGTAATAATTGGATGTTTCAAAAATCTCTGCAACTTGTTGCATGCTCATATCAATCTCAACCAAATCTGGTGGCATATACATCAAATCCTTAACAAATGTTTTTTTGTACAAGGCAGGTTTAAACATTAGGTGCTTCACATGGTCAAGCCAAACAATTCCTTTTAGATTGTTCTCATCGTCAACAACAACATAAATAGTTCTGCTAGATTTTGAAATCACATGAGTAAGATCACCCAAGCTTGCACTTTCTTTTACCGTAAGAAAGTTTTTCTCTATCAAAGACTCAAGTGTTAGCATGGCAAGCATGTTTTTATCTGCATTATGAGTAAACAATTGTCCACGCATTGCAAGCTGTTTGGTATAAACAGAATTTGAAGTAAATATTCTTACTGTAGCATAAGAAATTGCAGCAACTATCATTAGTGGCAGGAACAATTCATATCCACCGGTTATTTCAGCAATTAGGAATATTGCCGTCAATGGTGCATGAACAATTCCAGCAATAGTTCCGGCCATTCCTACAAGAGCAAAATTTGATAAAGACAATTTTAAATCAAATTTATTTGCAACTATGCTAAACATGAGGCCCAAATTTGCACCAAGGAAAAGCGATGGTGCAAAAATACCACCAACACCACCTGCATTAAATGTCACACTTGTTGCAATAACCTTAAAGAAAAGGATCATAAAAAAAGCCAGAATTATTGCCATAATATCTGAATGTGCATGAAAGTAAAATGTATTTTCAAACAAGTGTTCGTGATTACCGCTCAAAGCACTATTAATAACATCATACCCCTCTCCATACAAACTTGGCATTAAAAAAATCAGGATGCCAAGAATTAATCCGCCAATAGCTATCTTCCAAATCCAGGATGATATTTTTTCAAATGCCCTTCCGACAAACATGTACATTTTAGTAAAATATACTGATAAGAGCCCTGTTAAAACACCAAGTATTGCATAATAATGAAGGTTTGATATCTTAAACACATCAGTAAGAACAACCGGATAAAGTACATTTTGTCCCATAAAAAGATAGGATGTAATTATTGCAGAAACAGAAGCTAGCAATAAAGGCACTAAAGAAGCCATTGTAAGATCCAGCATCATAACTTCCAATGCGAATACTATAGCTGCAATGGGGGCTTTAAAAATAGCTGCCATTGCACCAGTAGAAGCACAACCTAAAAGCAAAATAATTTGTTTGTGTTTTAAATGGAATAATTTTCCAATTGAACTACCATAAGCAGCACCCGTTGCAACCGTTGGGCCCTCTAATCCAACTGAACCACCAAAGCCAACAGTAAGTGCAGATGTAATTATTGAAGAAAACAAATTGTGAGGCTTTATGTCGCCTTTCGTTCGGCTAATAGAATACAAAACTGTTGGTATACCATGCCCTACCTTTCGTTTAATAACATATTTTACTAAAATAACAACTATTGTAATCCCAACAATTGGATAAAAAATGAAAAGAAAATTTTCTGTTCCAGCTGTATCCCCCCCCCTCAAGAATTCTTGAATAAAATGCACTGAATTTTTGATAACAACAGCAACCAATCCCGAAACAATACCGGTGATAATTGACAATGCACCAATAAAAACACGCTCGTTAACATGCCTTATTCTCCAGATTAAAAACTTCTTTAATAGTTTCCTACCGCTCATAAATTGACAATTTCATTTGCAAATATGCAAAATTTTAAATCCAATACAAGCTTAAATGAGTATTTTTTAAAAAAATGATGATTTGATATTGACGGCTATTTATTTCGCTCTTTCAACAATCTATATCTCCCAATCAAAACCGTCTTTCTTATCCTTAACGGTAATACCAATTTTAGTGAGTTCATTTCGAATAAAATCCGAAGTCGCATAATCTTTGTTTCCTTTTGCTTGCATGCGTAAATTAAGAACCATATCAACAACATCTTTAAGTACGTCATCATTTACTCCAGATGCCGCCTCATCGTTTCTCATACCCAAAATCTCAAAAAGAAAAACATTAAATAGTTCTTTAAGTGAGTTAAGGTTTTTAGCATTAATTTTTTCTTTCCCGCTTTCAATAGAGTTTATTGTTTTCAGAGAATCGAATAAATGTGCAATGACCATTGGTGAATTTAGATCATCATTCATCGCATCATAACATTTCTGTTTTAATGCCGTTAAGTCAACATTTCCAAATTCATCAGGTTTAATTTTTGAAAGAGTGTCTACTCCTTTAAGCAATCTTGCCAAACCTTTTTCAGCAGCTTGAAGAGCTTCATTAGAAAAATCCAGAGTACTACGATAATGAGCCTGCAGAATAAAAAATCTGATTGTCATTGGACCGTAATCTTTTTCTAACACTTCGTTAGAACCATTAAACAAATCTTCGAGTGTAATAAAGTTACCAAGAGATTTACCCATCTTTTGACCGTTAATAGTAATCATATTATTATGCACCCAATATTTTACTGTATTTTCGCCAATAGCAGCAGTATTTTGAGCTATTTCACATTCGTGGTGGGGAAATAATAAATCCATTCCTCCGCCATGAATATCAAATTCATCACCAAGATATTTGTGTCCCATTGCCGAACATTCCATATGCCATCCCGGAAAACCATCACTCCAAGGAGAAGGCCATCTCATAATATGCTCAGGACTTGCTTTTTTCCATAGTGCGAAATCAAAACTATTTTTTTTCTCAGATTGTCCTTCCAATTCACGAGTATTACTATATAAATCTTCTAAGACACGACCAGAAAGTTTACCGTAATGATATTTTTTATTGTACTTTTCAACATCAAAATAAACCGATCCATTACTTTCATAGGCAAACCCATTTTTAAAAATCTGCTTAGTCATCTCTATCTGTTCGATAATATGACCTGAAGCTCTTGGTTCAATGCTTGGTTTAAGTACATTAAGCCTATCCATTTCACGATGGTACCTATCCGTATAAAACTGCACGACTTCCATAGGTTCCAACTGTTCAAGTCTAGCTTTCTTACCGATTTTATCCTCACCCGAATCAGCATCATTTTCAAGATGTCCAACATCAGTAATATTTCGGACATAACGAACTTTGAAATTCAAATGTTTAAAATACCTAAATAACAAATCAAATGTTATAGCAGGTCGCGCATGTCCCAAATGTGCATCTCCGTATACTGTTGGCCCACAAACGTAAAGCCCCACAGATGGTGGATTTATTGGTTTAAACTCCTCTTTTTTTCGGCTTAGCGAATTATATAATATCATCTTGCTGTCCATAATCATGCTCATTTCAAATTTCACCTCAAAAATACTACTCTTAAATGAAAAACATGCAATTTTTTAGTAAAATTGCTCTAAATTTGTAAAATGAAAACAAAACTTACCAAAATATTATTAGCAGGATTATCTTTAAGCCTATTTTTAGTCTTATTTATTTCATGTCATGAAGACACACCAACAAATCCTGAACCCATTAAACCCAAATATATTTTCCTCTTCATTGGTGATGGTATGGGGAGCAATCATGTTAGCCTAACTGAAGCTCTTCTTGCGGGGTCAAACGGTCAAATAGGAATGACAAATCTTACAATGACGGATTTTCCATTCTTTGGATTATGCACGACTTATTCTAACAATAGTAATATTACCGATTCAGGAGCTGCCGGATCAGCAATTGCCTGTGGTGAAAAGGCTGATAATGGCGTTATAAGTTACTATCCTTCTTTAACCGACACTCTAGAACCAGTCTCAATTGCAAAAATTGCTCATAATCATGACTTTAAAGTTGGTATAATAACCACTGTTGGTATTAATCATGCAACACCTGCCGTATTTTATGCATCAAACGAATCTCGATCAAATTATTATCAAATAGGATTGGAAGTACCTGAAAGTGGTTTTGAATTCTTTGGTGGTGGCGGATTTATTTCTCCGACCGATGATGAAACTCAAACTGATTTATACACAATAACTGAGGAAAGTAGTTATACCTTAACAAGTGACCTAAATAATCTATCGTCTCTTAATTCTGATAATTCTAAAGTATTTTTTACAAATCCCGTTTTATTATGGAGTGCTGAAATGCCTTATGCCATTGACAGAGATAATCAAGGAGGATATTCACTTGACGAGATTGTAGAATCTGGAATTGATTTTCTAGACAATCCAACCGGGTTTTTCATAATGGTTGAAGGCGGAAAAATAGATTGGGCTGCACATAAAAACGATGCAGCAACAATTGTACGAGACATGCAAGATTTTGATAATGCTATTTTTAAAGCTTATGAATTTTATCTTGAACATCCATACGAAACCCTAATCATAGTCACATCAGATCACGAAACAGGTGGCCTTTCGCTTGGCAATAACGAAGGTTCTTATTACGGTTCGTATGCTTCTATAGCATTACAGGCTTGTTCGCAAAGTTATTTTGCATCTAAGGTCGAAGAATACAAAAATTCAAGCGGAAATTATCAATTTTCAGAAGTCATGCAATTAACACAGGATTATTTCTTTACCGAAAATATAGAGCTAACCGAAACAGAATACAATAAAGCTCTTGATGCATTTAATTATTACTTTTATGGTGCCACAAGCATGAGCGAAGAACAGCTAAGCGAAGTTTACGGTGGATACAATCCAGTTGCAGCAGCATTTACAGACATTATCAATACCAGATCATCTGTATCATTTACAACTTGGTCGCATACTGGAACAAGAGTTCCTGTTTATACTATTGGAGCCGGATCAGAATTCTTTTCTGGTGGATTGGATAATACTGATTTCCATAGAATTATTTGTGAAATAATGAATTGGTAAACTTATCCAAATAAAAATTAAAACATATTTAAGAACATAGTAAAACATATTGATATTTAAGTCATTTTTTTTAATTTTGGGAAAACTTAAATAATATTACTATGCAAGATTTAAAATGGTCAGAACTTCCTTTTGCATATGTTAAAACTCACTATAACGTGCGTTGCACATATAAGGATGGCAAATGGGGAGAAATCGAAGTTAGTGATTCAGAATATTTAAATATTCATATGGCTGCAACTGTTCTTCATTATGGACAGGAAGCATTTGAAGGCATGAAAGCCTATAAAGGGCAAGATGGTAGCATAAGATTATTCAGATGGAATGAAAATGCAAAACGTTTGCAAAGATCTGCTAAAGGAATCTTCATGGCTGAGGTAAACGATGATTTATTTTATAATATGGTTACCCAAGTTGTTGAGTTGAACAAAGATTTTATTCCACCATACGGCTCAGGAGCAACATTATATATTAGACCATTCCTATTTGGTTCAGGACCTAAGGTTGGAGTACAACCTGCTACTGAATATACTTTCGTAGTCTTTGTAACCCCTGTTGGACCATATTTTAAAGAAGGATTTAATCCTGTAAAAATTGCTGTTGTTCGCGATTCTGACAGAGCAGCTCCACTTGGAACTGGTACTTTGAAAGTTGGTGGCAACTATGCTGCTAGTCTTTATGGTGTTGACAAAGCTCATAAGGCAGGATTTGGTTCTCCGATGTATCTTGATGCAAAAGAGAAAAAATATATTGATGAAATTGGTGCTGCAAACTTCTTTGCAATTAAAGACAACACCTATATTACACCAGAATCTACATCTATTTTACCTTCGATTACTAATAAAAGTCTCGAAGAATTAGCAAAATTTTTAGGATATAAAGTAGAGAGAAGACCTGTTGCTTTTGATGAATTAAGTACATTCGAAGAAGTAGGCGCTTGTGGTACTGCTGCTATTATTTCACCCATTGGCGAAATTAAAGACCTTGATACAGGCGAAGATTATATCTATTGTAAAGATGGAAAACCAGGACCTGTCTCAACTAAACTCTACAATACATTAGTAGGAATCCAATTCGGCGACATCGAAGATCCATTTGATTGGGTTACTATTTTAGATATTTAGGATTAAAGCAAAATACTATTTAGCAGAACATTGATTTTGAGAAAACTTGAAATTAGTGTTCTGTTTTTTTTATTACTAAATCAGACTCAAGCAGATTTTTGTTTTTAAGAGATTACATTTGGGGAGTACAGATTTGTCGCCAATTTATTGATTTATTAAAGAATCACCATAAGTCAAGTTTCCAAATTCATCATAGTTAACAATATCTCCTACTATTGAATCCTTGCTAAAATTTACTTGTTGCCTTAAATATCCTTCATTATCAAATATTTTTCCAACTCCTTGACGATATCCATAACTGTATGGAATTACTTTAGCTAATGTTCCATCCTCATAATACCATTTTTGCAATCCATTTAATGCTTCACATTTAAAACTGTATTCTTCTTGTATGTTTCCACTTTCGTAATAAAAATAGCTTTTGACGAGTCTACCGTTTTCAAAAACATGTTTAAAATCAAGTTTTGTTGTGTCATCCCCAAAATAATTATTTAATTCACCAGTATAGTTTTCGCTCATCATTCCTTCAACTATCTTTGCGTTTTCAAACTTTTTAGCAATGTCGCAACTATCAGTAGTCGCACTATTTTCAGTATTGTCTAGATGAATATCGGAATTTGTATTGCTACAAGCAAACAATAGAGCTGAAGTAAAAATCAAAAATATCAATCTTATTAACAACATATTATCTTTTTAAATTGGCGAAAATTACCTTATCTCCTATGCTTTCTTCTTTTTGTCTATACTATTATCGTCGTATAATCAATATTTTGGTAAATGGTGTTAAAGTTTTGTTACTATTGGGGAAGTCCATTTCCATATCCAATTTTCTGTCATTAAATTCCAATCAACTTAAAAACAGCAATATACTTTCCTACTCTACTTTGTTTCATCTCAAGCTCTGCTCCGCTATAGTCCCACCCTCCATCTTTAATAATATATTTTAATATAACAGTCTTATCAATATAATTGATAAGAGAATCAGAATTGATATCGCTTTCAGATAACTTTATAAAATAATCCTCTTTATCTGTCTTAAACCAATAATCCATCACATCATAATGTTCTTGATCCATTTTGTCCACAAAAGGTCGTTTATGTATAATTCCAGTCGTTATTATAGTATCTTGTTTTGTTGCCTGTGTAGCGTCTTGTGCAAAAACAGTTAAGGTAAACAAAGCAAGCAGAATTGTAATCATTAGTGTTCTCATATTTTATAAATTGTTAAAATTAATTGTCTGTCAAAATTTTCCAGTTGTCGTTTTATAATGACCATCAACTACTACATACCCTAATCTGTTTTCTTGTCATACAAAATATTTCAAAAAAACACGATTTTTACGCTGCATATTTCATGCCAAATCACACAATGTTTTATACATTTGTTCTGTTTTTGTAATATTTTTATTCTAGGATGGCTCGCTAAAGATTCTTAAGAAAATAAGTTTGGTTTATTGAAAAATTTAACGCTAAAAATCACTAATATTAAGAACTGGTGAAAAATGGTATGTTTCAGTATTTGATAATCCTGCAACGCGATTATAATGATTAAAAACATTTAAAAAAACAAAATTCCCATCTTCCTCATATGCCGCTATGTAATCAATACAACCTCCACCTGCCATAAAGTAAAAATCTTGTTGAAAAATGGTATAAATCAAACGAGAACTATCACTATTTCCTTTCTGGAAAGTAGAAAGTTCTGAAATTATTATCATCATTGGTGCATCACAATCTGTATTAGAGTCATGTGTATTTTTAAAGTTAATTCCATTATACACAAAACAATTTTCATGTTCATCAACTTTAAAAAGTTCTAAAGGTTTATGCTTTTTTGTAATGTCAAGGTTGTTGTCAACAAAATATTGTTTTGCAGAGTCTAACATTATTAGAGAGAGTTTATATTCATAACAATCTTCTATTTCGTAAGCTGCATTATAAATAGTAAATATTTTTAAATATTCCTGTTTTGTTAAATCGTAAACTCCAAGAACTACTCCGGAATATGGTATGGAGTCCATTCCTATGTATCTACAATTGCATGCTTGCTGGCTTATTTCACCCATCTCGTCAGTAACTGTTGCAAGTTTAAAAACATGCTTAAAGGCAACTAGATTTTTATCAAAGTTTATATCTAGAACAATAAAGTCACTTGCCTCTATCGTATTTGGATATGGCGAAGAATCAAAATCTCTTTTCTTCTCTACTTGTGAAAACATAGAAAAACATAATAATACCAAACTAACTAATAATAAATGTTTTTTCATAAATTCATGGTTGAAAATTATAGTTGAAAATTACAAAAAAAATTGGAACTAAGGATTATTTTATATTTATAAAATTTAATACTGAGATTTTACCTGATAAAGAAACTTAGAATTCCA
>Ga0075120_10002335_pt1 | contig 13824 bp, 15 predicted proteins | sample AntAceMetag02UKL_FD_69792 | JGI IMG/M metagenome (GOLD analysis project Ga0075120, IMG submission 69792) | Saline lake microbial communities from Ace Lake, Antarctica - Antarctic Ace Lake Metagenome 02UKL | ecosystem: Environmental > Aquatic > Non-marine Saline and Alkaline > Saline | place... | reverse complement strand
GCTGAGGTATATTGGGGAGAGAAAGTTGCCCAAAAGGCAGCATGAATAATTGGTTAAAAGACAAAAATGAAGCACACCTTAGTTTAAAAGAAAATTGTCCTTGACTTGGGGTCCACTTCCTAGTAAATGCTTAAAATAAACAATTGGGACAGCTGTAAATGCTCACTAATTATCCCCTTTTCTTTCCAACAATCTATATTTTTATTTCTGCCTTACCAACAACGTCCCCTATTTCCCATTTAGAAAGGGCAGAAGCCATTACGGCTTCTGCCCTTTCAGTTTAAGCTATACCTTGACTAAAGCATAAACTTACTATTCAAAACAGGAAGGAAGCGATGGACATTCTTCACCCTCTGGGAGAATAATGCCATCTGGAACAAAGAAACTACATACAAAATCAGGCACAGAATTTTGGCAGGCAGGAATATAACCCTCCATATTATCACAGGAAATTAAAGTGAAGAAAGGATTCGTAACGAGTGCAGCAGGAAGGCTAACGTCTGCACAATCAATACCTGCTCCATAGCTCTGCATTGGCGGAGGGCAGTCAACTAATTTTCTTTCATCACACTCCCCTATTGTACCAAACCCCTCCATGTCTGCACAAATACCACAGGTAATGATATCACACGGCAGATATTCCTCACCGGTCACTTGCATGTATTTTTCTTTAAGTTTTACACACGATTTCGGGTTTCCATTAATATCATCAGTAGCACAGGCCTTAGCAAAACAGTATGCGTTACAGAGCCCATAGGCCTGCCCATCAAGGGCGTCACAATCTTCTTTGTCACCATGATTACCATGATAACCAGCAAAAGCCATTGAACTTATAAAAAGGCTAATTCCAAAAACCAACATGATTAGTAGACTTTTTTTCATAATGTATCCTCCCCTTGAATTAAATTTTGTTTACTACGATTTTTCTTGCTGCGTTGAACACAAATAATTGCCCCTACTTCGCTTTAAACAACCTCCCTTCTATAAAAAATTGCAAGTTTTTAAGCTTCAAGGTTTCAGATTAAAACAACGGTTTAATTGTTGCCATTTTCATTTTTGACGACGTGAATGCAAAAACAAAGTTTCACATTTATTCGTTTTTTTTGATATATAACGATATTACATTAATCTATGTAGCAGGCAAAACACTATAGTTCAAGGGTAGAAGATAAGTCATAAAAAGGTTATAAAAAATGACCTGTTTTATTGGAGGGATTTAAGAAAAGAACTTAGATTGGTTTTTTTATTCGTTATTCCCAGCTTTTTCCGAATGTGTTTTCTGTGAGAAGAAACTGTTTCCCCGGCCATATTTAATTGTTCTGCAATCTCTTTGTTGCTGAAATCTTTTTTAACAAGGTCTGCGACCTGTAGTTCAGATTTGGTCAGATTTATATATCCGGAAGACAGCTCCACGGAAAAAGTTGTGGCTATCTCTTTCAAATTTGTTTCAATTATCTCAATAAAATTCTTTTGACTGGTATTCGTTGATAAGATTTTTAATTTATTCAGATATGGTTCAACCAAAATTTTAAGCGAATTCAGTATTTTATTTTCAAACTCTCCACGATCATTTTCTTTTTGCTGAAGAACTATTTTCAAAGCAGCGTTTAACTCCTCAAGGTTTTTGTTTTTAATCTCTAATTCATTCTCTTTTTCTTTCAGCAAATCAATTGCATTTTTTTGTATAGTAATATCAACGGCTACACCCAGAACATAATCGGCATTATTATTCAGAACAAGTGGAACTTTCGTGGTCTGATACCATTTTATTTGTCCGTCATACTGCGTTATAGATTCCTCTGCAATAAATTTTTGTTTACCAGTATCCAAAACCTCCGTGTCTGCTGCCCTAATATTTTCTGCTTCAGGAATTGACAATTTTCTTATTTCAGCAAGCTCCAAATCTGTTTTTCCAACCAAATCATCAGAGCATAGCCCAAAGAGCTTAGCCAAACCTTCACTCACTTCAACATATTTGCCATTTCGATGTTTGACAAAAATGAGGTTTGGGTCGGTATGAATAATCTTGCGTAAAAAGGCCTCTTTCTCCTCTGTCTTCTGCTTCCAAACTTTTTGCTCGGTGATATCATGTACCGCACCAATATAATTGGTTGTTTTTCCCCTGGAATCCACAATGCTTTTTATGTTCAATTTTGCAAATAAAACAGCGGCGTCTTTTCTGGCATATTGAATTTCTTGATCTTTAACATACCCTTCAGATTTAAGCTTAACCATTAACGGCATATGCGATTTACCAGAAAGTTGAGAAGCATTACATGAAAAAACATCCGTTATGTTTTTGCCAATCAATTCTTTTCGTTGATCTCTGAGCAGATCAGTAAAATTTTTATTTACCTCTTGCAGCTCACCCTTCAGATCAACAATAAAAATGCCGTCGGCAAATATCTCTAAAAAATCTTTTAAAAAGATATCTTCAATCATAAAAAACCTTTAAACATGTTTTTTTGGTTTATTTAACCTTATAATTATAAATAAGGTCAATAAAATTCTTAGCAAACTTAATATTTCATAATTCACAAAAGTTCGGATATGAAACCAATAGCCAGGTCTATAGCTAGGTCAGACCGAGCTAAATATTTGGAATATAGGAACTAAGCCTCTTTTTAGGGGCTTTTTTAATGCTAAAAAACAGTTTTTTGATGCTAAAATGGGTAGTCTAAAAAAAGTTGCCCTCGATTAAACCCCATAGTAAGTTAACGCAAAAGCCAACATGCTTCACAAAAGATGGAGAAACGCATGAGCAAAAAAGAAGTAAACGCCAAGATGCAAGAGTTTTTGGAATTTACCGCCAAATTCGACCAGCAGTTTCCCGAGATATCCAAAAACTTCATGGGACTCAGGGACAGCGTCATAGAGGATGGCGCGCTGGGCGCCAAGGAAAAGGAGCTGATATCAGTCGGCATCGCGGTCGGCTTGCGCTGCGTACCCTGCATCTACGCCCACACGCGGGCCTCGCTCGCGCAGGGTGCCAGCCGCGAGGAGATTTTAGAGGCTGCCTCAGTTGCCGTTTTGATGCAGGGAGGACCGGGCCTGGCGCATGTTGCCGAGGTCATGAATGCCCTTGAGGCCTTTACCGAAGAATAAGGTATAAAACAATTTTTAAAAAAACTTTACGTTCATTAAGTCAGCCGTTGGGCTGACAGCTATAGCCCTTTGCTCGCTCCAAAGAGCGCAGTGGTCAAAACTGGCAGCCTTGACTCAACGAACCAAAGAAAAGGCGCCCAGCAGCTTGGCCTGCGGCTCTCCTCGCGAAACACTGTATCGCGGCGGCGGCAAAAACTCGCTACGCTCAAACAATTCCCGCCTTCATCCGCTCTCCAGCGCTTCGCTCGGCTGCGCTGCAACGGGGTTTAAAACTCTAAAAACTTTTAATCCTATTTATCATTTTTTGAGCCTTTGATTCTAAGTTTTTTTTAACCCATCGGAGCGTAGCCGAGACGGGTGCATGAGAGCGGATCAGGACGCCATGCTGTCTGAGCGATAGCGAGTTCAGGGCGTTCCCGCTAACATGTACCCGGCGAGGGAAGTTCCACCGTAAGGCGGAACCGCGAAACGCCAAGGGTGTCTTTTCTTGGGGGTACCCCTTCTTTGGACAGGCAAAGAAGGGGTACAAAAGAATCTTTTAAAAACTTTACGTTCATTGAGTCAGCCGTTGGGCTGACAGCTATAGCCCTTTGCTCGACCAAAGAGCACAGCGGTCAAGCCTGGGAATTTAAAAACTTTTGTTGATACTTTCTTTGCGCGCTCCAAAGAAAGTATCCAAAGAAAAGGCGCCCAGCAGCGTGGCCTTCGGCTCTCCTCGCGAAGAGCACGAACGCGGGGTCGTCAAGAACTCATCCCGCTTCTCGCGGGATTCAAACAGCTTGCAGTCCTTATTCCGAGACCGCAACCTTCGCTCGACTGCACTGCAACGAGGTTTAAAACCACAACATCTAAACCTGTCATTCCGGCGAAGGCCGGAATCTAGGTTCTTTTAGGTGGTTTAAATGAACCCATAACCGTGTCGGGCCAAGCTAACTATTTAGGAATAGAAATTAATAAGCCGTTTTGATCGTTCTCGTATGCTATTATGGAGAACAGGTATCAACATACATTTAAGGAGGTATTGCATGAAAACATTAAGTGAAAAGGTAGTTGTTATTACAGGTGCGTCAAGTGGTATTGGTGAAGAAACCGCCCGGTTGCTTGCCCAAAAGGGCGCAAAAGTTGTTCTGGGTGCCCGGCGGGTTGATCGGCTTGAAGCCCTGGCCGAAGACATCAACAAAAGTGGTGGTACGGCAATTGTTCAGGCCACTGATGTAACCAAACGTGAAGATGTTACGGCCCTGGTTGATTTGGCCGTTGAAAACTTTGGACAGGTGGATGTTATGCTCAACAATGCCGGCATAATGCCGGTAGCACCCATGGAGATGACCCGCGTAGACGACTGGGACCAGATGATAGACGTTAATATTAAGGGTGTGCTGTATGGCATTGCTGCGGCCCTGCCCCTGATGAAGAAACGCGGAGAGGGTCAGATTATAAATATTGCCTCTATTGCCGGGCTCAAAGTAATTCCTAATTTTACAGTGTACTGCGGCACCAAGCATGCCGTGCGCGCTATTTCCGAAGGACTGCGTGAGGAAAATCCGGACATACGCGTTACTATTATTTCCCCCGGGTTGATTTCAACCGAGCTTGAAGATTCTACGCCCGTCGAAGAAATACGCAAGGGAGTTAAGGAATTTTATGCCCAGCACGCTATTCCGGCCAAGCACATTGCCAATGCCATCGCCTATGCAATTGAACAGCCCAACAATGTGGAGGTCAATGAAATAGTCATTCGGCCCACAACCCAAGATCTCTAGACCGTCAGGCCAAGACTTTTGCATGCTTGAAAAAACAAGGGGCAGTCTGCACATCCGTGTGCCAGCAGCAGTACACCAAACAACCCGAACGAGAAGGAGGAGTTATGATGAAAAATGCATTAATCGCAGCAGCCCTGCTCGCACTGGTGCTGTGCGGCTGCAGCGGTGAACAACCGCAGGATTTAAACGCCAAGCTTGTTGAGATGGGAATTGAACTTGACGGCATGAAAAATGAACTTTCCGAGGCCAAGGCCCAGGCCGGGGATTTAAAGTCGGAATTATCTGCTACCCAAAAAAAAATAAAGGCCTTCGTGCAACAGGAACGGCAACAGCAGACTGCAACTACTGCCGAGGCTACCTATCCAAGAACATTTTCACATATTGGAATTTCCGTTCCCGATGTAAAGAAAGCCGTTGAGTTTTATAGCACGGTTATGGGTTGGTATCTGATCATGAAACCAACCGTCATCACCGAGGAGTCAGAAACACCGATAGGAATAATGTGCACGGATGTATTTGGAACCGGTTGGGGCTCTTTCAAAATCGCGCACATGTCTACAGGTGACAGAATCGGGATAGAGATGTTCGAGTTTAAAAACAATGAGAAGCCAAAGGAATTTGACTACTGGAAAACAAGCACCTTTCACTTCGGCATTCAGGATCCTGACCTGGAAGGCCTTGTAGAAAAAATAGTGGCGCATGGCGGCAAACAGAGAATGCCGATTCGCGAGTACTATCCCGGTGAAAAGCCCTACCGCATGGTGTATGTAGAAGACCCCTTCGGTCTCATTTTCGAGATCTACTCACATAGTTATGAACTTACCTATTCGCAGGGAGCCTATTAAGCAAAAGCAGGGGGAGTCTTGGACTATTTTTCCTGGCAATTTATCAACTGGGCCACGGCCCTGAGTAGCAGGAATAGGAGACGGAGTCAACTAGTCAACTTATTGCAAGATGGTTAAGTAGATAAGTTGACACCGTCCCCAAGGCCCAGGACCTGGCTCACCGGGTCAAGGGCAATACCGTCACCCACCATTTTTTGGGCAAAAACTGGATCAGGCACCCGCTCTATCGGCATCAAACAACCGTTCAGCGGAGCTTTCAAAATAATTGAATCACTTCTGTTTTGCTTTGAACTTTCCATCAGCAAACCCCTTTGCAGGACTCCATAGTTTCGCATACCGCTCTTGCTTACCAAACAACTTCACACTGGGTACCAAATGTCCAGCCGTAGGTATCCGTACCATAGGGTGCATGATTAGGCTGATTGCCGACATGACCCTTAAATTCAGAACTCCACCAGGCATTAGTATAAAAGAAACGGATTACCGGTGCGTTAGAATATTCCCGCTTCATGGATACCTGCAATGCAACTGTCGTCTTCAGCAGAAATCCACGCACATCAAGGGGTTGATTGTTGACATAATCAATCCCGGATTCCCAGGCAAGACTTAAATAGTTGTTTAAAAAATACACCGGCCGAACACCCGTACTGACCCAGTGGACATCATCACCCCGGCCTTCCTCCGGTGTTTCACCCCTTTTTTCCTGTCGAAACACCAGCGCCCATTCCAGGGCCCAGTCCCGGTTAAACTCCATGATCCAACTATTGAGAATTTTAAGATCAAAGTCGCTGTCAAGGTCATACCCACTGTCATGGGTTTCATATACCGGCCGCGCAAAAGTTGGACTCTGAGGCACAGCCGAACCGTTGCGGAAAGTAACCGAAAAGGTGTTTGTACCCTTCACGCCAAACGGAGCATCCTGAACATGCCAGAATCCAACTCCAAAGCCTTCTTTGCGATTATAACCAAGGGAGCGGGCCTTATGTCGGTTGGTGGCATTCAGCCACAGATTGAGCGTCCCCCCCGGATTAACAGGTATATCAACCAGACGCATATCAATAGTATCAGCGCGCAGGCTTCCCCGGTTCGATTCTTTGGAGCCGCGTCCCGATACGCGATCCGTATACCGGAAATACGCCAAACGCAGTTCGCCCGGCCCGACATGTATACCCTCGATACCTCCACCGATATCAGCCCCCTGGCCGGGATTCATCCAGAAATAATCAAGCATATTCACCGACAGGCGATAATACCAGCGGCGCCCAACCCAAACCTTAGAATCTTCGCCGAGCAGTCCGGTCAGCATACCATACAATTGTGAGGTGGTATCAAAATCAACATCTTTACCAGTACCATGGGTTTCATAGCTGGTCGGCATAAAAACCATTTTAAAGTTTTTGTCACTGGTGAAATTATACTGATAACCGAATTCCGGCTCAAGGACAGTGTCCGCCTCATTGCCAAGCCGGTATTTTGCATCCGCTCCCGGCGCCTGAAACTGAGCCATGGTGTTATGACCCTTGCTCATGCCAAAGGCAAAACGACCATATCCGCGTGCGTACAATGAACTCTTATTGCTCTGTACCTCAAAAGCATAGGCATCAGCATTCGTGTTCGCAACAAAGGTGTGGAGATTAAAAAGGAGGGATAGAAACAAGAGCAATGAGAGGCTGAAACGGATATTCAAACTCAGCATATTAATCCTAAAATAGGTTAATAACTTTCCATTGTCCGTTCCAAAGACTATAAATAACCATGGAGTGTGTGTCAAATAATTATCCATACATTATAGAGGGGACTGTGAACAGCTTGAATTTTTTTCCGTGTGCAGCTACTATTACAAAACGGCATTACCATTGTATCGGACAGTTTTCTCATACATTGCCTACACACACTAAGAAGGCCAGCTTCAGCCCGGTTTGTCGCCCAGCCCCCCCCCCTGAAACAAACCCAGCTTTCAAATGAGGTTCACACATTGGCGTGTAGAAAAAATTGTACCTAAAAAAAACCGACTGACTGTTTATTGCAGTCAATCGGCTGTACAATGTTGTTTGTTTTAAATTGAATGCCGAAGGCCGGATTGGACCATCAATACGTGAAATCTTTATTTGACCAGACAGTCTGATTTATTTTCTTTTTCTCGTGCAGCTTTTGCTTCCTGGATTAAATCGTCAGCGGGTTGCTCCAGCTTTGACTCAACCACCTTCTTGAAATCATCGAAACCCACGCGCTTAATGGTCGTTATAAGGCGGTCATCAGGTTCACCTAATTCCCTATAGGTTCGCAAAACTGCCGCAAGGTATTTGCAAACATCATCGGTTTTCACATCCACAGCCAACTCCTGAGCAATAACAGGTACAGTACCCATCTTGCCCCCTATAAATATTTTCCAACCGCCCAGCATACCGTGAATACCGAAATCATTAAGCATTGTATTTGCGCAGCAGTTTGGGCAGCCGGAAACACTGATCTTAAACTTTTTGGGAGTTGGAAGTCCTCGAAACATTTCTTCCATCTGGCGCGCCATAGGAAACGTTTTCTGCAAGCCAAAGGGAGAAAAGTCTGCCCCGGCACAACATTTCACCTGTCGGACATTACGACCAATTGAGCGGATATCAAACCCAGCATCAAGCACAGACTGTTTGGCTTTATAAAAGTTTTCTTCTTTAATACCAACAATAACCATGCTTTGAGCTGTGGTAAAATGACCTGCCTGAGCATATTTATCTATAACTTCAGAAAGTTTTCGCAGTTGATCTGCAGAGACGGTAGCGGTAGCCACGCCTACCATAAGTGCATAGTTTTCATCACGCTGCTGTCCCAAACAACGGTGTCCAGGTTTTTTCTTTCTCTCAACCGTCGCATTTCTGAGTTCATTATTAATTTTTGCTGATGTGTCCATACTTTCCCCCTTTACAACAGTGCATAACCGAGTCGAATTTAGCCAACTATTTGGACTAGCAATACCAAGCCCCTTTTGAGGGGCTTTTTTAATGCTTACAACAGTTCTTTGAAGGTACAACCGGCATGGATCTCCTTACCAGCCCCCTCACAATGATAAGGCCGGAGCACAAAAGTTACCCATTGGATTCGGCCATAAGTTTTGTTGCCTGGTGTTCCAGTCGCAGTGCCTCAAGCGCGGCACCCTCAGCATCACCCTGCTTAACCTGATCGCGAATGGCCTGCGTGTGAAGAAATATAGCATGGGCAATTTTAACCGCGTCGGGGTGGTTGGAGTCATTTTCAAACTCCTCACAAAATTCATCCAAGGTGGTCGGATACCCGTGTCCGCCGATCACCTTCCATGCCAGAGCCTCGTAGCCCCCAAGCCGCGTCTCTATTGTGTGCTCCTTCCCAAATTTCTCGTAGGATGGCGCACACAGATGATCCTTCTCGGAGGACACCACACCACTTGTTGTACAGGTATAGGTTGTCATGCTTTTCTCCTTTCATTGCTCGTGGCTAACAATAAAACCATGCTTGTTGTAACCGAGATGAACACTATGAAGGGTAGCTTAGCCCGGTTTGTCGCCCAAAATTTCGCCCCTGACTTTTGGCAAGGAATCCGGATAGCGCTGTTGAATAAAATCAATTAATTTTTCGCGCACCTCACAGCGAAGGTTCCACGCTGTTGAAGCATCCGGCGCACTCATCAATGCCCGTATTTCCATAGCACGTTCTGTTGTATTGGTTACCTGCACGCCGCGCACCTTGCCATCCCACAGATCTGATTGATCGAGTATTTCGAAAAATTTTTCCCGGATTGCCTGCACAGAAGCAGTATAATCCATATAAATAAGCACTGTGCCGAGGATGTCTGCACTGCTGCGAGTCCAGTTCTGAAAGGGTTTCTCAGTAAAATATGTTATCGGAAGTACCAACCGCCTAAGGTCCCAAATCCGCACAACCACATAGGTCAGGGTGATTTCCTCAATGCGGCCCCATTCATTTTCAACGATCACGACATCGTCAATTCTGATAGGCTGTGTAACGGCAATCTGCAGTCCCGCAAACAGTGTTGAGATACTGCGTTGCGCTGCAAAACCGATAATGATTCCTGCGATGCCTGCCGAGGCCAGAAGGCTCATGCCCAGCTGCCGTATGCGCTCGAACAGCATCAGCACAGCACAAAAACCGACACCTATGATAATAACAATAATAATTTTTTTGAAAACACGCAGCTGCGTGTGCATTGTACGAGCTTTGAGGTTGTCTTGGGTGGCTATGTCGTACTGCCCAAGAATACTTTCCTCAAGACCGCTCACAAGCCGAATACACAACCAGCTGACCGAAGAGATGATGCAGATAGCCAGGATCTGGCGCAACAGGCCTGCCAAGGACGTGGGCATGGTTAACAGAGAAACGATGCTTGAAAAAGATAGCAGCACAGCACAAACAAACAGCGGCCGCCAGGAATATCTCAACAAAAAGCCCCCAAGCTTTAACCTGTTTTCCATAATCGCCCTTCCTGCAGTCTATCAACTGATATCGTAAACACCCTGTAAAAATAGGACAATTCTAAGTAAAAAGGAGAACCGTCGCCTTGAGTACCTTAGCCCCTGTTGAACCAAAAGAACCCTGCATTTAGATAGGTCGCAAAGCTTACCCACAGCAAATAGGGAATCAGGAGCAGTGATGCAACCGTGCTTGTCTGCCAGAACAAATAGATAAGCACCAGCAGGGTCACGTCCAAAATAAGGATGTCGAGCAGTGCAAGCAGCGGATTCTGGAGTCCGAAGAAAAGCGGGGCCCATGAGAAGTTCGCGATAAGATGTACAACCAGAATAGCAGTGGTCAGCAGCACTTGCTCCTTCCCGGATGCTTTATAATAGAAGATAATGGCTATGGCTATCATGATGTAGAGGGTCGTCCAGGCAGGACCGAACAACCAGTTTGGCGGGGTCAGAAACGGCCGGTTTAATTCTGCATACCATGCATTCATCACGCACTCCTTTTACTGTTAGCGACGAGCATACCTAAACATTACTATAGAATACTAATCCAAAAAAAAGAAAAAATTAATACAATAACCGGGTCATATTCAGCTCATAGCACTGCCAAGCCTCTTTTGAGAGGCTTTTTTAATACTTAAAAAAAGTTTTCTAAAGAAAAAATTGGTAATCCAGGATACGGGGGATACTAATCGGAGTCAGCTGATCCTGTGTATCTAACTGCTCCGTTTATGCAACAAAATCACCCCCCTTGAAATTACATTCCAAATAAACTACATTACACTTATCGAAACATTCTCAGGCATCCCGTAGCCGCATACGCCAATCGGTAAAACGGTTTATACCGTACCGGATGCTGTGGGGGTGCACCGGGGAAAGCCAACAACCCGACATACAAGGAGGAGACATGATGAGAACAGGTGCATTAATCGCAGCAGCTCTGCTCGCACTGGTACTGTGCAGCTGCAGTGGCGAAAAATCGCAGCAAGAAGACAAGAAACTTTCCAACGTGAAAGGCGAACTTGCCGAGGTCAAGGACATTGCAGACGACTTGAAGGCAGAAGTATCCGCTGTCAAAGATGAAACACAGGCCCTCATGCAGGATGAGCTGCAGGAACAGGCTGCTGCTGCTGAAACCGCACTGCAAGATGAGCTGCAGGAACAGGCTGCTGCTGCTGAAACCGCACTGCAGGATAAGCTGCAAGAGCAGGCTGCAGCTGCTGCCGAAACCACACTACAGAAAATGCCCGCGATCCCTGACCACCCGGTAGCGGCACCTGACCATCCGGCAGGTAATTGAGTAACATGCACGCGAAAATTGACCTGCACGGCATGCCGGCTGAAGACTTAAAGCGCATCTGGTTGAGCCAGGCAAAAAAATTTGCAGACCATGCAAACGATCTGCGGGAATTCATACAAGCAGCCCACAGATGGTCTGATATCTGGCATGCAACGATAGGGGGGATGCCGAGGGCAGCGCAGCACGGGGGTCTTATTAAGCCGCCGTCTACGGCCCGGTCACCGGGAAACAAACGGCGTAGCGCTCGCGCAGACCGTCAACGGTTCGGGAAAAAAATGTCTGCCAGGTTCCCGGGTACAGCCGGCCATCGACAACGATAAACTTCGTGCTGCAGCCGAACAGCATTAATCTGATATGCGCGACTGAGATGCCTTCTCTGTACGCGCAGCAGTTCGGGTCCACCAAACAGTAACCGGATCAAACCGGGCCAGTTATTTTGAATAGCGTTACCAAGCCTCTTTTCAGAGGCTTTTTTAATGCTTGAAAAAAGTTTTTTGAAGGTATAATGGGCAGAATAAGACAAATAACCTTACAATAAAACCAATGAAAAAAGACAAACCCTACAGCGGATTTGAACAGGGCCCCATCCGCCCGCCCAGTGAAAGCGGAAGTCTGCTAATCCGTGTCAGCAGAAACTGCCCCTGGAACCGCTGCACCTTCTGCAATCTGTACAAAGATACAAAATTCAGCCTGCGCCCTGTTGACCATATCATCAGGGATATTGACCTCATTCGCGGCTATATTGAAAAAATTAACAACGGCGAGACACTTGATTCCCCCTCCAGCCCTGATCAGGAAATGGCCGCTTACGCAGCCCTGAACTGGGTTCGCAACGGAATGAAATCAGTTTTTCTGCAGGATTCAAACAGCCTGATCATGAAACCCGATAATCTGGTAACTGTTCTGCACTACCTGACAGACACCTTCCCGAAGATTGAGCGCATCACCTCCTATGCCCGCTCGCAGACAATTGCGCGCATCAGCGATGTGGACCTTTCCCGCATGGCAGCAGCCGGTCTTAACCGCATCCATGTGGGCCTGGAATCCGCGTCGAACACGATACTCGCAATGATTAAAAAGGGCACGGATAAAGAAAAACACATTCTCGCCGGACAAAAGGTGAAACAATCCGGTATACAGTTATCCGAATATTTCATGCCCGGTCTTGGCGGCAAGAAACTTTCCCGAGAGCACGCACTTGAAACCGCCGATGCCCTGAACCAGATTAACCCCGACTTTATCCGGCTCAGAACCCTGACCATCCCTGAAAACATCGAACTGTTCAAGAATGTACGCAACGGCACGCTTGAACCCATGAACGACGTCCAGGTCGCAGAAGAGATTCTCCTGTTTATCGAATCCTTACACGGCATAACCAGCACAATTAAAAGCGATCATATCCTGAACCTGCTGCAGGAAGTCGACGGCGCCCTGCCCGGAGATAAGGAGCGCATGACAGATGCGATTAAACGCTTCCTTTCCTTAAACGTTGAAGAACAACGGCTCTTCCAGATTGGCTGCCGAACCGGGGTTTTCTCCCGACTGGGCGACCTGAATGATCAAAGACTGCGAATGTATGCCCAGCGCAATTGTGAAGAGCTGAAAGTAACCCCGCGCAACATAGACAGCATCATTGCCGGGCTCATGACAACCTTTATTTAAAGACTTCAGACAACTTGACGGACATGTCCTCAGGATGATAGAGTTTTTCGCAACAATCCATGCATGACATTCAAAAAACTATGTGCGCCAACAAAAAAACTGCGGCTACGGTACACACATGATTATTCGTTTACTCATAGTTATTTCGCTCATGCTTATCTGCACATCAGGTAATGGATTGTGTGAGATGTATACGTGGAAAAATGACGACGGGAGTATTGGCTGTACCGATACGTACGAAAAAGTTCCTGCGCACTATAGAGATCAAGTTGAAATAAAGAAATACAGAAGCAATGAATCTGTAGTAAGCAATACCAGGGATGCGCAACATCATTATGATACAAAGCCTGCTTACCGGGAGCCTGTTGCCAAGTACAGTCAAGAGGAAAAGCAGGAACTTTCAGAAGAAGAAATAAAAAAAACAGATGGAGAGATACGTGGCGTTTGGGATGGACTGAAAAAATCCTTGAAGCAAGGCAACATCAAATAAACTATATTACTCAAGTGACGGTTCCCGTTTGACTAAATCAAAACAAAGCCCTCCCCTGTTCTTTTGTAGCATTGCCAAAATCATTAAAACTTTTATTTGGCAGTCCGATTAGAACATAGTGACAAACGCCCAGTATTTTTGAAATGCACATCCCCGGAAAGGAACACGCATGCAAACTCTTCGTTCAATGTTTGTAATTACCCTTATA
>Ga0075120_10002334_pt1 | contig 13825 bp, 15 predicted proteins | sample AntAceMetag02UKL_FD_69792 | JGI IMG/M metagenome (GOLD analysis project Ga0075120, IMG submission 69792) | Saline lake microbial communities from Ace Lake, Antarctica - Antarctic Ace Lake Metagenome 02UKL | ecosystem: Environmental > Aquatic > Non-marine Saline and Alkaline > Saline | place... | reverse complement strand
CAGCAATGCTTACATTATTAATATCTACAAGGCTCACAGGAGAACTATCATCCTCTGCTTTAATATTTAATGTATATGGTTGTTTACGTACATAATCACATTGTGTTTGCCAGACAATCTCTCCTTCAGCATATCCAGGCACAGAAAGTGTTTGCTCAAATGAGGCTGCCGATCCTGCAATTTCAAAAGGAGCTCCATTTGCAGTTAAAATGATATAATCATTATTGATATCGGTTGCACTAAAATCATATTTAAGCAAAGAATCAGCCTCAATACAAATATTATCAGCGTTAATAACGGGAGGCACATTATCTGTCTGAAAGACTTCAATTTGCATATCTCTTATTATCTGACCAATTTTTATTCCTGTTCGCCACTCTTCTATTAACATTGCAATATTATAGACCCCAGGATTAACTGGAGTATCCCATACAAGATCTCCGGTTATTTCATTTACAGTCAATGATGTTGACGCCTGCGGCAAGGTATAACCTTCAATAGGCTCTCCATTTTCGGCCCTACATGTAGTTATTTTATAAGATATACTATCTCCATCTGGATCATATGCTCCAGGATTATGGACAAAAATCTGACCTACAGCAGCTTTGTCAACAGGTGGCTGAGTTAAAATAGGAGTGTTATTAATTCCAATTGTCGGATTAATCAACATCGTTGTTGAAATAGAGAAAACAGTGTTTACGGAATTTGGAATATTATTAACACCAAGATTTCTGTTTGGGTCTTCTACGACAATAACATATACACCAGGTCCGGGATAAGTATGCGTACCAACATATTTATTCCTTTTATAATAATCAGGTAAAAAAATCTCCTCAACTCTAGGCAGATCACTCGTTGTATTATCTCCCCATTGCAATTCAAGCATGGGTCGATCAGCAGTCCACCCTGGTCCAGTTGCAGTATATGTAACAATAGTAACTTCAAATGTCAAATCGGAAATCTGCCTATAAGTTATTTCGCCAGCCCTATTATGAGTTGCAAATGTTTCAAGAACAAACAAAACAAAAATTACTATAGCAAAAAATTTCTTCATCATTGCAAAGTTACGATTTTAAACATCCGAATAGAAGAAAACACCATATAATTCACCTACAAATCGCCTATTTGTTGCATTATATCAATACCGATACCACACCTAAGACATTTTCTTAGATCACAATAGTTTGTTTTGAGATGGATTAGTGCCTGTGAAGCAAAAGCATCATCTGCCTCAAGACCTACATTTCTCCAAACTCGGGTAACTCGATTATTCTCAGGTTTTATGCTGGCCAATATTGTATAATGCTTTACATCACTTTCCAGTTCTTGATGATCTTTATAGTATCTGTACACAAAAGGAGCAATTGTATTAATAATAAATGTGTCGATAGCAGACTGCCCAAATCCGCTTAGAGTTTTCTCAACCGGTTTTCCAAAAACGTAATGCGATTTCCAATATTCAGAGACACTTACGTTAAGAAGATTTTTCACCTCTTTATAATTTACATTACTAATTACAGATGTAAACAATCCATGAAAACCAGAAAGAACGGATGTTAGTTGAGCCAATTTAATATGCGGCAAATTTGCCGGACGCATTTTAGAAAACTTCCATATTCCTGCAGGCACCGGTGTAAGATTATGTAATTTTCGTAAGAAAGAATACTCCCTTTGAAGCAAATTAACATAATCATCTTTTATCGCAATATCCAATAACCCAGATTGACCAAAAATTAAAGATTCAAGTTTTACTAGATTATCAGAATATTTACGAATGAGTTTTAAATCTATTTTAATTGCCAACTGCTCAAATGGGTCAGAATTTAAACCAGAACCAAAACTACGACAAAGGCTTACATAAAATGCAAATTCCCAGTCATTTCTAGAAATTGTAAGATACTTATCTATTACTTCGCTTTTATACTCAAGTCTCTCTACTGCCATTCTTTCGAGCCAAAACCCAAGTTTGAGTTTATCAACCATATCAAAATACTCCTCGCAAGGAATTTGCTTTTCGTTATTTTTAAGCTCAGAATATTTATTAAACAATACATGCGGAAATTTTATTTCCCAAACAGGAATCTCATTTTCTCCGCTAATAAAAACAGGTTTATCATGATTATAGACCACATGCAATATTACATTAGAATATGATAAATCGTTCTGATGTTTATGCTTATACCAGTCAGATGAATTAATATGTAATTCGACATTTCCTGCCCAAATTGTATTTTCAATTTTTATTTTTGAATTAAAAAAATCAGGCCCAGCATCATGATTTTGTAGTCCGACATCAATTATCTCTAATTTTCTACCATCAGTTAGAAATAAGTCGTCATCACTCCAAAGTCGATTCCTGAAAATATAATGTAAAAACTCTTCTTTCATAATTAAAATATCTCTGATAAAAATAATAAAAGATTCCTATCTGTTATAATATTTCTTAAATTACATAATTATTTAAAGTAAATACAAGAATTGGTTTGATTATGAGTAAATCAAAAAAATTAATTAAAGCTGAAGAAATATTTAATAGCATTAGCCATGGGATTGGAGTGATGGTATCAATAGCGTGTTTGATTCTACTAGTAGTATTTTCATCAATTGAAGGTAATGTGTTAAAAATAGTGAGTTTTAGTATTTTTGGCTCATCAATGATAGCGTTATACATTTCGTCAACTTTGTTTCATAGCACAAAAAATTTACGAAAAAAATCACGTCGTAATATATTTGATCATTCTATGATTTATATTTTAATTGCAGGCACTTACACACCAATCAGTCTAGTTGCTCTTCATGGAGCATTTGGGTGGGTTATTTTCGGAATAATCTGGTCTTTAGCAATAGCAGGCGTTATTTATAAACTCTTTTTCTATAATGGTACCAATCAAGAAAGAAAACTTTCGACCTGGTTATATGTTGCTATGGGTTGGATTATCATTATCGCGATTGTTCCATTACTAAGAAATGCATCAAGTATCACACTCTGGTTTCTTTTAGCGGGTTGTTTAAGTTATAGTCTAGGAGTTGCATTTTTTCTGATTAAGAAAATTCCATTTGGCCATGGCATTTGGCATCTTACGATCTTAGGAGGTACAACATGTCACTTTTTTGCATTTTTATTCATGGTAGTGTAAAAAAAAAGGCTGTTAAAAACAGCCTTTTTCTTAGAAGTTACAATACTTATTAAAAAGCACCATAAGTAATATTCTCGAAATATCTTTCACCTTCTTGAGTTGCAATTCCAATTGGAGCAGCCATATAGGTTTTTGTGTCTTCTGAATTATCAAGCTGAGTTTGTTCTGCTTGAAAATCAACAGGAGTGATCGTTACAGGAACACCTGCATGAACAGCTGTAGGAAGTTGAATTGAATAAGTTCCATCAGATACAGTAGCTTCATACTGTAAAACTTGATAAGTATATCCTACAATAGGATTTTGAACTAAATCTCGTGAATTAATACGAAAAACTAGTTTTATTCCGTTTGGAACATCTTCTGCATTTGCATTAGTAAGATCTAATTCGCATTCAACAGTACCAGAAACTGTAACCATTTGCAAAGGGTCTGGAGTTTCTTCTTCTTCTTTACAACCTGTGAACATTAACATTACGCCGAAAGCAGCGATTAACATAATTGAAATAATATTTTTCATAACATTAAATTTTAAAATTATTACTCTTTTTCATTAAATACTAAAAATGGAACATTAAAAACAAAGTACCTGAAGTGAAGCTATCTACACCAATAGTTCCATCATTAGGAAGCTCTGTTGTTACTTCTTCGATATCTGTACCAGTCCAATTTTGAACTGTTTGGAAACCTCCATCGTTTTGGAAATTAAATCCCAATCCCATTTCACCACCAATAGACATTTTTGGAGCGAAAAAATATTCTACACCAATTACACCTCGAGCAACAACACCTAAAGCTCCATTGTTATAGGTTTCTAAAACTCTAGAACCTCCAGAAACTTCAGCACCTAAACCAAAATCATAAAAAGCTGGAGAATTAAATTCTGTTGTCATTTCGTTACCATAATTAAATGTGTCAGTCCAACTATTATAGTTGAAGAAAGCTCCACCACCATAATAACCCTGAATACGACCTTTACCACGATACATTAAGAAGTCTCCACCAACACCTATGTTAGTAGAATTAAATGTGTTAACATCTGTAACTGTAACTAAAGGATCTGGAATTGTTTGATCCATGGTTACAAACTCCCTATCTATGGTATTGACATATCCCAATCTAACAGCACCACGAACTGCTATATCATCTTCAAGATAATACTTCACATAAATAAGATTGTTAGCATTGAAAATACCATTAATAAAGGCGAAATTGGCATTATTACCAGTTGCGAAGCCGTTGAATAAATCACCAAAAAAACCAAGCACAGGCATCGCGTCAATACCTAATGCAATATCTCCTTGTTGAGGTAAGATCGATTCCCCACGTTTCGACAGCATGTCCACCTCTTGCGCAAATAAACCTACTGAAAGGAATATGGCACAAATCAAAATTGTTAATTGTTTCATAATCGAAAGACATTAATTAAACATAATTTTATCAATGCAAATATACTTTATTTTTGACAAATCAAACAATTATAACAGTTTTTTTACATTTTGGTTCTACATAAAACAATATTTTATAATACTTGTATTAATAAATCTAAAGATTCAAAAAATTGATATTCTTAAAAAATCTGACTTAAAGGGATATATTATTTAGATATTATTTACGTTACACTCAATTTGCTTTTTTTCCTGATTTATCTTATTTTGAAGAACAAACAATAGGTATAAAATGATTTCTTGTAATTGCAAAAAAAAACTGCTCGCAAAATAGCGAGCAGTCAAGAGTGTCAAGACACCTTAATATCTTTTATCTTTTATGACGACCTTCGTCAGAGACAGTTAATTTTTTTCTGCCTTTAGCTCTTCTTTTAGCCAAGACTTTACGACCTTCTACTGAAGCCATTCTTTCTCTGAAACCGTGTTTATTCCTTCTTTTTCTGTTTGAAGGTTGAAATGTCCTTTTCATTTGTATATATTTTTTACGTTATCATTTTTAAAACGGACTGCAAAAATAGTATTTTTATTTTTGAATCAAAAAGAAATTGCAGTTTTTTTTATTTTTTTAATGGAAGAAAAATTATTTTTTTCGTTTCAAAAAATTCCGAATCAAAAAAATCAGTAATTTCAAAGACTTCTGCCTTAGCAAAAGGCTTCAATTCTTCTGCAAAATCTCCACCTTTAAGATAGATTATTCCGCGTCGTATTTTATCATTCTTTGTTCTAATTAAACCATTTGATAACTCTACAAATTTAGGAAATGCAGTTACAGCTCTGCTTACAATAAAATCATAAACAGGAGGAAGATTTTCAGCACGTGTTTGAATTGCATTGACATTTGTCAACTTTAACTCTTCGGAAATCGCTTTTACTGCTAAGATTTTCTTGCCAATACTATCTACAAGATCAAATTTAACCTCAGGAAACAGAATTGCAAGCGGAATACCTGGAAAACCACCACCAGTACCAATATCAATTATTTTGGTGTCTTTTGCAAAAGAAAACACTTTTGCAATCGCTAGAGAATGTAAAATATGTCTTTGAAAAAGATGTTCAACATCATTACGACTAATTAGATTAAGTTTAGCGTTCCATTCAGGAAACACTTTCAATAATATTCTAAATTGATCAATTTGCTTTTTAGTAATCCCAGGAAAATATTCTTTAATATCAGAATCCATATTAAATTTTGCCGTTTTTTGCATTAACTAGTGGTGCGAGGAGTTCTCTAGCTCTAAACAATTGGGCCTTAACCGTCCCAAGTGGCAATTGCATCTCAGCAGCAATTTCTTCATAACTAAACTCTTGATAATAACGCAAATCTATTAATCGAGCATAACGTGGTTTTAGCGTTTTTATCATTTTTTTTAATTCAATTGCCTTTTGCGATTTAATAACCAAATCCTCCGGGTTTAGATTCTTACTCTCAAAGTTCGAATTATCAGGATCATGAAAATCCACTCCCGAATCAAATGATTGAGGTCTAATTTTCTTCTTTCGGACAAAATCTATACAATTGTTAATTGCAATCCTAAACAACCATGTGCTAAAAGCATAAACAGGAGTATATTGTGAAAGATTATTAAAAGCCTTACCAAATGTTTCCATGGTTAAGTCTTCAGCATCATTTTCATTTCCAATTTTTTTGAGCAATAAGAAATAAATAGAATCCTGATATCTGTCCAACAATTCTGCATAAGCCCTCTCCTCTCCTTGAAGAGCAAGATCAATAATTTCAAGATCTCTTTGCGCTTTTGCTGAAAAATTGCTGCGTTCTACCATGTTTTTATCTTGTAAATGAATCGGTTAGCAACTATTACCATTAAATAAAAAACCAGTGCAAAGATATCAAATAAAATAAAATAATGGAAAGCAATTTTAGTATTAAATAGTTTCCTACTATTTGTTCCGACAAAATACAAATATAACAGCCTTAAAGTCAATATTGTAACAATTGTACTCCAAAACGGGGTAAACAACAAAATAAAAGCACTGAGGAAAATAAAAGTCTTGGAGATCACATCAATTGAAGTAAATACTTTTGCAAAAAACGTGTATTTTGAAGAAGTAGAAATATGTCTTGACTTTTGCTTAACATAAGCAATAACTGATTTCGCAGGCGTAGATATGGTGAAAGATTCCGGACTTAAGCATATTGTTGTGTTGTTGTCATTTGCTACCTGAGAAATAAACAAATCATCGTCACCTGATAAAATCTCTTTATGAGATTCAAATCCATCATTTTTCAGCCAAACACTTTTTGTATATGCTAAATTACGACCAACGCACATATATGGTTTCCCAAAAACAATAGATACCATATATTGCAAAGCAATCAAATATGTATCATAATTTATAAAACCATTAATAAATCCACCTGTACTCTCATAAGCCCCATAACCAACAATGATTTCTTTTTGAGTACTAAATTTCGAAACCATTGATGAAATCCACATATCAGAAGACGGATAACAATCTGCATCAATAAATAAAAGGTGTTCGTACTTGCTTTCTCTAATACCTACCGTTAAAGCCTGTTTTTTACCAACATGATTAATCAGATTAATCACTTTGAAATTTGAGTGGATTTTTTTGAAGGACTCTGCAATCTCAAGGGTATTATCTTCTGAACAATCGTTAACCACAATGACTTCAAAATCGGGATAGTTCTGTTGTAGAATTTTTGGCAGATTTGTTTTTAGATTATTTTCCTCATTTCTAGCCGCTATTATTATTGATACAGGTAAATTCGTTTTATCTACCTCATCCGATTTACATGCTTGCTTTCTAATTTTCAAGTTAAGGTAAGTATGGAACCCAAATTGAATCAAAATTGAAACCAAAAAGACTGCAAGAGTTACCAAAACCATCCAACTGATAATCAAATTATTGTATATAAGTGCTGATATCAATCTATTCCTGATTTGGGTTTAAATGAAATATTATTCTGAATCTTGTTTACAGTTTACTTTTTGCCTCTTCCCATATTGCATTCATTTCGTCGAGACTCATATCTTTCAAATCAATTCCTTGTGATATAGTTTTCTTTTCAAGATAATTAAACCGCTTAATAAACTTAGTATTAGTCTTCTCAAGAGCATTTTCTGGATTTATACCATATAACCTTGCTGCATTAATAATTGAAAACATAAAATCTCCAAATTCTGCCTCTATATCCTTTTCGCTACCATTTTTTACTTCATGCATAAGCTCGTGATATTCTTCCAAAACTTTATCCCAGACCTGTTCTTTTTCGTCCCAATCAAAACCAACGCCACGAGCTTTATCTTGAATTCGATGTGCCTTAATTAAAGCAGGCAAGCCTTTCGGCATTCCACCAAGTACGGTTTTCTTTTTGCCTTCTTTAAGTTTTAGTCTTTCCCAGTTTTCTTCGACATCTTGAGCAGATGATACCTTTACGTCACTAAATATGTGTGGATGTCTATATATTAGTTTCTCGTTAATTCCTTTTATGACATCAGTAATATCAAATTTCTCTCTCTCCTGTCCTATTTTTGCATAAAAAACGATATGTAGAAGGATGTCACCCAATTCTTTTCTAATTTCTTCGTCATTCTCATCTTCTACAGCTTCGGCAAGTTCGTATACCTCCTCTATAGTAAGAGTTCTTAAACTTTGATTTGTTTGTTTGCTGTCCCAAGGACAAGCCTCCCGCAATTGGTCCATTATATCGAGTAGACGTTTAAATTCTGCAAGTCTTTTATCCATAAAGCATTTAATTTGCTGCAAATTTAAGAAATATTACAAGAAATATTGTATGAAAAAGAGGCATCAGAAAAACTGTGCCTCTCAGTATATTATAAAATGTATTACTATACTAATCCAGAGAATCCCATAAATGCTAGAGCCAATATCCCAGCCATAACTAGAGCTGCAGGAATTCCTTTCATTGCTTTAGGAATTGGTAATTTATCGATATGTTCTCTTAATCCAGCAAAAATCACTAATGCAAGTAAGAATCCTAATGATGTTCCTACAGCATATACAACACTATAAGCAAGATTAAAATCCTTATCAATTACAAGAATTGCGACACCAAGAATTGCACAGTTGGTAGTAATCAAAGGCAAGAAAACTCCTAAAGCCTGATATAATGAAGGGCTGATTTTCTTAAGGATAATTTCAACCATCTGAACAAGAGATGCAATAACAAGAATAAATGCAATTGTACGCATATATTCGATTCCTAAAGATGCCAAAATATAAGTATAAATTAACCAAGTAACTATGGTAGCTAAAGTCATTACAAAAAGCACAGCTCCTCCCATACCAATGGCAGTTTTCACTTTACCAGAAACACCTAGAAAAGGACAAATTCCAAGGAATTGAGCTAATACAATATTATTAACAAATATTGCTCCTATTATTATTAAAATATATTCCATGATAATAAATTTTATTTTTTTCTAATTACTTTACTTACTTATTTTTTTCATCAAAACGATAAGATATGCTAACCCAAAGAAAGCACCAGGAGCTAATACAAAAACTAAAATCCCATCTGCTTGAATGAATTTAAATCCGAAAATTGACAAGCTTCCTAATATTTCTCTAACTGAGCCTAATAATGTTAATGCAAAGGCAAAACCAAGTCCCATACCTAACCCATCAATAAATGATGAAAATACAGTGTTCTTTGATGCAAAAGCTTCAGCACGACCAAGTACAATACAGTTAACAACAATAAGAGGGATAAACAATCCTAAAGATTCATATAATGCTGGCACATAGGCAGCCATAACAAGATCTATTATTGTAACAAAAGATGCTATTACAACAATAAATGCAGGGATACGAACTTTATCTGGAATCAAACTTTTTATAAGTGAGATAACGACATTTGAGCCGATTAGTACAAAAGTTGTAGCCAAACCCATTGCTAGACCATTAATTGCTGAAGTTGTTACACCTAATGTTGGACAAAGGCCCAATAATAGGATAAATACAGGATTTTCTTTAAAAAATCCTTTTGTAAAATTCTTTAAATTACTCATTATTCGTTTCCTCCATCATTTGGTTCAACATTTATTTCAGCATCCACATCTTCTTCCAAAGTTTCGACATTTTCTGTTTCAATAACTTCTTCAGGAGTTCCTTCTGCTAATTCTTCTACACTAGGTTTGTTTGCCATAAAAACCGTCCAAGCAGTTTGAATTGCACCACAATAAGCTCTTGATGTAATTGTTGCTGCAGTAATGGCATCAACTTCTCCGCCATCTTTAGTGACTTTCAACTGTTGGTCTTTCATAATTGAAATATCCATTCCTTTAAATTGCTCATTCCAACTACTAACAGACTTACTTGATTTATCACCTAACCCAGGAGTTTCCTTATGCTCTAGCACGTCAGAATCAATTATAACCCCATTTACATCAAACCCCACCATTACTCTAATTAGACCACCAAATCCGTTAATTGAAAAAGTGTTTACTGCTGTTCCTAAAATCTCATTATCTACAGTGATTGTATATAAATAAACTTCTTTTCCTTCAACTTCAACAATATCTGTAACAATTTCACCTTTATCAGCGCCTGGTACAACTATATTTATAGCTGCTTTAAGTTTTTCGTCTTTAGCTTTCTGAATTGGATCTTTAGTGATATTATAAACATATCCGAGTGCGACTGCAGCCACTGCTGTAATAACAAACAGTGTTAACGTCATATTTAAAAATGTACTTTCTTTCTTAGCCATAACACTTATTTTTTAATGGTTTCGCCAAAACGCTTTGGTTTTGCCCAGTTATTAATTAAAGGTACAACAGCATTCATTATCAGGATAGCAAATGATACACCTTCGGGATATGCTCCCCAAACTCTGATAAGGACAGTAATTACTCCGATTCCAAAACCGTAAAGCAACATACCTTTCGGTGTCATCGGAGAAGTTACCATATCAGTAGCCATAAAAATAGCTCCTAATAATAAACCTCCGGTTAATAGATGGAACATAGGATTTGCATAAGACTCAGGATTTATTCCATAAAGAATTGCAGTAAATATCGCAACAGTACCAAGAATAGAAACAGGAATATGCCAAGTAATAATTTTTCGGAATAACAGAAACAAACCACCTAAAATAAGTGCAGCTGCTGATATTTCGCCAAGCGAGCCTCCCATCTGTCCTATAAACATCTCTCCATAGGAATATGGCATAGAATCCATTATGGATGAAAACGTTTGCCCATTATTTAGACCTTCCTTTACAATTGCCAATGGTGTTGCTCCAGTCTGAGCATCAGTCATTGCAAAGTTTAACACTTTTGTGACAGGCCAAGAAGTCATTTGAACTGGGAAGGAAATTAGTAAGAATACACGTCCTACCAAAGCGGGGTTAAATGGATTGTTTCCTAAACCACCAAAAGACATTTTTCCAATTCCGATTGCAACCAATGCTCCAATAACAATTATCCACCAAGGCAAACTGGATGGCACATTAAAAGCCAACAACATACCTGTTACAACAGCAGAACCGTCAACAATAGTAAGTTTACCTTTTAAAAAGACTTTTTGAAAAAGCCATTCAAAAAACACACATGCTGCAATTGCTATCAGATTAACTCTAATTGCATCAAACCCAAAATAGTAAACAGACACAAGCAAAGCAGGTATCATAGCAATCACAACTCCGTACATGATTTTCTTTACAGAATCCTTTCCGTAATCATGTGGAGACATTGAAACTGTTAACTTATTAATAGCCATTATTTTATGATTTTTTTGATCTTAATATTTTATTTAAATTCGCTTTCCCTAACCTGATGTAATCAAGTAGTGGAACTCCTGCCGGACATGTATATACACAAGAACCACATTCCATACAATCAAGTACTCGTTCTTTTTGCAATTCTTCATACATTTTCACCTTGCTCATATTTTTGAGCTGGAATGGTTCTAATCCCATTGGACAAACAGAAGCACATCTACCACATCGTATACAATTGTATTGTTCAGGACGAGAAGCCGACTCTTCAGGAAAAATCAAAACTCCTGAAGTTCCTTTAGTAACTGGGACCGTATCTGTATTAACAGCTTTTCCCATCATTGGACCGCCATTAACAATTTTACCTGTATCTTCCGGCAAACCACCTGCAGCATCGATAAGTAAATTAATCGGAGTCCCGATTCTTGCTAGAATATTCGATGGCTTTTTAACTGATTTACCAGTAACAGTAACTACTCTTTCGAATAAAGGTTTGTTTTTCTGTACAGCTTCGTAAACGGCAAATGCAGTACCTACATTCTGAACAACACACCCAACATCAATTGGCAATCCACCAGAAGGGACTTCGCGATTAAGAATAGATTTTATTAGCTGTTTTTCACCACCTTGAGGATACATAACCTTAAGAGCTTGAACTTCAATGTTATCAAATTTCTTTGCAACTTCGGTCATATGCTTAATTGCATCCGGTTTATTATTTTCAATACCTATTAATACTTTTTCAGCAGCAATAGCTTTTTGAATCAATTTACATCCTATCATAATCTCTTCTGCTTTCTCCATCATAATCTGATGATCGGCAGTAAGATATGGTTCACATTCAACAGCATTGATTACAAGATGCTGACAAGTTTTACCTGGAGGAACAGATAATTTTACATGTGTAGGAAATGTTGCTCCACCAAGACCAACTACACCTAATTCTGCAACTTTTTTTCTAATATCGTCCGCCGAAATATCTGTATTTGCATTTATTCCTGACGATTTATCAATCGTTTCCATCCACTCATCACCATCTACAGCAATAACAACACAAGTTTTCTTGTATCCAGATGTATCAAGAATTTTATCTATCTTAATAACTGTTCCGGAAACAGATGAATGAATATTTGCAGAAACAAATCCTGTACTTTTAGCTATCAATTGGCCAACTTTCACTTTATCGCCTTTAGCGACTACAGATTCAGATGGAGCTCCAATATGCTGAGCTATCGGGATATTAACCTGTTTAGGTAAATCAATGCTTTCGATAGGCTTTCCTACCGAGAATTTATTCTCTTTTGGATGGACTCCGCCTTTTGGAAATGTTTTTAACACTGTTGTATCTCCTATAATTAGTTTATTAATCAGTTTGCGACTTCGGTTTTTTCAGCAGGTTTTTCTTCTTTAACTTTACGTGGAGGAAAATTTAGCTCCAGGATTGCTCCTGTTGGACACTCACTTACACACTTACGACAAAGTTTACACTTATCGGAATCAATGTATGCACATAAATTCTCAACAACAATTGCATCAAAAGCACAAACTTTAACACATTTACCACAACCAATACACGCAGAATCACAAGCTCTTTTGGCAGGAGCTCCTTTATCTTTATTTACACAAGAAACATAAATACGTCTGCTTTTCTTCCCTTTATTTCTAAGTTCGATAATATCTTTCGGACAAGCTGTAACACAAGCTCCGCAAGCTGTACAATTTTCCTCATCAACAATTGGCAATCCTGATTCCTCATCAATATGAATTGCATCAAAAGTACAAGCATCTACACAATCGCCCAAACCAAGACATCCGTATGCACAATCAGTATCACCACCAAAAAGCGCTGCAGAAACAGCACAACTTGAAGGTCCTTCGTAATCAGAAGTCTTACGTCTTCGATCATGTGTTCCATTACATCTGACAACCGCAATTTGAGGTTCCTTCTCTTCAGCAGTCATACCCAAAACATTAGCAATGCCTTTCATCACATCATTACCACCTGCTGGGCAAAACATACCATCTAAACTATCTGCTTTAACACAAGCCTCAGCAAACCCACGACAACCAGGATAACCACATCCACCACAATTTGCACCTGGAGTCATGGCTTCTGCCTCATCAATACGAGGGTCTTCAACAACTTTAAATTTCTGTGCTACTACATACAAAATTACCGCCAACACAACACCCAGAACACTTAAAGCAATTAACGTATTAAGAATAATGTCCATAATTTAATAATTAAATTTTCTCTATATCAAAATTAAATTCTCGCTTAATTTTATCTTTTAATAAATACAATACATAGTAATAAGGTCCTAAAAGAACTATTGACAACAAACCAGAAATCCCTTCAGATACACCTAACATCATCAATGTAAACAAAGTAGATACAACGACAATAAATGGCATAAGATAACCTAAGAACAAAGCTTTCATTCCTAAAGATTGACGCATAATAACATTAACCTTTTCACCCACATTAAAGAAATTCTTATCGGTTCTAACCTCTATCG
>Ga0075120_10002333_pt1 | contig 13827 bp, 8 predicted proteins | sample AntAceMetag02UKL_FD_69792 | JGI IMG/M metagenome (GOLD analysis project Ga0075120, IMG submission 69792) | Saline lake microbial communities from Ace Lake, Antarctica - Antarctic Ace Lake Metagenome 02UKL | ecosystem: Environmental > Aquatic > Non-marine Saline and Alkaline > Saline | place... | reverse complement strand
ATTGGCATCAATAACATCAGAACATCTTCGTCAGTATTTTCGTTATCTTTAGGTAAAATAATACCTGCACGTGTTGGGTCAGACAATTCAAAAACCACTTCAGTTGTAGAGAGGTTATTCAATATTTCAATCAAGAAATTTGATTTAAATCCAATTTCCATTTCATCACCATCATACTGACAGTTAATAACTTCGTTACCAGCAATAGCATAATCGATATCCTGAGCATTAAGCACAACCTGATTTCCGGATATTCCTAAGCCCACAAGATTACTTGCCTGATTAGCAAAGATTGCTACTCTCTTAAGTGCATTATATAAATCTACTCTATCAACAACTAGTTTATTAGGATTATCTTTTGGAATTACAGTACTGTAATTTGGATAGACTCCCTCTACAAGACGACAAATCAACTGAAAGTTTTCAAAACTAAAAACAGCATTTTTATCATCAAATTCAAGAGTAACATCAGTAAAAGCTTTTGGCAAAACACCTTTCAAAATTGCTGCTGGTTTTTTAGGCAGAATAAAAGATGCATCCTCTTCAGTTTTTATAGATTTGTTTGTATACTTAACAAGTTTATGTGCGTCAGTTGCAACAAAATTAATACCTTTAGAATGGAGTTCCATATAAATCCCATTCATAACTGGTCTCAACTCATCATCACCTGTTGCAAAAATTGTAGAAGTAATCCCACTGTATAAAACATCAGGTGCGATATCAACTCTAGTAACCTTATCTGCTTTCAAGGTAGGAATCTGAGGGAAGTCCTCGCCATTCTGACCAACAAGAGTATATTTACCTGTTGAAGAAACAATGTTTATTTTCTGATCTTCAATATCAATATTGAATGATAGTGGTTGCTCTGGTAATTCTTTCAAAATCTCCAGAAATTTCTTTGTATCAACCGCAATAATACCTTCTCCGTTACTTGAGTCCAAACTGAGTTTTGTTGTAAGGGTACTTTCCAAATCGCTGGCAGTTACCTTTAGCACTCCTTCTGTAACTTTAAACAAAAGATTATCGAGAATTGGTAAAGAGTTCTTTGAACCAACAACTTTGCTAACTAACTGCAAGTGCTCCAACAAATGAGAACGTGATACTACAAAATCCATATAATTATTTTTAAAATTATTTGTAAAATTAAAAGCTAAAAATACAAATTATGCTTTGTATTTTTATCCATTCTAGATTCTATTTATTCATTTTTTATGAACAACGAATGTTTAATTCTTAATCATGCAGATTGCATAAGAATAATATGAGATTTACAGTAAGTCTATAACTATTCTGCAGATTTTAATCTGTCTAATCTGAAATTCTGAATACTCCAACTAATTGGATCAAGAATATAATACTGTAGGAAAACGACTTCGGAGTCGTCATTAATTACACCATATAACCTATCAATATCCCAATCATACAAATTACCTTCATCATCGACAGATTGATTAATATTTTTGCGCAAATATGCCCGAAATGATGTTACTTTACCTGAGCGATCCTCAACTTCATATCTCACAGCCATTGGCTCTTTTAACAAACTATCTAGTTTATGCTCTTGAAATTCTTCACTTATCAATGCCTCAAACCCAATAAATTTGACTCTTCCAATATATTCTTTGATTTGCACTGTATCTACTGCAAAATTAACCGGACTGCCATCAGGCTTTGTTATTCCATAAGTATTATCACCATTACTGTATACAGTAAAGCCATCTTCAGGGTTTCTTGGATATTCAACTGCAACTTTTGCAATTTTGTCGAAACGATAATTAAAAACCACTCTACTACGCCATTCGTTAACATCCGGCAAATATCTTACTGTAAGGTAACCGGTAAATCCTGGGATTTGAGTAACAAATGGTAAGTCAGAGCCCTCCATAATCATATAAGTACCTGTATTGTCGGGCGTTACACCACCAACGTAATAAGTTTTTACAAGATCCCCTTTTTGATAAATCTGAGCTTTAATTCCTGTTACCGACAAATCTTTAAGAACTTTGTCAAGTTTAGCATCAGGCACCGGAGAACTTACTTCAACATTTCTAATTGTTGAAAGCAAAACATTAATTAAATCTTTTCTTACCAAATACTCATCATTAACCATCCAAACACCGTCAATTTTTTCTAATGTTACTGAACTATTACGATCAGCTAAAAATATTTTATCAATACTTGCAGTATCTTCAACAGCAAAATCACGAAGCACTTTTTGCTCATCAGCATTCTCCCAAAAATATACAACAGCAACAATTGCAGCTAATACTACAACAATAATCAACAGCACTACATTTGACTTCTTCATATATTTAAAACTCTAACATTATAAATTATGTTTCGCACGAAGCAATTAAAATCTATGCTCCATATTTTAATACACCCATGCTCTACCTTCAACAAATGTGTCTACATCATCATATTTTGTTTCGATATGATAAGTTCCATCAGCATTCATATATCCCCATTTATCATTTGAGTCCATATATGGATAATATTGACTCTCCCCTCTTGGTTTCATTCTAATAATCTCGTGTTGAGAGAAATACTTTCCATCACAATTATAAAAATATTTCATTAAATTTAACTCACAGATAAAATACCCTGAATTATCACAATTTCCATAAATTTTATCAAACTTTAATGGAATAATAAAATTCCCAAGAGTATCAATAACCCCGTATTTATCGTTAATTCCTACCACTGCTTTACCATTCTTAAAACTTTTCGCATCATCATAAATTGGTTTAATTACCCAAGTATTAGTACGATCAAAATAACCATTTCCTGTACGATCGGGTTTAGTATACGCTTCTGCCAATCCACATGAAAAGCCTTCCATATTACTTGTAAGTGCAGGTGTGAAAACTACTTTTCCAGTTTTATCAATCAAATTTGTTTTTCCATTTATCTGAACCCTACATTCTCCATTCCGAAACCCAGAATATCCTGCTTGGATGAAACTAAAAGGAATTACAAGTTCGCCACTTTTATTCATAAATCCGTACTTACCAACTTCAGCCTCTGCCGGACATAAACAGATTAATCCTTCATAAAACCATGGATCGCCTGTATATTCGATTGGAATCACTTCCTCTCCTTTAACATTTATAAAACCCATGTTAAGACCTTGGTAAACAGCACACATACCTTCGTGAATGGAGCCAACTTTTTCGTAAGTTTTCTCAGTAATACGTTTTCCAGTTTTGTCAATTAGAAAAAACCCATCCTGATCCGGTATTTTCACCCATGAAACGCCATCAACGAAATCATATTTCCTTGATTTACTAGAATCATAAATGGGATTTATAACGACTTTTCCACTTTTGTCAATAAATCCAATACGCCAATATGCTTTACCATTTTCAACAATGGTTGTTTTAAATTTTGCCATACCATCCGAAAATGGCCAAACATAATGTGCTTCGAATTCGAACATTACATCGCCCTGCTCATTAATGCATTTATATTGTTTCTGGGCAAATAACGAAAATGATAATACAATGATAATTAATAAACTTACAATTTTTTTCATGGTTAATTATATTTGGTTTTGTAATTCAGAAATTTCCTATCATATTTAAACTTTCGGAATAACACAACAAGCATACCAATAATAATGATGATTAACACCGGTATAAATGAATTTACATAAACCCACATGAACATTTTCTGCTTTAGCTTTGTTGAGTCAAGTGTTCTTACTTTCATTTCCCGCATTCTCAAAGAAATTAAATCCTCATCAGCACAAAGATAATTTACACAATTAACAATAAACTGAGTATTCCCCGGAGTAAACTGCTCTGTATAATATTTATCATAACCAAGAGGAAATGGCTGCGTATTATCACCCATTTCTTTGACTTCATTTCTAATAAAATCACCATCAGAAATAACAATCATTTTAGTTGGTTTACTCTTTTCAACATATACAAATTCATCACTTTCGTAAAATTCCTGAGATAAACGATTAACATAATTAGAAGTAAATTCTCCTTCCAACAGTACTGCTATTGCCATACCTGGCTTGTTGAAAGTTTGCATTTCAGGGTCATCTCTAATGATTTCGAGATTAACTTCAACAGGATGTGTTAATGATTTTGCATATTGTGATGTTCGCAAAAGTATTGTCTTTTTTATTTTCGGATCTAATCCAACTGTATCAATAGAACTCACGAAATGAGTCCGCATTGGCTCCAAATTACGTAATAAGTGATGATCCAATAAAGTATCAGGAATTATAACCGGAAAATAATACCATGGTTTTGGTTCAAACTGAGGTTGTCCATCAATCGTGTTAACATAAACAGGGATATTAAGACATCTTAGATCTTGAATAAGATCAGGGTTGATTCTAATACCATACTTGAATAATTGATCGTCAAGATTAATATCATTAATCATTGCCATTTCGAAAGGTTTGGTGCTTAGACTATCCATACTCACTTTCATCCATTCCACTAACCAGATAACTTTACCTCCCTGCATAATATACTGATCAAGAATAAATTTATCCTTCTCGGTAAAGTATGCCTGAGGTTTTGCAACAATCACGACAGCATATTCGTCAAGCGCATTAAGAGCCTTATTCATGTTAACTCTGTCGATCTGATAATATTTTGACAATGATGTCATGATATCATATGTCTCATATTCCGACAACTCTTTATGTCCTTCGAGAAAAGCAACTTTTTGTAATTCCCTACTTGTTAGCATCCATATGGCATGAATAAAATCACGTTCAAGTTCTGTTTCTGATAAGCCTTCAAAATCACTGCCTGCAGTAAGATTATTATTTATTAAGTTTACAGGAAATTCCTTTCCATCGTATTTCACCAAAGCTGCAGCAAAAACCATCTTTTCAGATGAGCCACCATCATTTGACTGACTAATATAAGTTGGATTTAATCCTTTATTATAAAGCTGCCAGTAAATCTCTTGATTATAGTTTGGATCGTCATCCTTAAACGGATTTTTAAAGACAACTTCAATTTTGTTAGAATAAGAAGCAAAATTATCTAAAAATTCCTTAACGATTTTACGATATCTGACAAGTTCTACAGGAAGATTATCACTTTCGAGATATATTTCGATATACACCTTATCCTGCAAACTCTTCAAAATATTTCTCGAAATTGGGGTGATAGTAAAACGTTTTTCTTTTGTAAGGTCGATGCGGAAAAAAACCATTGAAGAAAGCACGTTAAAAACCACAATAAGAATAAGGATAAGCGAAGCCTGAACAATGTTCTGCTTCCTCAAAATCCGGCGTGTTTTTTTAATCTTTTTTACCATATTTTTACCATTTACGACTTTCTAATCTAAGTTTTGTTAGAAAAATAAATATGCTAATAACACTCAAAAAATAAACAATATCGCGACTATCGACAACTCCTCTACTTAAGGAACGATAATGATCGTTTATACCTAAAGCGATTACTATATCCGAGACCTTACCTGAAAATCCTAGAAAAGCGATATTATCAAAGCCAAGAAAGAAAATATAACACAAAACGACACTCAATAAAAAGGCTATAATTACATTTTTAGATAAGCTACTTGCAAATACACCTATTGCCGAATATACAGCAGCAAGAAAAAACAGTCCAATATAAGAGCCGAATATTGCTCCAAAATCAACATTCCCTACAGGATCCGCCAGAGAATTAATCGAAAATAGATAAAACATTGTTGGGATAAGTGCAATTAGAACTAATACAACTGCAGCGAGGTATTTCGAGATTACAATCTGAAATTCAGACAAAGGTCTAGTGAGCAACAACTCCATTGTACCCGATTTTAACTCTCCTGCAAATAAATTCATTGTTATAGCAGGTACCAAGAACAAAAACACCCATGGCGAAATAACAAACAAAGTGTCAATATTTGCAATACCAATGTCAAACACATTAAATGAGCCTCTGAAAATCCACATAAACATGGAATTCACCAACAGGTACACAATCACCACCATATAGCCTGTTATTGATGAAAAGAACTCCTTTATTTCTTTTAAAAACAGTGTAACCATTTAATTAAGATATTAATTGTTTGCAAATTTACCTTTTTTTTCTGTATCACAAAATATGAAGAAAAATTATATGATGGCCTGATAACATCGGTCAGAAGTCAGATAAACCAAGCAAATGATCCCCAAAGTTTTTCCATAGACTATCGATTACCACATTCTTATTAAACCCTAACTGTTAAATAAATTTTATTTTGCTCCAAAGAGCTTTTGAGTTAAAACTTATATTTGCAAATATTATTTTCTGTAATGAGACATTTTTTTGTAATAATTATTCTTCTAATTTTAAGTCTAGGGCTAAAATCTCAGAGTTACAATTCTTATTTTCATCAATTTGAATTGAAGATGCATTATGGAATAACCATACCTCATCATGAACATATGGGTTACATTATTAACAGTAACATTGCCATTGCAGAGTTAGATTATTCAATAAAAACAGATGGTTCAAAGCCATGGCATCACACTTGGCGTTTTCCTGAGATAGGAGTAGGATATTTAATTGGCGGACTTGGAAACATTAATGTTTTTGGATTTTCTCAATCTGCATTTTTCTTTTATGGAATCCCAATTATTGAAAACGATAAGTTGCTTTTTAAATATCGTATGGGAACTGGGATTGCATATTTAAGCGACAAATTCGACTACCGAGCCAATTACTACAATATTGCAATCGGATCTCACTTTAATGCACATTTACAATTTTCTATTATATGCGACTATAAACCTTTTGAAATCCTCCTATATTTTAGTGGTGGATTAACATTCAATCATTTTTCTAACGGTGCAGTCGAGACACCCAATCTAAGTCTTAATCAAGTAACTGCAAACTTAGGAGTAAAATACCTATTTTCCGATTACACTTATTCTTTACCAAAAATACAATCTCAATATATGTATAATTCTGAACTTGAGCTTTCAGCTTATTATACATCTGCTGTAAAAGAAAACTCAACTTACGAAAACAAAAAGTACTTTATTAACTCTTTGACTTTTGATGCAGCATCCAGGGTTTCGATGAAACGTAGCCTTGGTGGCGGAATAAATATTATTTTAGATCCTTCGATAAGACCACTCATGGAAGATGACTATAATAATGTTTCAAATCTTTTCAGAATTGGCATACATGTAATGCAAGAGTTATATTTAACCGACAAACTATCAATGATGATGTATCTAGGAACATATGCTCTCAATTCATACAAACCAGAAGGCAAAAAAATCTTAGTTTACAGCAAAATTGGCGTAAAATATACTTTCGAAGAATTATTCTTTTTGACCATTAACTTAAAAACACATACGAGCGTTACTGATTATATTGAGTTAGGTGTTGGAATAAGATTGTACTGAAAATCTCATACAAATAAAACCTAACAAATTAAATATCAATTATTTAATAATATTTCCCCATTATATCGAAAACAAATTGTACCTTTGCGGACTTAAATAATTTTACGAAGAATACATATGTTAACATTTGACAATTTTGATTTAAGCAATGATATTTTATCTGCAATCAAAGAACTTGGGTTTATCAACCCAACACCAATTCAAGAAAAAGTAATACCACATCTTTTAAATGAACCCGAAGACCTTGTAGGTCTTGCACAAACAGGAACCGGAAAAACTGCAGCATTTGGGCTGCCAATCCTACAACAAGTCAATCCTGATATTTTTCACACTCAGTGTATAATTTTAAGCCCGACACGTGAATTATGTATTCAAATCAGCAAAGACATGCAAAATTATGCTAAATTCATGTCTGGGATTAGAATTACTGCAGTTTACGGAGGTGCATCAATAGAAAATCAGATACGTGATCTAAAAAAAGGAGCACATGTAATAGCTGGTACTCCAGGTAGAGTACTCGATTTAATTAAGAGAAAAGTTCTTAAAATCGATAAAATCTCATTCCTAGTTCTTGATGAAGCTGACGAAATGCTGAACATGGGATTTAAAGATGACATGGATGCAATTCTTGGGACTACACCAAAAGACAAACAGACTTTGCTATTTTCGGCAACAATGCCAAATGAGATTCGCAAGATTGCTCAAAACTATATGAACAATCCTGTCGAAATTTCTGTTGGGACTAAAAATTCAGGATCTGATGATGTTGAGCATTTCTACTATCTAGTTAATGCTAGAAACAGATATCTGGCACTAAAACGAATTGCAGATATAAATCCCGACATTTATGGAATAGTTTTTTGCAGAACACGCCGCGAAACACAGGAAATTGCCGACAAACTAATACAAGACGGTTACAATGCCGATTCTATACATGGAGATTTATCTCAAGCTCAGCGTGATCACGTGATGGGTCGCTTTCGTACAAAACATTTACAAATATTAGTAGCTACTGACGTTGCTGCTCGTGGAATTGATGTAAATGATCTTACACATATCATTAATTACAATTTACCAGACGAACGCGAAATATATATTCATCGTAGTGGACGTACTGGAAGAGCTGGTAAAAAAGGAACCTCGGTTTCAATAATACATAGTAAAGAGCTTCACAAAATAAGGGAGATTGAGAAAATTGTTAAAAAACCTATCACTCGTCGTGATGTGCCTGGTGGACAAGAGATTTGCCTTAAACAATTGATGAGCATGGTGAATAAAATTGAGAAAATTGAAACCATTGATAACCAAATTGAAGATTTCTTGCCAACAATTTATGAAAAATTAAGCTGGCTTAGCCGTGAAGACCTACTAAAAAGATTTGTTTCTGTAGAATTTAACAGATTCTTAAAATACTATAAAAATGCTCCTGACTTAAATATTGTAGAAAAAGAACGCGGAGAAAGATCAGATAGATCAGATAAGAGGTCAAGCAAAGGAGACTATAAATTCACAAAATTTTTCCTCACGATAGGAGAAAAAGATAATCTCACAAAAATAAAACTTATGGAGATTATCAATAACAATGATAGTCTTGCGGGTGCAGAAATTGGTAAAATTGAGATTCTCAAAAGTTTCACTTTCTTTGAAGTTGACTCTGCTTTAGAAGACCAAGTTATTAAAGCCTTTAATAATAGACGTTATGAAGGCAAAAGGCTGAAAATAGAAGTGAAGAGTGGAGAACAAAGACGTAAACCAGACAGCTCAAGATCATCAAGCTATGGCAGATCCAAACCCAATTATTCTAAAGACTCACGTTCAGGAAGACCAAAGTCTGGATATTCAAAAGATCTCAAAACAGGCGGACGAAAGAAATACTAAAAATAGATAATAATAAAACTTAACTCAAAGACCGTAAAATTGCAAGTTTTAGGTTTTTGATCTCAATTATTGCAATTTGTTTATTTATTTTGACAATTGAATTTTCTATATTTGTCAAAAATAATAAGCATTATGAACTGGTTTGTATTTTGGATCGCTGTTTATACAATAGTTTTATTAGTCTTTACCCTTAAATATGTCAAAAGAAAAGATTTTGACGGATACCTAATAAATAATAGGAATACCAAACTTCTTCCTTTGGTGTTTACAACTATAGCTACATTTGTTGGTGGAGGAGTTAGCATGGGACTAATAGCAATGGGCTACGCATCTGGTTTTGCTGCAATTGCAATTGGAATAGCTTATGTTATAGGGTTCTTTATTTTATATTTTTTCGCAGCAAAAATCCGAAAAATAGGAAAAGAACAAAACATTTATTCATTCGCTGAATTTTTAAATCGTGCATATTTAAAAAACCACAAACGTTCATCTTTTCCAAAAGCATTTTCAGGTTTTATAAGCGGAATAAACATTGTAATATTCTTTTTTCTAACAGCTGCACAATTTGTTGGAATGGCAACTTTGCTACATTATGCATTCAATGTTGGATATGAATGGGCAGCAGCAATTTCGTTTTTAGTTGTAATTGCATATACTGCATTTGCCGGCTTATCTGGTGTTATCGTTACAGACTCAATTCAATTTGTTGTTATAGTATTAATGATAGTTTTGATCTTTATTCCCGGCGTTTGGTCAGATACACAAGGGCTTGAATCATTAAAACAGCTTCCTGCAAGTTTTTTAAACGGCACACATGAAGGATTAATCTTTCTAATTGCTTTACCGCTACTATTAAGTCCGTCAGTATTAACACGAATGGATATTTGGCAACGAACCCTTGCAGCAAATTCAGAAAAAACTGCAAAACGAAACAGTATTATAAGTGGTTTTGCAATGCTTCCTTTTTATATTATTTTCCCTCTCGTCGGAATGGCATTAAGAGTCAATTTTGGAGAAGGGATAGATCCTGATCATGCAACTCATTTATTTTTAGAGAACAATACAAATGCTATCTTTCTCGGATTTGCAGTTATTGGTCTTCTAGCTGCATTAATGTCATCAGCAGACAGTTTTCTAAACATTGTTGCAATGACAGCAGTTCGCGATTTTTCATCATGGAAAGATAAAAACAAACCAAAAGAAAAAGTATTTAAACAAGTCCGTCTAGCCGTTGTGGTATTTGGAGCTGCAGCATTAGGAATGGCTTTGTATTTATCCGACATTGTAGAACTTTTTATTGCCGGTATTACCTTAAATATTTTATTTACACCAGTAACATTATTAGCGCTAATAAAGAAAGATGTTTACAAGTACAAATATGCTGCTTTTTCAAGCGTTGTATCCGGAACAATAGTTATTACAACATTATTTGCTTACGGTTTTATCAGCGGAGAAAGTTCAATTTTAAAAATAGCATTTGTCCCAGCAACCATAGTCGCTACTATTGCTCTTTTTATTGGCATTTGGGTAAAAAATATGAAAAGCAAAAAGGCTTAAATTTCATAATTCAACATTAAAACAGAAATAAATTATTTAGTTTTGTTTAAAAAGATCGCTACTATATTTAATCATTTTTCTATGAAGAAAATTATCATATCACTGATATACATAATTTCTATTCTATCATTTCAAAATATTTATTCGCAAAGCAATACTGTTTTGTTAAAAGAAGTTGAAGTTACCGCTTCAAGAAATGTTCGTTTACTAAAAAATAGCCCTGAAATTGTCAGAGTAATAAACAGAACTGAAATTGAACAATTAAATGCAAACAATATTAGCGAGATTTTAGATCATGTTGCTGGTGTAAACATTGAAACAGGTACAGGTTCAGGATTTCCAAAAAGAAGCATCGCCAGTTTAAACGGATTTCCTGCACAATATACTTTAGTTCTTATAAATGGAGTAAGGATTTTAAGCGATCATATGCACACCGGTCAAAACATGAGTTATGTTCCTGTTGAAGAAATCGAAAGAATTGAAATCTTAAAAACAGCCTCTTCTGCACAATATGGAAGCGACGCAATTGCTGGTGTAATCAATATCATCACAAAAAGCTCAAAAAAAGGATCATCCGCAACTATATATGGAGATGTTGGAAGTTACAATACCTATAGAGGAGGAGCGTCAGTAAAAACCCAATTAAGTGAGAAAACTGGTATCTACAATTTTATTGAATGGGAAGAGTCAGATGGAACACCCCTACTTGCTCCTACTCATAGAATTGGAAAAACAGGATATTCAGGAATGAATATTTCAAGCAGACTCACAACACAAATCGGGTCTAAGCTAAAAATTGATGCTTGGTTAAAAACCATAAGTAGCTCAATGCAGTGGCAAGATTCTGAAAGTAAAAGCAATCTATTTATTCCAAGCTTATTAATGAATTATCAAATTAGTGACCATTCAGCAATTTGTGCAAAAGTATCATACACATCTTGGTTTGCTGAAACAAGTGCAGAAAACAATCAACTCTTCAGACCTGAAATATTTTATCAAAATCAAACAGGAAAAAATAACAGAATAACAGCCGGCACTGATTTTTCACTTAATAATTTCACCAGAAGCAGTGTCGAAAAACACGTTCAAAGACTAATAGGAATTTTCTTGCAAGACGAACTCATAATAAAAGAAAAGCTATTAGCAGAAGGCTCACTAAGAATGGATATTGTTCAAACCAGCGAACCTGTTATTACACCAAAATTAGCTCTTCTTTACAAGTTATCTGATCCTGTCAATTTCAGATTGTCATACAGCCGTGGTTTCCATTCTCCAAATGTACAGGAACTATACGAACAAGGCTACGGACATGGCGGTACTGCATACAGATTTGGGAATCCAGATTTAAAACCCGAATTCAGTTCAACCTACGCCCTTTGTGTCGATTTTAACATCAAAAACAAAATATTTATTACAGCATCTGGATATTATTCAGATGTAACAAATATGATTATACCTGTTTATCAGGGACAATGGGATTTGGATACAAATATTAATGTGTGGATGCGGGAAAATATCCTAAAGGCTCAAATTATTACTGGCGAGATTGGAGTCCGTTGGTTCTTTAGTAATAATTATAGCTTAAACTCTTCATACAATTACTCGAAAAATATTATGAATTCAGATTATGAGCAACAATTGCCATACAATCCTGGTCAAAGCCTTAATTTAAAACTTACTGGGAAACAAAAAATTTCTGGTAAACTAACAATAAGTGAATATGTTAGTCTTAGAGCTGTTCACGGAAGAAGTGCCTGGGATTGGAAACCTAACACTTCAATAAATGATACAAATCCTAAGGGATTGATTACCGAACTTGCGGATTATCAAAAATTAGATGCCGGAATAACTATCATCTACGACAATAAATACACTGCTTTTTTAAATATCAACAATATTTTAGGTCAAAACATCGAAAATCTTGATGATGCATTTACGATGATAGATGGTGAACCTGTATTTAGAACAGGTATTAAAATTAAATTTTAACCTTCTAACATTAGTTTTATTGCGTCAGCAAGTCTTTTAACACCTGTATCAATCTGTTCGTGAGTAGGGAATGAGAAATTCATTCTCATTGTATTTTGTCCGCTTCCATCACAATGAAAAACTTTTCCAATAACAAAAGCTACATTACTTTTAATTGCAATTTGGAACAATTCCTCTGAATCCATTCCTTCAGGTAAGCTTAGAAAAAGGAATAATCCACCTTGTGGCTCAGTCCATGTAATTTCCTTAGGCATATATTTTCTGAAACAGTCTAACATAAGATCTCGCTTAAGCCTATACATATCTATGGTTTTAGCAAGATTTTTCTGCAACATCCCTTTTTCCATATATTTCGCAACAGCCATCTGTAAGATTGCTGGTGTACAAAGATCTGTAGCTTGTTTCGCAGTGATGTACTTCTCTATTATTTTTTCATGAGCAACAACCCAGCCTATTCTAAATCCGGGAGCAAGAATTTTAGAAAATGTTCCAAGTACGATAACCCGACTTGATTCATCAATTTCAAACATCATCTTCTGTTCTTCACCATCAAATCTTAACTCACGATATGGACTATCTTCAATTACTAACAAGTTAAATTTTTCGGCAATATCCAAAAGTTCTATTCTTCTTTTTTCAGGATAAGTTATTCCTGCCGGGTTTTGAAAATCTGGTATCAAATACAGAAATTTTGGCAAGTCATTATCTTTCTCCATCTGCACCAATTTCTTTTCGAGTTCTACGGGACACATTCCGTCCTTATCAAATTTAACTCCTACCGGAATACCACCATAAGACCTAAATGCAGATAATCCACCAAGATATGAAGGCAAACCACATATTACTTTATCACCGGGATTAATAAATATCTTACCAGTTAAGTCAAGCCCTTGCTGTGATGCTGTTGTGATCATAATATTATTAATCCCTATTTCAACTCCTTGTGACTTATAATGTTTTACAAGTTGTTCGCGAAGTTCAATACATCCTTCTGTTGTGCCATATTGTAAGGCTTTTGTTCCCTC
>Ga0075120_10002325_pt1 | contig 13867 bp, 10 predicted proteins | sample AntAceMetag02UKL_FD_69792 | JGI IMG/M metagenome (GOLD analysis project Ga0075120, IMG submission 69792) | Saline lake microbial communities from Ace Lake, Antarctica - Antarctic Ace Lake Metagenome 02UKL | ecosystem: Environmental > Aquatic > Non-marine Saline and Alkaline > Saline | place... | reverse complement strand
CCTGCTGTCTCATCTTATCCTAACCCTTGACAATTTCCATACAATGACAGTAGATACACCAAAACAATACATGTTTTCAATACGTTAATCAAAAGGATTGAAAAACGCGCTTAGGAAACGTATTTTTTGACAATATATTAGAATATGGAGGCAGGTCCCTTATGACAAATCCCAGGCATTATCTTTTTTTGACAATTCTTTACCTTCTGGTGGTGGCAGGCATCTGTGCTCTCCTGTTTACGCCCCTTAAAGCTGCCTTCATGGCTAACTGGGGTTTTAATCTTCTTATTTTTGCAGCTCTTTGTGTGGGCGTTGGCATTAATATCTACCAGATCCAGAGGCTGGAGCCTGAAATCAAGTGGATTAAAATTTTCCGCACCGGTGATCTGGGTTTGTCTGTTACTGAACCACCAGCACTGCTTTCTCCCCTTGCCAAACATCTGGAAGCGATTCACCGGGACCGGTTCCGTTTGTCGGCCCTGTCCCTTAACACGGTTCTGGACGGGATACGAGGCCATTTGGATGAGTCCAGGGAAATCTCCAAATATATGATCGGTCTTCTGGTGTTCCTGGGACTTTTAGGTACTTTTTGGGGATTGCTCCAGACCATCGGTTCTGTGGGACAGGTAATCAGTGGTTTGGACGTGGGCACCCGGGATTTTGTCAATGTGTTTAGTAATTTAAAACAAGGGCTTGAAGAACCGCTTAAAGGGATGGGAACAGCCTTTAGTTCCTCCCTGTTTGGTCTGGGCGGCTCGCTGGTGCTGGGATTTGTCGATATTCAGGCGGGTCATGCCCAGAACCGGTTTTTCAATGAAATGGAAGAATGGTTGACCGGGGTCACCCACCTTGTGGAAACCGATGACATGCCTGAAGCCAATTCCAATCTTTCTGTTGCAGCGCTACAGGATATTGACAATCACCTTAAGATAATGATCAAGCAGACCCATAAAAATAACCAGGTCATGGCTCATATATTAAAACAGCAGATTAAACCATCAGGGGACAACCCGGACCTGAAGGAATAACAGGAGATCGCAATGTTATCCAAAACGCGGCGCATATCAAGTCCTATTACAGCCTGGCCAGGGTATGTTGATGTCCTGTCAGCGCTGTTAATGGTGGTTATTTTTGTGTTGATGATCTTTGTTTTGGCCCAGTTTCTGCTCAGCGAGGTACTCTATGGCCAGAAAAATGAACTGGCACTTCTCCATGATCAGGTCAGTGAACTGGCCGCGCTTTTGGGGCTTGAAAAGGAACAATCCAGCCAGTTGAATACTGAGGTCGGCCGTTTGTCAGATGCCATCATCGGGCTATCCGAAGACAAGGACGTGCTCATGTCCCAGGTTGCAGAGGATTTGGCCCGGTCTCAAAAAGATAATGCCCAGATAAAACAGCAGATGTTGAACATTGGCAGCCTGAATGAAGACATCCAGACCTTGACCCGGGTAAAGGATGACCTGGAGCAAAAGGTGGCAGACCTTGCCGTATCCCTTTCTGATAGGGACTATCAGGTTTCGGTATTGCGGGACCGTTCAAAGGCACTGACTGCCAGACTGGCGGATAAAGAAGAAATGACTATATTGGCTCAGGAAAAGATTGAGGAGCAGGATATCAGGATCCAGGCCCTTTCCGTGGTGATTGAATCCCAGAAAGAAGCCTTAGCTCAGGAAAAACAGCTATCTGCCAGCGTCAGTTCTGAAGTGGCTTTTCTTTCCGACCAGATCACCAAACTTCGGTCCCAGTTGAGGATGATCAGTGATGCATTATCACTGACAAAGGCACAGGGCCAGGAAAAAGATGAAAAAATTGTTGAGCTTGGCAAACAATTGAACATTGCACTGGCCCGGAAAGTAAGTGAACTTCAAAAATACCGATCAGAATTTTTTGGGAGGCTACAGAAAATTTTAGGCAATAACCCGGCCGTAGAAATACAGGGGGACAGGTTTGTTCTTCAGGCAGGCCTTCTTTTTGAATCCGGGTCCGCCAACCTGGGCATCCAGGGTCGCAGTCATCTCACAACCCTGGCAAATACGCTGTTAGAGATTTCCAGGAAAATTCCAAATGAGATTAACTGGATATTGCGAATTGACGGTCACACAGACCGGGTTCCCATTAAAACCAGGGACTTTTCGTCCAACTGGGAGTTATCGGCTGCCCGGGCAGTCTCTGTGGTCCGATTTTTGAGTCAAAAAGGCATTCCGGAAAAAAGGATGGCAGCTGCCGGCTTTAGTAAATACCACCCCATAGACCCGGCAGACACACCTGCAGCTTATCAAAAAAATAGACGAATTGAAATCAAGCTGACAAGCCAGTAGGCAGTCCCTATGTTTGGTTTAATTTAAATAGGCATCATCATACCTATTTATAAATATTTCAATATATTGTATAAGATAAAAGTTATTTTTGTTTATTTTTTTGGAGGTTAAAATATGAAACCGGTTGTGGCCATTATTGGCCGGCCCAATGTGGGGAAATCCACTTTATTTAATAGGATTACACGCGCTAGAAAAGCGCTTGTTGATGATTTTCCTGGTGTAACAAGAGACCGGCATTATGAGGATGCACAATGGAATGATGTTGAATTTACAGTGATCGATACAGGCGGGTTTTTAAGTACAGATGATGATTATTTTGCCTCCCAGATTAAAGCGCAACTGACAATTGCGGCAGAGCAGGCCGATGTTCTCATTTTCATCATGGATGGCCGGGCAGGACTGTCGCCCTACGACCGGGAGCTGGCAGATTTTTTGCGCAGGATGTCCAAACCTGTATTTTACCTGATCAATAAAATAGAAAGCTACAAACAGCATGACGAACTTTTAGAGTTTTATTCATTGGGCATTGATTATTTTTACGAGGTTTCAGCAGAGCACGGTATTGGTGTGGGGGACTTTTTAGATGACCTTGTGGAAGCTCTGCCGGAATATGAGCAGGTCCAGGAAGATGACGAGACTCTGATTAAAATTGCCATTGTGGGTCGGCCTAATGTGGGGAAATCTTCCCTTGCCAATCGTCTGTTTGGCGAACAGCGACTTGTGGTCAATGAAAAGGCCGGCACCACACGGGATGCCATAGAACTTAATTGTGAGCATAAAGGCAGGCAGTTTATACTTGTGGATACTGCGGGTATTCGGCGTAAGGGCAAGGTCACCCAGAAACTTGAAAAATTTTCCATCCTGAAATCATTAAAGAGTCTTGATGATTGTGATGTGGCGTTAATTTTGATTGATTCGGATGAAGGCATTACAGATCAGGATATTACTATTGCAGGATATGCTGAGGACAGGGGATGTGGTGCCTTGTTCCTGTTAAACAAGTGGGATCTTTTAGATGAAGAGCGGAAAAGTGTTAAAAAGTATATGGAGGATTTAAGGGATAAGGCAAAATTTTTATCCTATGCGCCTGCCATGACGGTTTCAGCCCTTACCGGACAAAGATGCCATAAGATCCTGGATGAAGTGGTCAAAATTCATAAAGAATATTGCCACAGGATTAATACGGGTGTTCTGAACCGAATTATTGAAGATGCTGTTTACCGGACAGAACCTTCATTGCATAAAGGGAAAAGGTTAAAATTTTTCTACGCCACGCAGGTGGCTACAAAACCGCCGTCTTTTGTTTGTTTTGTCAATTTCCCCAATGCAGTTCATTTCTCATATAAGCGCTATTTGCTCAATCAGTTAAGGCAGATGATTCCATTGGAAAAAACACCTATCAAGCTCTTTTTCAGGGAAAAAACAGGCAGGATAAAATTTACCGGTAATTCAAAAGAAGATGAAAGAATTTTTCAGAAAAAGAAAAAACATAATACCCAAAGACAAAAAGAGAGAACAGAACAGAGCAAAAGAAAAAGACAAAGGGATAAGGACAGCACTTAACGAGAATGGATCTTTTTGAATCTCATAGTTTCCAAGATAAATCTCTGACCCGTCCTTTGGCTGACAGAATACGTCCGAGAACCCTTGATGAACTTGTGGGCCAGGAGCATCTAACGGGTAAAGGAAGCCTTCTACAAAAAGCCATTGAAGATGACAGGGTGTTTTCCATACTTCTCTGGGGACCGCCTGGATGTGGAAAGACAACTTTGGCAGGCATTATTGCCAAAGAAACAAAATCTGAATTTGTAGAAATATCTGCTGTCCTGTCCGGGGTTAAGGAAATCCGCCAGATTATCGAACAGGCCAAAAAAAAACGGGCATTGTATAAAAAACAAACCATTCTTTTTGTGGATGAAATCCACCGGTTTAACAAGGCCCAGCAAGACGCTTTTCTCCTTCATGTGGAAAAAGGGCTGATTGTCCTTGTGGGGGCCACCACCCAAAATCCTTCCTTTGAAGTCATTCCTGCCCTGGTATCCAGATGCAGGGTCTTTACTTTGAAAAGCCTTGAAAAGAAAAATATTTTAACCATTTTAAAACGGGCATTGATAGATCCTGAGAACGGTCTGGGACTTGAGAAAGAAAGGCTGTCTGATGATGCGCTTGACCATATTGCAATGGTGTCCGATGGCGATGCCAGGATTGCTTTGACCAATCTGGAGACGGCAGTGTTGCATTTCGCACAAAAAAAACAGATTAATATCCAGGATGTTGAGATAGCCATAGAAAAAAAATCGCTTTTATATGATAAGGCAGGAGAAGAGCATTTTAACCTTATTTCCGCATTTATTAAGAGCATGCGGGGGAGTGACCCGGACGCAGCAGTGTATTGGCTTGAGAGGATGCTTATGTCAGGCGATGACCCCTATTACATGCTCAGGAGAATGATTCGATTTGCTACAGAAGATATTGGAATGGCTGATCCGGGAGCTCTGACCATGGCGCTGAATGCCAGTGAATCCTTTCGAATTTTAGGCCACCCCGAAGGGGATGATGCTATGTTTCAGGCTGCCATCTACCTTGCAACTGCTCCCAAGAGTAATGCAGTTTATGCGGCTCATAAACAGGTCAAAAAAACGATTCAAAAAACCGGTTACTCCCAGGTTCCGTTCCACATAAGGAATGCTCCGACAAAGCTGATGAAAGACTTGGGTTATGGTAAAGGATACAAATATGCTCATGATTATAAAGATGCTTTTTCCCCCCAGTCCTATCTGCCAAAGGATCTTGAAGATCAACGGTTTTATTATCCAACAGACCGGGGATACGAGAAAATAGTAAAACTCAGGCTTGAAGCCTGGATCAAATTAAAACAAAATAAACAACCATGATGCAGTTTAATCAAATGCTTTTTATTGTGGTGAATCAGTTGGCGGATTGTCTGAAATGCATGAGCCTGCCAAGGGCCAGATCGTACTCGTTCCAGTCATCCAGATAGGTGCTTAACGCTTCTTTGTAATGAAGGGATGCTTTTTCCCGGTTTTGATCCCCTTCTGCCCACAGGCCCAGTGCCGTGTGCAGGGTAATTAATTTTTCAGGTTTTTTGCCGGCAAGTTTAATCATTGTATCCTCTTGTGTTTTCAAAATAAGGTTCTTGCTTATAATGCTGTACCAGGGGGCATGGGTTTCTTTTGAAAATTTTGTTAAATGATCCATGGATTCCTGTTGTTTTCCCATGATTTTCAGGATTTCTCCTTTTAATAATCCCAGGCTGAGGCTTAAAGTGGACTCACGGGTGGGTTGTTTAAAGTAGATATCAATGAAATCCATTGTTTTTTGCCATTCACTGTGGATGGCATGGAAAAAGGCGATTTTTCCTACAATGGTAAGGTTTTCAGGTGCCAGTTCACGAAGTTTGACATAGATTTGGATTTTTTCTTCATGGTTGAATTTATCCGACTCAAACTTTTGAATCAATTCAACCATCTTATTTCTGTGTTCAGATGCTGAGGCCCTGTATTCTTTGGCTTTCTGCCTGAAAGTTTCCATATCCTCTTTGTGTACCTGTTTATTTTCCATAAATGCTTCAAGCCCTGCCTGAATATGGTTCAGCCTTGAAAAAGACAGATAATAGACCCAATCATTGATATCCGCACTTAGAATAGATTGTTTAAACATTTGTTGGGCTTTTTCTAATTCATTGTTTTTTTCTGAAATAAGCCCTTCAATAAAGAGCCTCCAGCTTTTTTCAGACTGGTTTTCATAGTCAATAAACTTAAGGTCCACCCTTTTTTTATTTTTTAATAACTTTGCCAGATAGCTCAGGAATTCATCTTCTTCATACCAGTCCATGTTAAAAAGTCTTTTTGTAAGGGTGTCAGTATTTTCATGATTTTTAACCCAGTCAATAACGTAGAGCATCAGCCTGGATGTTGTGTTTTCCTGTTCGATTAATGAAAAGGTTTTAAAAAAATGTCTGCTTTTATCAAGATCCCTGGTGCTAAAATTCAGCATCCCTGCAGCAAACAGCAGGACAGGGTCTTTGCTTGTTTTAAGCATGGTTTCACAAAGATCTGCAGCGGCCTTGAATTTATTTTCAATGGCAAGGCTGGTAATCTGTTCTAATTTTTCTGTCAAAGAAAAATCAAGGATTCCATCCCAATGGGGTTGGCCTGTTTTGATGGATTCAATAAATTTAGCCGGTTTTGAAATGGGCAGTATCAGCCCAAAATCTGATAAAGGTGTGCGGACTTGAAAATAACCACTTGCCTGGTCTGTTACCACACCGGAAGCAATCCCGATAACCCGTCCTTTAGCATTGATAGCAGGCCCGCCACTGTTACCTTTATAAATAGAAGAGTCCACCTGGATGATTTCCTTGGTGGTTCTTCTGACATGCCCTCTGGTAATACTTGTATTAATATGATCATCCTGGGTGATGTTTCCTAAGGGGAATCCTAAAATTATGACAGGAGAAAGACGCGGGATATCAACGGAGACAATCGTTGTTTCAAGGGGCAAAGGTTTCAGGTGGGAAGGCAGGCCATCGATTTTTAAAACCGCGAAATCATTTTTAAAAGGAGATTTTATCATTTCCCCGGTTTTTAAAGAAGACCTTGGAACCCCAACGATTCTCAAGTTGCCTTTGTCATTGGTAGTGTAAGCAGATGAGAGAAAATAAGAATCCGATAATTCTGCACTGCCTCTTAAAGCCGGTAAACGGTTGAAGGCTTTTTCTCCTTCAAACCACAAATACATCCTGTGATCAAATTCAACAGGCTTTTTTAAAACAGCATGCTGGTTATAAACCTGGAAAAGGGTAGTGTCATCAAGCCAGGGGCAGGCGACATGACGGTTGGTAAGAAGATATCCCTTGCTGTCCACCAGAAAGGCTGTGCCTTCCACCCTATTTTTATATATAATTTGTTTGGTGTCAGACAACCAGTATTCCACCATTAAAAATGCAACAGAACTGGCATAGGATTCAACAAAGTTAGAAAGTACCGCTTCTTTTTTGTTCTTATCAAAATTGACATACAGCCATGAGATGGTACCAAAGGTTATAATTCCCACAATAATTAAAATCAGCAATACCACTATTTTTTTAAACCACCGCAATTCCTTGAGCAGCCTGGGTTTTTTTTTATATGGGGATGGATGCTGGTCTGAATAGGGCAGTCGGTCTAAAATATGGGATAACGCCGACACAACTCTGCCCATGGTTTGCGGCCGCAGATCCGGATCATCCGACAACATTATTTTGATTAGAACGGCAAGTTCAGGGTCCAGGCCTTTTAATTCATCAACCTTTGATGAAAAATTTTTCAGGTTGTGATCTGCTGTTAACAGCTCAATAAATAGTTTTCCAAGGGACCAGATACCACTTTTAAAATCAATGGCTCTCTGGTTGATAATGTCGGGATGGCATTCGATAAGTTTTTTCATCATGGGACCGTGGTGAGTTGCCCTTGCATTCAGGAATCTGGAAAACTTGTAATTGATTTTTACATTGAGATTTTCCATATTTTTTTTGGGGATCAGGATATCATCAAGAATCAGGTAAGGCATAAAATGATCTTTTTGATGCAATAGATCAAGGACAGATGCGATATTATGGAAAAGAGTGACTATTCTACGTTTGTCATTCAATAGACCGGACACAAAGATAGAGCCCCAATCAGCTGCATCAACCCATTCACTGGTCCTGTACCAGAGCCCCTCATTACTTTTCTTAACAGCATAATGCTGGACAAAGTGCTCGGATGGCAGTTTGTTGAGTTCTTCGAGTTCTTTTTCAAGACGTTTGGCAACACGGTCATCAACACCTGATTTTTTTGTGAATAATCTGATGGAGACTGGGGTTTTCCCGGGGTCTTTTATGGCCTTGCAGACAAGAGAGGACCGGCCTTCATGGATAATCTTCAAGATTCGGTAATCATCAATGTATTTTATGCCGTCTACGATGTGGTTGCCGCAGTCCGGGCATGTAGTGATTTTTTCAGAAAGAATTTGTCCGCATGATTTACATTTTTTCATAATAAGAGCTCGCTGTCGATTTTTTAAGTTTGCATGAAGATGGATTGCAAACTTAGGGTTGTCATTGCAAGATGAGACCTTTTTCTTTTATAATAAGGTGTTTAGCAAAAAGAGTCAAGAAAGGGTAAATAGAGCCGACAGACATTAAGGGGTTAAAGGATTTTAGGCCTATAATTTGAAATTTTTTATACCAAATCGGCAATATTCATGTTTTTGGAAGGATTAAAGGCAATCTTTATTTTTTGCCCAACCATATTTTCTGATGTAAGCTGCTTAAAGATTTCCAGATGGCTTTGTGTTCTGGCAATAAATCTGTAATTGTCCAGTGTCCTCCCATAGATAACTGCATAAGAGGGCTTCTGGTCTGTTGAATAGATCACAGTATAGGTCTCAATGGTTCCTATCCCTGTGACCTGATCTTTAATTTTCACGGGTCCTTTTCCTGCAAAACAATTTTTTTGATCTATTAAATCATGGTCTTTGAATTCACTCGTTAAAGGTGTTGACCCGTAGACGCCTGCTGCATGTTTATGCATAAACCATCCAAGGGCTGTGACAAGACCGTTTGATTTTTCCCCAATGGAAATCTTTTCAACAAGTGTGGCTACCCCGTGGAGGCTGTAATTATTCCCCGGGCCCCCAAAAAAGCCAAGTCCTCCAGTCAGGGTCAATGGTCTTGGGTCGTCATTTTTTATTCCAATCATTTTTTTTGCAATGGAAACCGCACAGGGAAAGCATGAATAGAGATCAAAACAATCCAGGCTTTCCAAAGGCATGCAGGATCTTGCCAATGCTTTTTCAACGGCAGCCTTGAGAGGTGGGCTGGATGTGAAATCAGATTTTTCAATCATAAAGCGCTGTCGGTCCTGGGCATACCCTCCACCAAGGAAATAGACAGTCTGTCGGTTTTTTTGTGAATATTTTTTTGCTGTCTCTTCTGACATTAATATGACAGCAGCCCCCTGATCAACGGTAACAAATGAATTCATGTACTTGGTATAAGGAAATGCAACAGGTCTGTTTGTTGGGCCGGGTGTGATGATCTCTTCAGGGGTTCGCATGGATTTTGTCCAGGCATAGGGGTGATCTGCTGCTATTTCACTGAATTTAGCCCACATCTTACCAACCTGCATGAGGTAAGCTTGCAGATCCAGACCGGATGCAGCCCATAGTGCAGTCTCAAAAAGCGGGAATCCATGCATGGGATATTCAATACCATGTTGATTCTCCAAAGTTGTGGAACCGATAAGATCATCTCCGGTATACTCTTTGGGTATGCCCCTGAACAGGGCGCTTTCAATCTTTTTTGGATTTTTTTTTCTTTGGATATAGGTTTCGGCACCCACAATGAGAACTGAATCCAGTTCATTGCGGGCAATCATGCCGGCTGCAATGTTGATAAGTGTCTGCGGAGAGTTGCCGCCAATCCCGGAAACATGGGTGAACTTTGGCCTGACGTCTAACTTTTGGGCAAGCTGTTTGGCAGGCGATGTGTAGTGGTGGCTTAAAGTCCTGACTATCATGATCCCATCCAGATGAGTCAGGGCTGATTTCGAAGTCAGCATTTCAGCAGCTCTCCTGGATGCCTGGGCCATCAATCCCATGGGATTTTTTGCTGTTCGGTCCAATGTTTTTGGCTGAGTGATCTGGCCCCATCCTCCAACAACAACTTTTCGTTCCATGGCAAAAGAAATCCTTTTTCAATACAGGTTGTGCAAGTGTTGCGTAAAATATATGATTTGTCAACGTTATCGTTAGATTTGTAAAGCTTTGAAATACTTGTTTTCGTTAGGCCAGTCAAGGCACGATATAACCCTTGCTGAAAAACTAAAATAGCCGGTTTATTTTTTTTAAAAGTAGTTGGAATATTTGCTTTGACACCTGATTTTTCATCTCAACAAATTGTAAATTTGGCATTTTTTGATTTTATTTATATGCTGTTTTCATAATGTAGTATATAATGATTCAAGTTGAATAGTTAGAGCTCTAACGAAAATCGCTAATTTTTCCGATTACTGCAATGAATCCTATAATATTTTTAGGGGTGAAAACATGGAAAAAATTTTTAACGGTCAAAAGACAGCGAAATTAGGTACTGAAAAAAAGCCCGCTGTTGTTAATGTACAAACCGAAGAAAGAGTAAAAGAAGTCTCATCAATATTTGAAGAAAAGGGTTGGGAATATACAATTGGATTAGAGCCAGATAAGCCAGAGGATATTACCGATTTAGAAATATTGTTGAATTTACCAAAATCAAAGATAGCTGAAAAGAAAGTTGGCCGCAACGAGCCCTGTCCATGTGGAAGCGGGAATAAGTATAAAAAATGTTGTGGCAAATAAAGCTATTTGATATTTCAAAAGATTAATTTAAGCATAACCAAAGGCTTCGCTCTGATGGCTGGAAGCCATGGTTTTACCGCCACATTCCGGCGCAATTTATTTTCAAACAAGGAGAAATAAATATGGGTGAGAAAGGGAAAAAAGACAAAGGCAAAAAGGAACAACAGAAAAAGGCTGTTCTTAATCCAAAGGAAAAACGAAAATTGAAAAAGGAAAAGAAGAAATAAAACATAGGCATAATTCCTTGTTTTTTATTCTCCTCTTTGTTATTTGTCTTAATAATTATAGTTAAAATGTAATATTTAATAACTCAATTTTCGGCCTTAAGTCCTTTGCAGACGGGGTCAGGCTTGTTTATTATTTTTTTATCAATCAATCGACAAAAAAAATGCAATAATGCAAGCCTGATTCCACTCAAATCTGGCAACTCCGAAAGTTGAGTTAATAATGAAAAAATCAATGTTGATGGAGGCTTTAAATGAAAAATGTTGTTATCGTCAGTGGTGTCAGAACGCCGGTAGGATCCTTTGGTGGTTCCTTGAAAAGCATACCTGTGGTTGATTTAGGTACAATAGTAATGAAAGATGTTCTTAAAAGAATCGGATTAAAACCTGCTGTAGATGCATACCAGGATGAATTTTCTCCTGATACGTTAAAAGATCAGGGCATGATCGATCTTGAAAAAAAAGGATATGATTATGATGATTCCTTTGCCCCTGTATTTATTGATGAAATTATCATGGGAAATGTTCTGCAGGCAGGGCAGGGCCAGAATACAGCCCGACAGGCTATGATTGCAGCGGGCATCTCAAGACATAGTACTGCTTTTACAATAAATAAAATATGCGGTTCAGGCCTTAAAGCCATTGCCCTTGGCGCTCAGGCCATTATGGCAGGAGGGGCAGAGGTGATTCTTGCCGGCGGCCAGGAAAGCATGAGCAATGCCCCCATGGCATTGAACAAGGCTAGATGGGGACATCGAATGGAGCTGACCGGTATCGGGCCGGTCCATGACTTGATGGTATTTGACGGATTATATGAAATTTTTTATGGATACCACATGGGCCTCACTGCTGAAAATATTGTAGAAAAATACGGTATCACAAGGGAAGAACAGGATCAATTGGCCTTGCTGAGCCATAATAGAGCGTTTGCTGCTGTGAATGATGGTACCTTTGCCGAAGAAATAGTACCAGTAGTGATCAAATCCCGCAGGGGAGATACCATTGTTGATAAAGATGAGCGCCCCATGGAAACCAGTATGGAAAAACTTTCCAAACTTCGTCCGGCATTTAAAAAAGACGGAAGTGTAACAGCAGGAAATGCATCTGGAATCAATGATGCGGCTGCGGCTGTTCTTTTGATGACAGAAGAAAAGGCAGATGAACTTGGTCTTGAAAAACTGGCAAAAATTAAAGGTTTTTCAGCTGGTGGGCTCGATCCTGCCTACATGGGCCTGGGACCTGTGCCGGCAATTAGAAAAGTGTTGAAACAGACGGGTATGAGCATGGATGACATTGACTTGATTGAACTGAATGAAGCATTTGCTGCACAGGCCATCGGATGTATGAGGGAACTTAATATTGATGTGGAAAAACCCAATGAACTTGGATCAGGAGTTTCAATAGGTCATCCCATAGGATGCACAGGGGCAAGACAGATGGTTACTGCCATTAACCAAATGAAAAGAAAATCCTATTCCACAGGTCTGATCTCCATGTGTATCGGTGGTGGTATGGGTATGGCAATGATTATCGAAAGATAAGGTTTTTGCTTTACTTGGATTCATTAAAATGGTAAAAAACTTTAGATTTTTATTAAAGTTTTAAATATTTGAAATAAAATGCATAAAGGGGTGTTTTTATTATGGATATTCCTAGAAAATTAGGCATATTAGTTTTTACAGCAGTACCGGCTATCGTTGGTGGCGGTATTGTATATCATTTTTTTGGAAGTTTTGTTCAAGTCATTATATTTGAGATACTTCTTGTTCTGGCAGCTCTTGGTCTCATCAGCAGTTAAAACAAAATGATTATTTGATTTGTGTAAAGCCGCATTTGTGCAAGTTACTTTGCATATCGTGGCTTTACATGGTTTTTAATCTTTTTTTAAACCTAACAGATTTGGTGAAACCTTGGAGCAAAGCATTTCTCAAAGAGCGGTTTTTATCTTTTTTATTGCGCTGTTCTGCATAGCGATTCTGCTTGCAGGCAATTTGATAGCCCCTTTTTTTGCTATTATCATCTTAGGGGTTGTGTCCACAGGGATTTTTAATTCGGTTTTCAAGTTTTTATCAAAAAAGCTGACACCGAAAATTGCGTCTATTCTTACCTGCATTCTGATTTTTTTTGTCGTGTTTATTCCAGTTGTCTTTTTTGTCGGGGTGCTTTCCAAGGAAGCGTTCAATCTTTATGTCATGGCTAAGGACGCAGTTTTTTCAAACCAATTAAAAAATCTGCTTGAAAGCACACAGGTCCTTGAACGGTTCAATGAGTTGCTGGTAAGGACAGGGATTGAAAAAGTGGTGACCTGGGATGAGTTGATCAGCCCCATCTCAGAGCTTGGAAAGATAGTGGGATTCTCATTGTTTGAACAGGCCAGGTTTTTTACATCCAATGTATTTAATATTGTCTTGTATTTTTGTCTGATGCTGATCGTAGTGTATTACATGCTCATAGATGGGGATAAGTTTATAAAATACATGTATGATCTGTCTCCTTTGTCGGACGAGCATGATGAAAAACTTTTTGAAAAATTTAAGGGCATGGCAGGTGCCGTTCTTATAGGGAATGGCCTTGGTGGCCTGATACAGGGTGTTGCAGGCGGAGCACTTTTTTTATTCCTAGGATGGAATTCTCCATTTTTATGGGGTGTGATTATGGGATTTCTGGCCTTTTTGCCCATTTTAGGTATTGGGATTATACTTATCCCTGCTGCGGCAATTTTGATGTTGAAATCTAAATTTGCAGCGGGTATTTTTGTGCTTGTTTTTTATGCGGTTCTTTCCTGGGGAGTTGAGTATGTTTTTAAACCCAAAGTGGTTGGTAACAGGGTGAGAATGCATCCGTTAATAGTATTTTTTGCAATTATTGGTGGACTTAAAGCATATGGAATACTCGGTATTATCTATGGGCCGTTGATAGCCACCTTGTTTTTAACCCTTGCAGATA
>Ga0075120_10002319_pt1 | contig 13909 bp, 13 predicted proteins | sample AntAceMetag02UKL_FD_69792 | JGI IMG/M metagenome (GOLD analysis project Ga0075120, IMG submission 69792) | Saline lake microbial communities from Ace Lake, Antarctica - Antarctic Ace Lake Metagenome 02UKL | ecosystem: Environmental > Aquatic > Non-marine Saline and Alkaline > Saline | place... | reverse complement strand
GGAACTGGCGCTGACCGCCCGACAGATTCAGCGGGATGTGGACGCCGCCGATTCAGGCCTCAATCCACTGGGCATCGCACCGAACGCGGTTCCGTTCGATATCAGTCCTGCCGAACTCGATGAAGGCATCCCGCACTTCGAACAGGTCTATGAGCGGGCACTGGGCGCACTCCAGAATGCGGCTGCTGCGGCTGTGCGGGTGAAGACCTGCGCTCAGGCCATCCGCGATCAGAACGACTCGATCGATCTGCATGCAACCATTCAAGAAGATGAGGCCTCCATGACGCGGCGTCTGATCGAACTGTACGGCTACCCCTATGCCGATGATATTGGACCGGGCAAAATTTATGCACAGGGCTACAACGGGCCGGATCTTCTCCACTACATGTACGTCGACACCTGGCCCATCGATCCGACGATCACCACGGATGAGCGAACACTGGAACTGTTGTGGACGGAGTATACCTACAGTACGCAGTTCCGGTCGGTGGATCTTGCTATGTCGCAGTCGGAAATTAGTACGATGTTTACCGGTGATAGGGCAAACGACTCCTACACCATTGTATCCTCCTACTACGATTCCTCGAACGTCATTACTATGGAAGTGAATGTGGCGAACAATGGAGTGCCCAAGAAGCCGGAAAGTTACAGCGGCAAACGCAGGGCCGAGGGCGAAATCCAAATGGCATTGAGCGAGTATCTGGCCGCCATTGATGACGTATACTCGGCCGTGGGCGATGCGCAGTACATTAGCGATGAAGTGAAGCGGCAGGGCGATCTGTGGTTGGCCACGCAGGGCTATCTCGTGGATCGTCTGGACGAAACCGTCGAGGTTACCGACGAAATCCGCTCACTGCAGATACTCAAGGCCTCATTCGAGGCGGTGCTGCAACTCGCGGCGGCCGTCGACGAGATGCAGAACCAGCTCGTCTCGGCCTCGACCGAGGCCTTGCCGAAAGTGGTCGGCTTGTGCAACGACGGCTTCTCGGCCGCGCGTAGTGTTATTCGCTACACGTACTCGGGCGTGAGCATTCCTAAGCTCATGGCCGGCGTTGTCCTGCACGGAGTGATCAGCGGGCTGCAGTTGCGGATGACCGATCTAGGATACGTGCTCGAGCGGGAACTGGCGGCGATGGATATCCAGCAGGAGGGGCGTCAGGCCGCAGTGACTATTCAGGGGTTGATGCAGCAGCAGGTCAACTCGTTGTCGACCGTGCAGGGGTCTTTGCAGCGCGCCGAAACTGCCCGCATGGCCCTGATGGCGAGCATCAGCGAGGGCGACCAGCTTCAGATTGAACGCGAGCGGTTACGCATGAACTGGGCCGCCGAACTCAGCGCCGACCGGTACCGCAACATGGCCTATCGTTTGTTCCTGAACGACGAACTGTCACGCCGCGAGGAAACCTTCCAAACGGCGGCACGCTATGTCTATCTGGCGGCCAAGGCCTACGACTACGAAACAGGTCTGCTCGAACCAGACAGCGGTGCCAGTCCGGCCAGTTCGTTCTTGCGGCAGATTGTGCGCGCCCGCGCCTTGGGTCGTTTCGCGGACTGGACCCAGGCCAATATCGGCGAACCCCTGGCGGGAAGTTCCATCGGCGAACCTGGGCTGTCCGATGCCATGGCTCGCATGAAGGCTAACTGGACTGTTTTGAAGGGCCGCCTGAGCTTCAACAATCCTCAGCAGGAAACCGGACGCTTTTCATTGCGTACGGAACTGTTCCGTCTTTCTCCAGAAGCATCGAGCGATGACTCTTGGGCAGAAATTCTGAACGAATACAAGGTAGATAACCTGCAAGATGTTCCTGAATTCGTCCGTTACTGTCTGCCGTTCGATCCCATGAAGGACAACGAGCCCGCGCTGGTGATTCCCTTTTCAACCTCTGTCTACTTCGGAAAGAATGTGTTCGGACGAACGCTGGCAAGCGGCGACAACGAATACGATTCCACCTATTTCGCGACCAAAATTCGTTCCGTTGGCGTTTGGTTCTCGAACTATGACGCGGCAGTCGATGCCGGCCTTGCCAACCAACCCAGAATTTATCTGTTCCCTGCGGGAGTAGACAGGATGCGAGTGCCGCTGGCTTCATCCAGCACGATTCGAGAGTGGGACATCGTGGATCAAGTGATGCCTCTGCCTTATCCCTTAAGCGATATCGAGTGGGAGCAGTCGGACTGGAGCGCAATGGGAACCATGTTGGGCGGGAACTTCCGCAAGGCGCGCCGCTTTCCCAGCATGCTGGCCTATCATGACAGCGGCGACGAGGACAGCCTGCTGGATGTCTCATGGAATTCTCGCTTGGTCGGTCGCTCCGTATGGAATTCAAAGTGGCTGTTGATCATTCCCGGAGGCACCCTGCTGGCGGATGGCGAGGAAGGGCTGGCCCGCTTCATCGACGGAGCGCTGAATCCGGGTGGCGGACGCGACGGCAACGGCATTAAAGATATTAAATTATATTTTCATACCTATTCATATTCGGGGAATTGATGATGAAGATCCTTTTTAAGGCCATACTCCTTTTATCCATCGTATGGAGCGCCTCGTCCGGATGGGCGGGGGTACCGCAGCCGGCGGTCGTGATCTATGGCATCGTACGTGATGCCTATGGTTGCCCGTACGGTGATCATGCCGATGTGCTGGCCTATCAGGACGACCGCGATTGTGCGCGGTCAGGCGTAACGCGTCTGCTGCCCGGTGCGGCTAACTACCGTCTCAACGTTGAAATAGACAGTGGTGGATCGTTGTATGCCGCTTATGCCGTTCATGTGGGCGATGCATTGAATCTCCGGGTGAATGCCGGTGGCAGCGACCTGACGCCGATTGCCCATGATGCGATCACGGTTCCATTTGCCGGCTCGCGTACGCGGCTGGATCTGATCACCGGAACAGATAGCGATGCCGACGGTCTGCCGGACGAATGGGAACAGCAACTGATCGACCAGTCGGGCGGCTTGCTTATCACTCTCCTGGATGTGGACCCGAAGGCGGATTTCGATGGCGATGGGATGAGTAACCAGGAAGAATTTCAGGCCGGAACCTTTGCGTTCCTGCCTACCGATGTGCTGGCGGTGCAGAATATGGCCTTCAGCGAAGACGGCGGGCGCATCCTGTTGCGCTTTCTGACCAGCCCAAGCCGTACCTATCATTTGTTCGCAGTTACCGAGCTTGACGATGCCTCCACCTGGCATCCCGTTGCCTTTGCGTTCGATGCTCAGAGCGACTGCGTGTATCAGTCCGTCATGGGCGATGGTGCCTACCAGACGTTTTATGTGGAGCGGGTGCCGGAAGAATGCGCCATGTTCTTTCGACTGGGGGTGGAATGAAAACTGGGCTCGCCATCATGATGGTCGCTGGTTGCACACTGTGGGGTGGGCGTGCGTGTGCAGATGTTTGGACGAATGTGGCGGGTCGAACCATCGAAGCCACTCTGGTCGGTCTGGAGGGAAATGCCGTCCTGCTCCGCATGAAGGATGATTCCCTGATGTATCTGCCGTTGATGAGTCTGGCGGAGAATGAACGCAAAAGGGCGCAACAGGCGGCAGGCGGCCAGCCGGAGGTTCCTGACGCTTTGCGAGTTAATTTTGATCAGTGCCGTCGTACGCTTGAGCGCCTGCAGCAGCTTTGCCATGCCGGGGTTCTGCCATCGGCGGAGTATGCGGCACGGCGTCAGGTCGCGTTGAATTCCTTTTCTGCGGTTTGCCGACGCGAGTTCATTGACTCGACGGACCTGGTTCAAAAAATGAATGGAGCGCAGCCATGAAGAGGATGACGGTGCTTCTTTTGTTAGCATGGATCAGCATGTATCGCTGCGAGGCTGTCGTGATTGAACAGATGCAGCCTGCGGCCTGGAGTGTCTCCGCTGCAACCAGCGATCCGTTTGTGGTGATTCTTGATGACCCCCCCGAACCGGGTCTAGTGGTCTGGAACGTGAGCAGCACCTGGCGGGGAACCCTCGAAGGGGTGGCTTCGGCGGACTCCAATACGCTTTCTTTTGCGGCGTCCGAACCGCTGCTGCCCGGCGAACCCGTGAGTGTTACCTTGTTTGCTCCCGGAATGACTCATTCCAGCACCTGGCGTTTCTCGGCGGCGGTGTCAGGCGGCAGTGGAATCTGTTCCACCAATTCCGGCATGCCGGTGCTGGATACCGGTGGTTTTGCGGCCTCGAACAGCGCCTTGCGCTCGCTTTGCATCCTCGATCTGAATCGCGACGATCAGTTGGATTTGGCGGTGCCGGTTTGGAATACGAATACGGTTTACTGTTTGGAAAACGATGGCGCAGGGACGTTGCTTTCCGAAAGACGAAGTGGCCCGGCAGGCATTCGCCTGCTGGATGTCACGGCGTCGGATATTGATCAGGATGGAGGGCCTGATCTGATGTTCGGCGCAGGCCTGAGTACGCTCACCGCGGCAACCACCGATGGAGCGGGGGTCTTCACCAACTGGATGACACCGTTCGCCGGGGCAAGCGGAGATGCCCCGTTCCGATGCGTGGAACGCTGCGAACTTAATGGTGACGGACTGCCGGATGCGTTGGCGCTGGCAGAAGACGTGGGAAGCGGAGCGGCCCTTTGGTGCGCGACCAATTTGAACGGAACACTGATCGCAGGTTCTTCGCTCGCGCTGAGTGGTGCGGCCTATGCGCTGGATGCGGCGGATGTGAATGGCGATGGATATGAGGACGCGTTGGTCGCCGGACGTAATGGTTTCGTGGGGATTTATACTAACTCCGGGCAGGCGTTGACTCTATCGTATGAACTGAATGTCGGATCGGAAAATATCTATGCCTGCCGTCTGCTTGATGTGAATGGCGATGGTCTGCCGGAAATAGCTGTGGCTGGCTCCGAGGGCCGTGTGGCCATTGGTACGAGGAGCGCAAATGCCTGGACTTTTGAAACGCTCACCAATGAGATCAGCGTCGGAACGCTGTATGGACTTGCCGTCGGCGATTTGGATGGCAATGGCACACCGGATCTAGCCGCCGCGGGCGGAAGCAATGTGATTGCATTTCTGAACGATGGGTCAGGCCACTTTTCCGCCGTCAAGGCCATGACGGTTGCAGGAGAAAGTTTGCGCGATATCGAACTGGCCGATTTTAATGGCGACCAGACGCTGGATATGGCAGTGTGCGGTTTCTCTTCCGGGCGGGCCTACCTGTTTCTTAACATAGCTGGCCCGACCTATAACGGATTGCTCGAATCCCAGACGGGCATTCATGACCATAGTTTTGAATATACCTTTCCGACCAACACCTTTACCAGTCATGCGGATGGAGAACTGGACTACGAATTGGAGGCGGACGATGGAGGCGCGGCACCCGTCTGGCTGACGCTGGATGCGGGGACGCGGCGCATTTCGGCAGTCGCCGCAGTCGCCGGAGAGTATGCGTTGCGTATTACGGCACGTGATGCGGATGGGCGCAACTCTTCTGCCGACTGGCAGCTTTCTGTTTGTTTTTCCATTACGGTTTCTTGCGGACCCAATGGACAGGTCGTTCCCTCCGACGAAGTACTTGTGACGGCAGGCGGCACCACTAATTTTGTGATTACGCCCGATACTTACTATCACGTGGACGAAGTGTTCACCAACGAGGCGCTGGCCGGTGCGGCTAGTGAGCTGATCTGGAGCAACATCACGGAGAATGGCACGCTCCAGGCCCTGTTTGAACCCGATCTGGCCGAGCAGGGCACGCCGCACTGGTGGCTGGCGGACTATGCCCTGACGAACGGCGGCTATACCTTTGATCAGGCTGAAACCAATAATCCGGACAACGATCCGCACATAAACCGTGAAGAATACATTGCCGACACCAATCCGAATGACTCAGAGGACTGGTTTCAGATTGATGCACTGTCCCGGACTCCGCCGATCACCGTCTATTTTCAATCATCATCCAATCGTCTGTATTCCATGAAATACTGCTCGGCACTGACAGGCGACATCTGGACCAACGTGCCCGGTCAGGATCGACTGCCGGGCACAGGTGGTGCGGACGCCATGACCGACACCAATACCGTATCCAGCGCCTTGTTCTATCGACTGATGGTGGAAGTGCCATAGACATCCCGGCAAACATGCTGTATAACAGCCTGCATCAAACGTAAAACACAGGAGGTGCGGGTATGATTCGGAATTGGGTAGGTTGGATCGGGATGGCAGGTCTGTTCTTTACCACGGCGGCGCAGGGGCAGATTTTTTTTGCTGGCACACAGGAGGTCGGCCTGGGCGGGATGGTCGATTTTGCATCCACGGATGGCACGCGTGCCGAGTTGGACGCTTCCTACGGCATGTATGTGGCCGACTATTTTCAGGTGGGTGCCGAATGTACGCTCAAGCGCAGCGGCAATGAAAGAATCTACGGACTGGGCATTACCGCCGAGTACGATTTTGATTTGGGCGTCGTGCTCTTTCCCTATGTGGGCGGACATGTGCAGGTGATTTCGTACGATACCAACGGCGAAAACGGAGGGGCAGGGGTACTCGGCGTGAAGGGGGGCGCGATGGCCTTTGTGACCGAGAGTGTGGCGATATATGCCGAGCTCAATGGCGACTGGGCCACCTCCTCCATCTATGCCGAGGACAACGGCACCACCGATCTCGACGCCCGGATCGAATTCGGGTTGCGCTACTTCTTCTAAGTGGTTCTCACACAAAGGCGCTCGGCACGAAGGTGAAAGTCAGTGGTTCGTTTCGCCGGGCTCCGGCTCTTCGACGTTGGCCTCGATGGCCTTTTGGATGCTGTCGCGAAAGGCGGCCAGGCCAGTGGAGGGGATGATGATGGTATCCCGTCTGCCGCCCACCTCTTCCGTGATCTTCAGAAACGTTCCGCGTGGATTCTGTTTCAAATCAAAGAAAAATTGTTTGCGTTCAATCTGAATTCGCTCGCTAAGCAGTTGCTCGTCCACAACGCCACCTCCCTATGCTGTCCATGGTCCTCAGCCATTCGAATCCGTAAAACAGAATGGCCCTTTTTTGATAAGCGAGGGAACACTAGTAAGAAATGTTAGAATGTCAAGCGGTTCCCCGGGAAAGGTTACAAAACATCAGCGGGGTATTTCGATTCGCGTATTTTGGCGAGATAGGTAACGCCCATGGGTAAAGTCGCCCACGAAACATCCCCCGCGCACCATCACGCCCCCGCGCACAGTGACCGTGTCGGCGCGGCCCTTCAGCGTCATTCCTTCATAGGCGTTGTAGTCCACATTCATGGCGTGTGTTTTTGCGGAAATGACGGAGGGATAGTCCGGATCATACACCACGAGATCGGCATCGCTGCCCACCTGAATGGTGCCTTTGGCGGGATAGAGACCGAAAAGGCGTGCGGGCTGAGTGGCCGCCAACTCGACGAGGCGTTGCAGGTCGAGGTGTCCGCGCTCAACGCCGTAGGTGTAGAGCAGGTTGATGCGGTCCTGTAGGCCGGGCACTCCGTTGGTGATGCGCGTGAAATCGTCGCGTCCCATAGCTTTTTGCGTGGCAAAATCGGTGGGAGCGTGGTCAGTGGCCACGGTATGCAGTTCGCCTTGGCTCAGCGCCCGCCAGAGTATCTCCTGATTGTGCTTGGCACGGAGGGGCGGCGAGAGGACATATTTGGCCCCCTCGAAGTCGGGCCGTTCGGCATAGGTTTGGTCGAGCAGGAGATATTGCGGGCAGGTCTCGCCCCAAGCATGCACCCCCCGCTCCCGCGCTGCGGTGAGTTCGTGTAGGGCTTCAGCACACGTGGTATGCACCACATAGACGTGCGCGCCGGTCAGTTCCGCAAAGGTCATCAGATGATGGACCCCGTCGGCCTCCACGCACGGGGGACGGCTGTGATAATGCCATTCCGGTCCGGTCTTTCCCTGCGCCAGCAATTGCCGTTGAAGCTGATCCACGAGCGACTCATTTTCGCAGTGAGCGGTCACCAGCACATTCAGTTCGCGCGCGAGGCGAAGGGTCTGGTAAAGATCAGCGTCTTCAATGCCGTTGCTGCCCTTATAGGCCAGATACACCTTGAACGACGTGATGCCTTCTTCCCGCACGATACGCCGCAGCTTTTTTTCGATGGCTTCATCAAAATGAGTGACGGTCATGTGGAAGGCATAGTCGCAGGCGGATTGGCCTCGGCTTTTTTCGTGCCAGAGCTTGAGAGCCTCATCCAGGTCGCCGTACCGTTCCGGGCTGATAAAATCGATGAAGCAGGTGGTGCCGCCGAGGAGTGCAGCGCGGCTGGCGGTGGTGTAGGTGTCTTTCGTCTGCGTGCCGCAGAAGGGCAGATAAACATGCACATGCGGATCAACGAATCCGGGAAAAACATACTTACCGCGTGCGTCAATCACCGTGGTCTTTTCATCCGGCGGCGACAGATGTTCGCCGATGTGCGAGATGGTTTCTCCTTCGCACAGTAAGTCGCCGATGAACCGACTGTCCGCCGTGATAATCTCGCCGCCTTGAATCAACAGACTCATGCCAACCTCCGAATGTGATGAATCAAAAGAACCAAATCAGACCTGGAAAAGAAAGAGTAAACTATCTCTCGCAGAGGGCGCAGAGAAAATTCTTTGAGTTCCTTGCGCTCTTTGTGGTGAATATCGGTAGTGCGTGAGCGCAATCATTAAGGCGTTGATTTTCGGCGTTGTGATGCTACTCTCCGAAACCAATGAACGGAAGCGGATGGCTTCGGTCTTTATCGATAAGGAGGGCGTTTATGAGAAAAATGATTCGCGGGTTGGTGTATGGAATGTGTCTGGCATCGCTGCTCTTCGTGAGCAATGCCTGGGCAGGAGAGGACTACGAGCGGGTTATCACACGGGCGTATGAGGACGTTCTCAACCGCAAACCGGATACGGGCGGCCTGCGCAATTACCGCATAAAAATGATTGATGAAGGCTGGAGCGAACAGGATGTACGCAACGACCTGCGCAGCAGCACCGAGGCGAAACAAGGCGATGTGGACCAGATTATACGCCGCGCCTATCAGGACCTCCTCGGACGCGATCCCGATCGCGCCGGATTGGACAACTACCGCAAGATGATCCGCGACAAAGAGTGGAGCGAACAGGATGTGCGCAACAGCATTCGCGAAAGTCAGGAATACCGAAACAAACACTGATTTCCAATGATTTGGAAAAACCGTAGCTGCGCAGCAGTCCCGCTCACGCGGGATTTCCAATGGTTGGAAAAAATAATTATGGAGCGGCAGATGGATAACCCGGAAGAGAATGCGCCGGAGTTTGTGCCAGAAGCACCGGTCGAGGTGGAGGTCTCAGAGGAGGACTTTGGTCCTGTCCCGGAAGGGGCGCACTGGGTGGTGCTACATACGCGCCCGAGGGCCGAGAAGAAACTCGAACAGTTTTGTCGCGAGCAGGAATTTATACATTATCTGCCCTGCCGAAAAAAAACGCACACCTATGGCGCCCGCCGGCGCGAATTCATGAATCCGCTTTTCCCGGGCTACCTCTTCTGCCTGGCTCCCGATCCGCAGACGGGTTTTATCAGGCAGAACCGCTACGTGGCGAATCTGCTGGCGGTGGTGGCGCAGGAAGAACTGATCGGGTTCATGAATCAGTTGCGTCGGGCCCTGAGCGTGGGCGAAGAGCTGGACGTGCTGCCGTTCATTCAAAAGGGGAAACGGGTGCGCGTGATTTCGGGGCCGTACAAGGGCATCGAGAGCGAAGTGATCGAGCTGCGGGGTCAATCGGTGGTGGTGCTGCAAATTGAGATTCTGCAAAAGTCCGTGGCCCTCCCGGTGGACGTCTCTTGCCTCGGCCCACTGAAGGACTAATAGCAATCCGTCGGCGTTGGATGCCTTTATACGTGAGCGCTTTGCTCAGTGATGATGGGTGTGACTTGCCGCAGGACATCATGACGGATTGCTTTATGCAAACGGTGTTTGCGTGGGGACGACATCCCACCTGGAGGGCGAGCGTCCCGCGATCCGTGATTTGGTAGCGCTGGAGGGCGAGCGTTCCGCGAGCCGTTTCATTATAAGAAAAAGCCCGAATAAAGCCCCCTTTGAAAAAATAAAATTGCTTCATAGTTGACCGGCTGCGCGTGCATTTGCTACATCCCCGCGCACTATGGGACAACAACTACGAGTCAGAGTTAAAAGAAAAGCACGCGTACGCCGAGAAAAACGGCTGAAAGAGCGTGCCCGCGCCGTTACGAAGTAATCCTTCCCTCGAAAGCGGCAGTTTTACACCACGTCCAACTCATCCCGGTTTCTCCGGAATCGGGTGCGGGGGTCTTGTACCCTTTTTTTGGGGGAAGCGCCGGGTGATTTTCTTTAGAAGGAAACAACATAGATGACATCCGTGTTTGGGTGTGCTATGTTTTTCGTCGTTGGGTGTAAGAGCTTAATCAATCTGAAAAAAACGAATACACGAAACCATGGGTGCAAAAGATGATCGTAGTAGCCGATGATGACAGGATTCTGACGCAATTGCTGACCCGCCTGCTTGAGGACGAAGGCTTCGAGGTGCGCGTGGCGCATGATGGCAAGAAGGCGTATGAGCTGATTCAGGATGCCAAATGCAAGGGGATGCTGTTGGACATTCGGATGCCCTGTATCAATGGCGCGGAATTGCTAATGCTGATGACGGCGGAGCAGAGCAAAATACCGGTCATTGTCATGGCTGGCTTCCCGGACTTTGACGAAGAGGAAATGAAAATGTTCCCGAATGTGAAAAAATTCTTCCACAAACCGCTGTTCCCGGAAGATGTCCTTAATGCCGTTCGAAAGTATGCCTTGAAATGAGCAGTTGGCGGCACAGGGCGGGGCAGGCCCTTCTCTTCCTGCTGCTGGCGGGGTGGCTGACCGGATGCGCCTCGTTTGTAGAACAGCGCCAAGTCTCGCCGCGACCAGATTACGGCTCCGGAAAACGTTTCAAACCGGTGGTGGCCGTCTCGACTTTTGAAAACAAATCCGGCTTCAGTGGGCAGTGGGACCTAGGCAGCGGTATGGCGGACATCCTCACCACGGAACTGCTCGACTCGGATCAGTATGTGGTGCTCGAACGCCAGCAGCTCGATTCCGTCCTCGGGGAAATCCTTCGCCAAGGGCAGGAATTTTTCCGTCGCGAAGGGCGCGTGAGTCAGGGGCGGCTCAAAAACGTACGCTACCTTATTAGCGGCTCCATCACCGATTTCACCGTCACGGGCGACACCTCCGGCTGGTTCGGCTACAGCACCACCGTGAAGGCGGGTGGCGGAACCTCGCGCTCCCGCGTCAGCCTGCATCTGCGCCTGACGGACGTAGAAAGCGGCGAGGTTATTTCCAGTGTGGAGGCCGCTGGAACGGCCTCGGCGGGCTGGTTCTCCGCTGCAGTGAGCTACAAGAGCCTCTCCCTCGGCGGCGACTCGTTTTTCAAAACACCGCTGGGCAAAGCCACCACACGCGCCACGCATCGGGCCGTTAAACAGCTCGCCGCCGCCATCCCCAAAGAATACTGGCATCCCCGCGTGGCGGAGGCCGGACCGGACATGGCTGTCCTCAATGGCGGAGAGAATGTGGGCGTGCGTGTGGGCGATGAATTTGTGGTGCGTGAGCAAGGGCGCGACATTACTGACCCGGTCACCGGGGATGTCATTGAACGTTTGCCGGGCCGCGTGATCGGAAAAGTACGGGTCGACGACGTGCAGGCGCTCTCCGCCCATGCCGTGATTATCGAGGGAACCACCTATCGGGGAGCATATCTGGAGGCATCGCACTGAAGTATGATTACTTTTCTGGAAGGCTGCCTGGAAACGAAACAACCTGCGCGCGTGGTGCTGAATGTGAGCGGCGTGGGCTACGAAGTCTTTATTCCGTTGAGCAGTTACGACCGTCTTCCCGCGCCCGGCCAAACCATTCGCATCCTGACTTACGACTGCATCCGCGAGGACGATCACCTGCTGTTCGGTTTCATGACCGAGGCCGAGCGGACCGTCTTTCTGTTGCTGCTGAATGTGAGCGGCATCGGTCCAAAAATCGCCCTGAGTGCCTTGAGCGGACTCTCCGTGCGGGACATCAAGTTGTCCATCGTGGAGGGGGATGTCAAACGTCTGAGTTCCATTTCAGGCATCGGGAAGAAAACAGCAGAGCGGATCGTGGTGGAACTGCGCGACCGCCTAAGCGCGGGTGAGGCGCTGGAGGCTGTGGCCGGTTCGCTGGAGGATACGCCCGTCGATCAGCGTGCGAAAGATGCCGTGCTGGCCTTGGTTTCTCTCGGCTACAAACAGGCCGATGCTTGGAAAATGGCCCGCACCGCCCTGGCCACCCTGCCCGAAACCGCCGCAGTTGAAGATGTGATCCGCGCCGCGCTCACATCGAAGTAGCGCGACCCGTATCCACAGCCTTGCGGCCTCGATAGGCATTCCTAGGGAGGAAAGTAGCCGTCCGCTCGCCGAGCGGACGGACACGCATCACGCGACAAAAAATACCGTGGCGCTCGGAGAGCACCACGCTACCAACGCCCCCAGAATAAAAAAGCACGCATAAAAAGATTGATTCCCGCCGGAGAACCTCTATAAACATCGGCCTTTTCGGCAATGGTCTGAAAACCGCCTTCCGGCGGATTAGTAACTTGACGCGGAATGTCATCCAGCTATGATGCCCGCTCATTGTGAGGTGGAAAATGAGTACAGTTTTAGATAAAATTGATCAGGAACAGCGAAGAAAAGAAGAGCAGACCAAGTTTGCCGTGGGCGATACGGTGACCGTACACGTAAAAATCCGTGAAGGCGAAAAAGAGCGCGTTCAGCTTTATAAAGGCACCGTTATCGCCATGAAGGGCAAGGGTGCGACGGAAATGTTCACTGTGCGCCGTATCTCGTATGGTGAAGGCGTGGAGCGCGTATTTCCGATGCATTCGCCCAGCGTGGTGAAGGTGGAAGTGGAACGTCAGGGCAAAGTGCGCCGTGCCAAGCTCTACTACCTGCGCGAACTTTCCGGCAAAAAATCGCGCATCAAAGAACGCAGAACCTGATCGCAAGGAGGAACTCCGGTGCTCCAGTTTGAGCGGTCCGCCTGGCAACGGAAGGTCCGGCGTGTTGCCGGAGTGGACGAGGCGGGGCGCGGGCCGCTGGCTGGCCCCGTGGTGGCCGCCGCCGTGGTGATCGAACCTGATTTTCTCATGCGCGAAGCGGACGGACTTTTCCGCTCGCTGACGGATTCCAAACAACTCACGGAGAAAAACCGTGAGTTGTTTTTTTGTATCCTGACCTCGGCACCGCAGGTGTCTTTCGGCGTGGGTATTGTTTCCGAGTGCGAAATTGACCGGCGGAATATTCTGCGGGCGACGCACAAGGCGATGGCACAGGCGCTGGGGGCGATCGACCCATTGCCGGAGTATGCGCTGGTGGATGGAAGGCCCGTGCCGGGACTGCCGTGTGACTCGGAAGCCATTGTGAAGGGTGATGCTCGCAGCTTATCGATTGCGGCGGCGAGTGTGATTGCCAAGGTGACACGGGATCGCCTGATGCTAGAGATGGATCGCTCTTACCCGCAATATGGATTTGCTCGTCACAAGGGCTACGGTACGAAAGAGCATTTCGAGGCGTTAAGGAAATACGGCCCGGCACCCTGTCATCGCCGCTCGTTTCGTCCGGTGCGCGAAGCCTCCGGTGAAATTCTCCCGCCCCCCAGTCAACTGGAATTGCCGATATAATCACTCAGTAGTGGAGGGCGTCGGGCTCCGACGCCTTGGGCGCTGGGAGTTACACCGGCGTTGGGATGATTTTGCTGGGCCGGTGGGAGAGGAGCTTTGACACGTGAGGCACACGAGCCGCGTGCCGTCCAGTAGTGGAGGGCGTCGGGCTCCGACGCCTTGGGCGTGTGGAGTTACACCGGCGTTGGGATGATTTCGCTGGGCCGGTGGGAGAGGAGCTTTGACGCATGAGGCACGCGAGCCGCGTGCCGTCCATTAGTGGAGGGCGTCGGGCTCCGACGCCTTGGGC
>Ga0075120_10002315_pt1 | contig 13928 bp, 13 predicted proteins | sample AntAceMetag02UKL_FD_69792 | JGI IMG/M metagenome (GOLD analysis project Ga0075120, IMG submission 69792) | Saline lake microbial communities from Ace Lake, Antarctica - Antarctic Ace Lake Metagenome 02UKL | ecosystem: Environmental > Aquatic > Non-marine Saline and Alkaline > Saline | place... | reverse complement strand
GCCCGATTTTTGATGGGGAGCAGTTTCAGGGCAGTTTTGCGGTGATCACCGACATCACCGAACAGAAAAAGATGCAGCAGCAGCGTCGCGAGGAACGTGAGTTTCTTGAAAATATCTTTCGAACTACTAATGACGGTATTGTTGTCAGCGATACCGACGGTAAGATTCTCCGGGTGAATAGTACTGTTGAGAAGTTGCTGGGTTATGATGCGCAGGAAATGATTGGGGTATCAGCTTTGGGATTTTTCCCTCAGGAAGGTGGATTTCGGCGTCAGGGTCTTGAAATGGCTGAACTCCTGCGCAGGGAAGGCTCAGTTCAAAATTGGGAAACGGAATGGTGCCGCAAGGATGGTTCCCGGTTGCCGGTTGAGATCAATGTTACATTTTTGCGTGATCGTGACGGCAATGCGACCGGAGCGGTGGCGGCTGTGCGCGATATTACCGAGAGACGCGCAATTGAACAACATTTGCTACAGGCTGAAAAGCTGAAATCGCTTGGGGAAATGGCCAGCGGGGTTGCGCATGATTTTAATAATATGCTGACCGCGATTTTGGGACGCGCGCAGCTTGTAAAGCGCATGCTCGGCGCTGCTTTGGCTCAGGTTGACACGGACAAGGCGGTCGAGATTGAAAAGGGGCTTGCCGTGATCGAGGATGCGGCTTTGGATGGAGCGGAAACCGTGCGCCGTATTCAGGATTTTTCGCGTGTGGGCACAGGTCAGCGCTTTACTGAAGCGGTTGATTTGACAGAGGTCATCAGGGGCGCATTGGAATACACCCGGGCGCGCTGGAAGGATGACGCCGAGTTAAAAGGACTGAGGTACACTATTCAGGACACGCTCAAGGAGTCTGTGACGGTCATTGGCAATGCGCCTGAGTTGCGCGAGGTGTTCACCAATTTGATCAACAACAGCCTGGATGCGATGCCGAAGGGCGGAACCCTTTCTTTTTCCGCGGTATGTGATACTCAGACGGCAACCGTGACGGTACAGGATACAGGCACCGGCATACCCCGTCCGCTTATAGATCGTATTTTTGATCCTTTTTTTACAACCAAGGGTCCTCAGTCGACCGGGCTTGGAATGAGCGTATCATACGGTATTATCAGGCGACATAATGGGTCCATCAGCGTGAGCAGTGAAGAAGGAAACGGTGCAACCCTGGCGATTGTGCTGCCCTTGGGTCGGGCGGAGCTCAGAGTGCAGACCGAAATTGAACCGGTTTCTCAGGGAGCCGCGCTGCATGTGCTGGTTATTGATGATGATGCGGATGTGCGCGAGGTGCTGGTGGACATGTTGACAGGTGCCGGTCACACTGTGGAGAGCGCTATTGACGGGCCAACCGGTCTTGAGATGTTTCGTGCCACACCGTTTGACCTGGTATTTACTGATCTGGGCATGCCGGGGATTTCTGGCTGGGATGTGGCTCGTGAAATTAAGAGCATTCGGGAAGAAACGCTGCTGGCGTTGGTAACAGGCTGGGATGTGCAATATCAGAAAGAGACTATCGAGGAACACCGGATAGATTATATTTTGAATAAGCCGTTTCAGGTTTCGCATATCATGGCTGTGGTGAGCATGGCGCAGAAAAGCCTGAACGGCACATTCTGATACCCCTTCATACATGCCGCCATAGGCGGCCCTTCCACATGGATTTCATGCCGGTACACTGTCCGTTCTAGATTCCCATATGAACAGCGTGCATGGTTTTGTGCTCTAAAAAATCCCACGCGTGTATCGTCCGATATGCCTGCACCAGCAGCCTGCTGCGGCGTATGTCGGCTGATTTTCGGTTGCATATGTGGTTGACTCAAAAGCGAATGCTGGCGTATACTTGGCCGACTATCATACCCTACAGTCTATGCAGTACGAGGTTCCTCATGAGCTGGGCCGATATCTTTCTGGAAGCTGTTTTTTATGTTTTTGTTCTTTTAACTGTGTTCGGCGGTTTGCTGGCTGTGCGCACCCAGATTCTGATGTATACCGTGCTGGGCGCGGGAGTGGCGTTTCTGGGCGTGGCCGGATTGTTTATGTTCCTGGGCAGTCTCTTTCTTTCCATGATGCAGATTCTGATTTACCTCGGTGCTATTTGTATTGTGCTGGTGTTCGGCATCATGGTGGGCTATACCCCGCGTCAGGTGGCCGAGCAGGGTATTCGTGGACAGAATCTTTTGCTGGCTGTGCCGGCTTGTATTGCTTCGATTGTATTGTTGCGCAGTGCCGTGGGTCGCACGATCTGGCCTTCGGCACCGGCTGCTGAACGGGATTTTTCACTGGATGCGGTAGGCGTGCACTTGCTGGAGAAGTACGGACTGGCTTTTGAGCTGATTTCAGTTCTGTTGTTAATCGCCATTATTGGCGCTATTATCGTGGTTACGGTCAAGGAGGATCCACGGTAATGCTCTCCCAGGACCTGAAGACCTATCTTGTGGTAGCAGCTTTTTTGTTGATTATCGGTGTGTACGGAGTTGTACAGCGCCGCAGCTTTATCGGCATGCTGATTTCAGCGGAGCTTATTTTGGCCGGCGCCGGCCTTAATTTTATGGCCTTTAATCGTTTTATAGCGCCTGAGCCGGCTGTAGGGCAGGTCTTTACCCTGATTATCATGGGAATCGCCGCAGCGGAAACCGCGATTGGCGTCAGCTTCATTCTGGCTGTGTACCGCCAGTTCAAAACAATTGATCCTATTCAGCTTAATGAACTTCAGGAATCGTGTCTGTGCGGGATTCCAGAGGCGGATGATGGCCCGGTTGTGCCGAGCGGGGGCGAACCGGGGGATCAGGATATATGATGCCGGATTTGCCTGTGAATTACAGCGCGTTGTTTATGGTGCTGGTGCCCCTCATGCCGTTGCTGACTGCCGTAGCCGTGCTGGCTGCCGGCAAGCGCACCATCACGCGCGACTGTCTGTGCGTGGCAGGAGCCTTGTTGACGCTTGTGTGTGTGCTGCTTGCGGGCGTTGCGGTTGTGTCCGGAGGCCAGCCTGATGTTACCGTGGTTACGCTCTATCCGGGCATTTCTTTGCGTTTTTCTTTAGACGGACTCGGCCTTTTGTTCGCCGTAACTTCGGCCGGCATGTGGGTGGCGGCCGCCCTGTACTCAATCGGCTACATGCGCGCCCTGAGCGAGCACGCCCAGAGCCGTTTTTATTTCTTTTATGCAATTGCCTTGAGCGGGGGACTGGGTGTTGCTTGCGCGGGCAATCTGTTTACGCTGTATCTCTTTTATGAAGTGATTACCCTTAGCACTTATCCTCTGGTTGCTCACCATCAGGACCAAAAAAGTTATGCCGGTGCCCGCAAGTACCTGGTGTATCTCATGTTTACCTCAAAGGCTTTTCTGCTGCCGGCCATGGCGATTCTTTACACGCAATGCGGCACCCTGGATTTTAATCTAAGCGATATCGCAACCGGCATGCTGCCGCACACGAGTTCCACTTTTTTGGTATCGGTGTGTTATGTGCTGTTTATTCTGGGACTGGCCAAGGCGGCTCTTATGCCGCTGCATGGCTGGCTGCCAGCGGCCATGGTAGCTCCGGCTCCGGTCAGCGCACTGCTGCATGCCGTGGTGGTGGTCAAGGTGGGTGTGTTTTGCATGTGCCGGGTTATGCTGTCGGTATTCGGGACGGATGTTCTGGCGCGTCTAAACCTGGGCTTATTTACGGCTTATGCGGCAATGCTGACTATTCTCATCGCCTCGCTGATCGCCTTGACCAAGACCGACCTGAAGGCCAGGTTGGCCTATTCCACGGTCAGTCAGCTCTCCTATATCATTCTGGGCGTAGCCATGCTGTCGCGCAGTGGTATCACCGGGGGGTTGTTTCATATTCCCGCGCATGCGGTTTCAAAAATTACCCTGTTTTTCTGTGCCGGTGCAATTTTTGCCATGACCGGTAAAAAAGATATCCGTGAAATGGGGGGGCTGGGGTATCAGATTCCTTGGGTATTTGTAGCCTTTGGCCTGGCGGCCCTGAGCATGATCGGTGTGCCCCCGGTAGGCGGTTTTGTCAGTAAGTGGTATCTGGCGTTCGGTACGCTTGAAATACACAACCGCATTTTGCTGGCAGGTGTGTTGCTGAGCAGCCTGCTCAACGCGGTATATTTTATTGAAGTTATCGTGCGCGCTTTTTACGGGCGGCCACCGGAGGGTACTTCGCTGATTACGTGTGCGCGTGGTCGCAGTCCGGTGCTGATGCTCATGATGGTGCCGCTGCTGGCAACGGCAGCTCTTTCAGTAATTCTGGGCATATGGCCGGATGCAGCCATAAACCTGATTGTCAGTCAGGTGTTGCCATGAGCCATACCGAACGTAAACACAGGTGGCTGCTTGTGCCGGTCATATTGATTATTGTAGCCGGAGTGGTAGTGGATAGTATCGGCGCTGTGCGCGTGGAGCATGCCGGTGTGTTCTCAATTCCCGGTTTTTGGTCTGTGTTCGGACTTGTGGGTTGCCTGATTTTGGCGGGGGCATGCAAGCTGGCGGCCCGTCTGTTTTTGAAACGCCCGGAGAATTATTATGATGATGTTCTCTGAAATGGCCCTTCATCCTGCCGCCCTGTTTTTGGTGGCGGCCCTGCTGCTGGTCTGCGTGCGTCCCGGCATGCTGCAGCGCGTGCTGCTGTTGGGTACGCCGGTGGCGGCCCTGGTGGCGGCTCTGCGGCTGCCTGATAGATTTGGAGACATGCGCTATCTTGGCATGGACATGCTGTTTGGCCGCGCAGATCCTCTGGCTGCATTGTTTCTCTATAGTTTTATTGTTCTGGCCGGTCTTGGCGCGTTGTATAGCCTGCAAATTCGTTCGCGTACCCAAAAGGCAGCCGCCTTTGCCTATACGGCCGGCTGCACGGGTGTGGTTCTTGCCGGAGATTTTTTGAGCTTGTTTATTTTTTGGGAGCTGATGGCCTTTGCTTCCGTTTTTCTGATCTGGGGCGGCAGCGCCCGTTCGGCAGCCGCCGGGTTTCGCTATATTCTGGTACATGCGGCAGGTGCCTTGATACTGCTGGCCGGAATCCTGCTGCGCGTGCGTCTGGGCGGAACGCTGGCCTTTGAGCCTCTTGGCACTGGTGGTTTGAACGTGGCCGATATTCTTATTTTAATTGGTTTTTTGCTCAATGCTGCTGTGCCGCCTCTGCACGCCTGGGTGGCCGATGCCTATCCCGAGGCTTCGCCCGGCGGGGCTATTTTTCTGTGCGCGTTTACTACCAAGGCAGCTGTGTATCTTCTGGTGCGCGGATTTGCGGGGCTTGAGATTTTAGCACCGCTGGGAGCGGCTATGGCCCTCATTGGCGTTGCCTATGCTGTGGTTGAAAATGATGCTCGCCGTATTCTGGCCTATCATATTATCAGCCAGGTGGGTTACATGGTATGCGCGATTGGTATTGGTACGGATTTGGCCTTGAACGGGGCTTGCGCGCACGCCTTTTCAAATATCTTAAACAAGAGCCTGTTGTTCATGGGTATTGGCGCGGTTGTGCTGCAGACCGGCCGAGGCCGTCTGTATGAACTGGGCGGTCTTAGGCGGCTCATGCCGAGGACTCTGGTGCTGACTATGATCGGCGCTCTCGCCATTTCAGGGTTTCCCTTGATCAGCGGATTTGTCAGCAAATCAATTTTGATTACGGCGCTTGAACAGGCACATCGTCCGGGCCTTGTGTTGATGCTGATGTTGGCATCAATCGGCACTTTTTTTTCAGTGGGTATCAAGCTTCCGCTGTTTATCTGGTTCGGTCGCGCCCGCTCTGCGCAGTACGGGGATGAGGTAAAAGATCCGCCCTGGAACATACAGCTGGCAATGGCCTTGACGGCCGCCTTGACCCTTGCTGTTGGTATGTTCCCGAATCTGCTGCAGCGTTTGCTGCCGTATTCAGAGGTTAGTCGGGTTTATTCAGCGGCGCATGTGAGCCATACCCTTCAGTTGCTGGCCGCTACGGCACTTGGATTTTATATTATGCGCCGGGCGCTTGTGCCCAAGCCCGGTATTTTGCTTGATGTGGACTGGCTGTACCGCCGCGGTTCAGCCCAGGTAATGCGCCTGTGCGCAGGGCCGCTTAATCGTTTGAATGACTGGGTCGGCGAGTTGTATCAGAGAGTCGGGGTAGGGCCGGTGCAGCAAGCATCCGGCTTGCTTACGCGCTTTGATCGCAGCGGTATTGACGGTCTTATTGACGGCTTGGCACGCCATACCCTGGTAATTGGCGACGGTCTGCGCCGGATTCAAACCGGTAAAATTCAACACTACATCGGCGCTGCGGTAATTTTCTTTTTCCTGCTGATGATCATCGTTATGCTGTACTAGCCTTCGCTGGAGCGTTGCGGAAGAACCATGGAAGAGTATCTGCTTTTTAACAATCCCGGATATCCGATTTTAAGCTACATCATGCTGATGCCGCTTATTGGCGCGCTTGTGTGCCATCTTCTCAAAGGCGACCTGGCGTTGAAGGTCTGGGGCCTGTTTGTTACCTTGCTTACCGCTCTGATTTCCGTGCCGCTGTATACGCAATTTGACCGCACAACAGCCTTGTATCAATTTGCCGAGGTGCGCACCTGGATTCCGGCCCTTGATTTGAATTATGTCGTTGGTGTGGATGGTATCAGCGTTTTGCTGCTGCTACTGACGACGATGATGATGCCTTTATGTATTTTGTGTTCATGGAACTATATTCGCGAACGCCTGGCGGAATTCATTATCGTGCTGCTGTTGATGGAATCAGCCATGATCGGGGTTTTTATCAGCTTGAACACGGTGCTTTTTTATATTTTCTGGGAGGGTATGCTGGTTCCCATGTACCTGCTGATTGCTGTCTGGGGCGGCCCCCGTAAGGATTATGCATCGATTAAGTTTTTTCTCTACACCCTGATCGGCAGTGTTTTTCTGCTGCTGGCCCTAATCGTGCTGTATGTGCGAACAGATACGTTTTTTATCCCGGAGTTGGTGGCCTTTGATCTGGACTTTCCTATCCAGATGTTCATTTTTATAACGTGTGCCATTGCCTTTGCCATAAAGATACCACTGTATCCGTTTCACACATGGCTGCCAGCCGCGCATGTTGAAGCACCGACGGCCGGCAGTGTCATTCTTGCGAGTCTGCTTTTAAAAATGGGGGGTTATGGGTTCTTGCGGCTGGCACTGCCCATCGCCCCGGAAGCAGCGCTTTATTGCGCTCCAGTCATGATCGGTCTTGCGCTTGTTTCAATTCTTTTCGGCGGGTGCCTTGCTTTGGCGCAAACTGATATAAAACGTTTGATTGCTTACTCAAGCGTAGCGCACATGGGCTTTGTCACTCTGGGTATTTTCCTGTTCAGTGCCCGGGGCTTCAAAGGCGCTATTCTGGAGATGGTCAACCACGGCGTTATTACTGGTGCTCTGTTTATTGGCATCGGTCTGCTGTATGAGCGAACCGGCAGCCGTGAAATTCGTAACAATTCCGGTTTGAGCATGTTCATGCCTGTTTTTGTTGCTTTTATGGTCTTGTTCGGTCTGGCAGCCCTGGGCTTTCCCGGTACCAACGGTTTTGTCGGTGAATTTTTGATTATGATTGCGGCTTTTGAAAATCATCAATGGGTGGGTATACTGCTGGTGCCGGGTGTGGTGCTTGCCGCGGCATATGTTTTGCGCCTGTTGCAAAAGCTGATTTGGGCTGATTGTGACGGAATTTATTGTCTGCCCGTGCATGCCGGTGATGGGTCCTATGTTACCCTGAGCGATCTGAGTCGCAGGGAAATCTGCCTTCTGGCCCTCTTGGCTATTCCGGTTTTATGGATCGGATTTTACCCGGCTCCGCTGCTGGATATCATGGGATGCAGTGTTGAGAATTTGCTCAGTTCCTGGCCGCAGATGCCCTGAGCGATGTACCCACGCATATAAGGAAGAACGCTATGCCTGACGTGATTGTGCTGTTTTCGCCTGAATTGACCCTAGCGGGTATGGCCCTGGTATTTTTCGCGTTTTCTCTGACACGCTCAAATCCGATGTTGCTGCAGGCAGTTGCAATGATTTTCGCGCTGATGGTGCTGATAACGGCCACCATCACCTATGCTACCAGCGGTGTGCTTTTTGCCGGATCGTACCGGGTGGATGCCTTCTCTCAGACATTTAAAACGCTCATCGCCCTGGGTATGCTGTTGACGCTGTGGTTGGGGTCCGGATTGCGCGGTATTAAACGCAATGTGCGGCCGGAGTATTATTTCTTTTTTGCCCTGGCCTGCCTTGGGCTGGTCATGATGTGCAGTGCGACCGATCTTTTGACGATTTTGCTGAGTCTTGAGATATCATCCTTTTCAGTCTATATCATGATTCCGCTGCGTTTTGGTGTTGGGCAGCGTGCGCCGCTTGAAGCTGGAATCAAGTATATCCTGTTCGGTCTGGTGGCGACTGGTATTACCCTGTACGGTATGAGCTATCTGTTTGGTTTGACCGGTACCACTGATCTTGTGGCCATAATGGCAGTGTTGCCGCGGCCCTTGAGCCTTCAGCCCCTGGCGCTCATCGGTTTGATGATGATGATGTGCGGTATATTTTATAAACTGGCGCTGTTCCCCATGCATTTCTGGATGCCCGACATTTTTGTGGGCGCGGCCCATGAAACAACAGCCTTTGTGGCAACTATTCCCAAGATCGCGGCCACGGCCCTGTTGATACGGGTGGTGACCCTGTGCGGACCGAGTCCGCAGCTGAGCACCATGCTTGCCATTATGGCCGTACTGTCAATGACGTTGGGCAACCTCTTGGCCCTGGGGCAGGATGACATTAAGCGCCTGTTGGCCTATTCCAGTATTGCCCATGCCGGGTACCTGATTCTTGGTGTTTTGTGCATTGAGCCTTTTGGATTGCTCTCTTCAATGTATTACGTCTACGGGTACCTGTGGATGAGTCTGGCCTGTTTTTTTGTGATTTACAACCTGGCCGATGACGGCCGCAATATTTGTTTCCGGGATCTGCGCGGGCTCTATAAGCGTTCGCCCATGCTGGCGGGTGTGCTGGTAATTGGTGCAATTGGCCTGGCCGGCCTTCCGCCGACTATCGGATTTACGGCCAAGTTTATAATATTTGCAGCAGCGCTTAAACAGAAGTATTACTGGCTGGTCAGTATAGCCGTTTTTAATGTGTGTATCTCGGCGTTTTATTACCTGCGCCTGGTGCGGGCCGCTTACAGCAATGTTGAGCAGGAGACCGAACCTATTGAGCTTAGCGGTGCTGCCAATCTGTTGGGTATTTTGATTATCATCGCAATCATCGCCGGCGGGTTGCTGCCGCAGAATTTCTTGAGATTGGCCCAAGAGGGCCTGGCGTCTATCATGCCCTAGCGGATGCCCAAAAACGTTCATCTGCGGCGGTGTGCTACGCCAGCGTACAGAACAGTACGCCTCAATCCTCATGATGTCGCGCGCCTTGCATCTAAACCTTTTTGAACAGCCGCTAAAGAGTTGTTTTAGTTGTTGCTGCGTTAGGCTCGTCATTCCGGCGAAGGCCGGAATCTAGAAGATCTCAAAAACAAACACTTCGTTTGGCTGCGCTGCAATGGGTTCAAAACCCAGAAGCTGAGAAACTGAACCCTGTCTATATAAATACCGAGACACTATTATGCCCTCAAAACGTCAGCCTCCGCTTCTTGATGTTGAACAAACGTTGGTTGTGCTCTCTGCCAGCCGGCGCACGGATCTGGCCGCCTGTTTCCCTGATTATTTTATAGAAAAGCTCAAAGATTATCCCCCGGAGCGGGTACACACAATCGTTATCTGGACTAAAAACCCGCATGCACTGCTCACCAATCAGCGCCTGTGCATCACGCTTGCGCGCTACCGCCAGCTGTATATTCACTTAACCATCACCGGGCTTGGCGGCAGTGTGCTTGAACCTCGTATTCCGCCCTGGCAGGATGTTGCCGGCATGCTCTCGCAGCTTGTTGACTTTACCGGTGATGCGCGTCGTATTACATGGCGTTTTGACCCGATTATCCGTGCTGAGGTAAAGGGTGTGCTTTTTTCAAATATCGATTTATTTTCCCCGATTATAGAAGTGGTCAGCAAGGTTGGTATACCGTTGTGCCGCACAAGCTGGGTTGAGCCCTACGCCAAGGTGCAGCGTCGTCTTTCCAAGCATGGAGTAACACTCAGTTTGCACTCACCTGAAGAGAGGCAAGAGCATGCCCGTGAGCTTACCCGCATTGTCGAAGAACACGGTATGGATTTGCAGTTTTGCGCTATGAAGGATTTTTCTAGGTCTAGCTGCATTGATGGCGAATTGCTGAGTGAGCTGCACCCTGATGGTTTGAGCTGTTCCCGGGTGCGAGCCAGGGGACAGCGGCCCCTGTGCGGTTGCACGCAGAGTATAGACATTGGCTGGTACAGTCAGAAATGTCCACATGGATGTCTCTACTGCTACGCCGAACCCTTGGTAGAAGGTTGTTGAAAAACGCCTGTCTGCCGCGGTGCGCTACGCCGGCGTACGAAAAAGTACGCCTCATTTCTCATAACTTCGCGCGCCTTGCATCTGAGCATTTTTGAACAGTCTTTAGGGAGTCGTAGGGTGGACTCGCAGAGTGTGTCACACCGTTGTTGCTGCGTTGCAGTCGTCATTCCGGCGAAGGCCGGAATCTAGGAGATTAAAAAAAAGTTCATCCTATAGGCTACAAGTTGGGATTGAGGCCTATGTTCTCTCCCCCTCCCTTGTGGGGAGGGGATTAAGGAGAGGGTGCTATTAAAAATACATTGATTTTGCCGCAGCTTTTTGTTATCTTTGTTGGTCTTAACAAGGGCTGCTAGCTCAGCTGGTAGAGCAACTGACTCTTAATCAGTAGGTTCGGAGTTCGAGTCTCCGGTAGCCCACCAGAAAAAACAAGCACTTACGGCTTTTAAGCTGTAGGTGCTTTTTTTTATTCAGTTCAGCTTGTTTCTTGCCTAAAAAATAGAGCCAAGGTATAAAAGAGCTAAAGCTTATCAATAAATGAGTGCATACTTAACGATGCTAAAGCTGTTATTAGTGCTGGCCGGGACTGTTGCCCTGATATTGGGGTTGATAGGTATTCTTGTGCCCGGGCTCCCGACCACGCCGTTTTTACTTCTCGCCGCGTTCCTGTATGCCAGAAGCTCGAGGAGGCTGTACCGGCTGTTAACGCGCAATAAATATATCGGTCCCCGGATTGAAGCTTTTCACAAGACGGGAAAACTTACGCTGAAAACCAAAGTATGCTCCATTGCCATCATGTGGGTCATGATAGGGGCGTCATGCTGGTTTTTCATATTTGGTTTGGTGGTACAGCTGATCCTTATTGCTGCCGGGATTATCGGCACGGTAGTTATGGGTTATGTTATTCCGACCGGCAGCAGGGCAGAGTTTGAAAAGGAGTGTACCCAAGAGCATTGAGATTACAGTAGATGATCAAGGGCACCATGCTTGTACAGGATCGCGAACCCGATTGCTATTAAAACGATCCCTCCGGCCATATCCGCATAATTCCCGATACGTGATGAATTTCCGATACGCCTGCCGATATGAATGCCCGCTCCCGTACATAGGGCGGCAACACATCCAATAATGAGTGCCGGGAACCATATTGATATGTCTAGTAATGAGAAGCTCAAACCCACCGCGAGGGCGTCGATACTGGTAGCGACTGAAAGCAGGATCAGCGATATGCCCTTGGTTGGATCCTTTCTCTGTGAATCAGTCTGTTGTTTCTGGAAAGCTTCTCTGAACATATTGCCGCCAACCAGTAGCAGTAGTGTGAAGGCAATCCAGTGGTCGTAGCGTTCAATATACGATCTAACAATGCTCCCGGCGCTCCATCCGATAACAGGCATTGCGAACTGGAAAAATCCAAAATGCCAGGCAAGTCTGATGGCCTGGCGGTGGGTAACTTTTTTTAAGGTAACTCCGGCCGCAATGGAAACCGCGAAGGCATCCATTGCCAGCGCGAATGCTATACCGAAAACAGTAAGATTGTCCATGCGAGGCACTACAAAAAAGAATTGTTATTGTATGGCAGCCGATAGGTTTTTTTGTCCGGCACCTGTATAGCCAACATAGAATCACGGAAGCCCATGCATAAGCAAAAACCGATGCATAAGCAAAAGCCGATGCATAAGCAAAAGCCGATGCTGGTGCTTCCCTATAAAAAAAGGGGAATTCGGAATAATTCCGGATTCCCCTGCAAATATTCAACGTGCATTCCGGCAGGCTTTACTGCATTATTTGAAATTCGACCCGGCGGTTGCGTTCGCGGCAACAGGGTCGGCTTCACCAAGCCCCTTTGTTGTCAGGCGAGAGGTGTCGATGCCTTGATCCACCAGGGATATTTTGACAGAGGGGGCGCGACTCTTTGAAAGCCACAGATTGTACTGAACCGATCTCAGGGAACAGATATGTCCTACAATCACGATGGTATTGTTTGGATTCTGCTTAAGTTCGTTGGCTGCTTCCTGCAGCATAACAGTCTCTTCAGGTTTTACAGCGCTGTTGTTAAGATCAAACAAAATGGTATTGATGATTATTTTGTCACAGATGTTGGTGTCTGTACTGCGGCGTTAGCAGCAGCTGCCCATGCCGCTTCGCACTCTGGTGTTGGTGTCGCCAAATACAAATACATGGGGGTCTTTTTTAACTCTTGCTCGAAGCGGCGAAGTTTCTTGAGAGTTCTTTTGTCGTTTTTGTACTTGGGGTATGTTCTTTGGGTCCATCTTCTAGATTGCTTTGATAGGTTATTTTGACGATGCAGTTGGTTCCAGGCTTGCGTCAATTCGTTCCGTTTGTTGACATAATCTGGATTAATAGTCTGGCATGGATTGGGGGTGGGTATTTCTTGCTGCCACCAAAAATCATCGCCAAACCAGTCCTGCCACCAGAATGCCTGCGCCGAAGATGGCATGGCAAGACTCCCTAGGAGTATACCCAACGCTACAAACATCATGAGAATGGAAAAACAAGATTTTTTATTATGCAACACTGTTTATCCTCCCTTATTTTAGGCTTCTGATTCTGGCAGATACTGCGTTTAAGGTTTCTTGAATTATGCAGCCAATAGCATCTATACTTCTGCTCGCGTCCAACGCCTTTCGTACTGTCACTTTACTTTGATGTTATGGGTTTGTTTGTGAAAAAAAACGGTAGTCCCATTACGTTAAGATATCGTAATTGATTTTAGTTTGCGTATATCTATACTTTTTATACTTAAATTATAGGCTTGGTTAAGATGTAAGTCAATAAAAATCATAACGAAAATGGAATTCAAGTACGATATCGATAAAGTCGTTACAGGCATTCGTTAATTGCAGGTATATAACCTGCAGGGTGATTTAATTTATTGTTTGATTGTACCCTTGCCCCTAATTCCAATCCACACCGTGAATGAGATACAGATTGGCAAGTCTTTTGCAATGTCTTTTAAGCTTTTGCAAGACATGACTTGAAGAAAAAGGGCAGGGCCATTTTATGGCCCTGCCGGATGGGCTGCATATTTGACGGGGAAGGTTAGCCTTCGGCCCCGGTGATTTCGATTTCACCGAAGCAATTTCCTATTCTGATGGGGATAATTCTAGGCTCAAGCCCGGCCGGCACAATTGCTTTAATCTTAAGGCGATTCTTTTTCTTATTGAAAGACACTTTTTGCCATGATAACGGACTCAGATCGATGCTGCCGAAGATATCGAAGCCTTCGTTGCCGGTAATATGCAGCATAACTTTTTTGGGCTTAGTGAGCTTTTCAGCTCGTATCTTTTTATGCTTTATGTACAGTTCACATCCCGCATCCTCATCGGCAAGACGGTATACAACCGCGCCGGTATAATTTTCCGGTTCGTTGCCTCGCACGTTTGATGAGCTGAATTCAAGTCAAAAGTGCATAACCCCAAGATTGTTTGACATTAATCCCAGTAAGTTCTTCAAATACCTCGTAGGGAGTTTTAAAATTTAAGCATTTACGTGGTCGATCATTAA
>Ga0075120_10002314_pt1 | contig 13929 bp, 10 predicted proteins | sample AntAceMetag02UKL_FD_69792 | JGI IMG/M metagenome (GOLD analysis project Ga0075120, IMG submission 69792) | Saline lake microbial communities from Ace Lake, Antarctica - Antarctic Ace Lake Metagenome 02UKL | ecosystem: Environmental > Aquatic > Non-marine Saline and Alkaline > Saline | place... | reverse complement strand
CCTCCATCACTTGACACCCATGAGTTTATACCTCCCACAAAAACTGTATCTGCAGCGTTTGGGTCAGCAACTATGCACAGATCATACCATCCTTGTGTTTCATTATCTATACCATCACATGCCCGGCCCAACAAATTTTTATTGCCAGTATAAGCTATTTCAAAGGTTTCGCCACCATCCTCAGATTTATAGAACCCACCTAAACCATTGATATCATCCATGACAGCATATACAACATTTGGGTTGTTTTCAGAAACTGCAAGTTCGACTCTTTTGTACAATGTTTCAAGTTTTGTTTCAAAACCAACTCCACTATCTGATGATTTCCATATTGCCCCATTTTTATCTGATGCATATATGATTGAATTATCAATCGGATTGAACTCCAAATCGCAATAAACACCCGCATTAATTATACTCCAAGTTGTACCTGAATCACTCGTTTTATATAATCCATCTGAAGTCGCAGCAAATAAAAGGCTATCATTTGTAGAATCAATCAGTACTTTATATATAAGATCATTGTCACTTGGGCTAAAGATTAAACCTGTTGAATTCCATGTATTCCCTCCATCTGTCGATTTTAATACTCCAATACTATTATTATCACTACCTTGTCCACCTCCTAAATATGATAATCCACCGCCATTTTTATCTCCGGTTGCAATATACAATGTATAGTCGTTCGCAAAATTTGAACTTATAGCAATATCGCTTACGCCAAGGACATCATTATTGTCTGACAAGACATTCCAGGTTGATCCATCATCCGTAGTTGCCCAAATTCCTCCTGAAGGAGAACCGATCCAATATGTATTGTTATCTGTAGGATGAAATGCAATACAATTCACTCGACCTAAACCCTCTGATGCATTGTAAGCTATTGTTGGCCCAAGAGATTGCCAACTTCCAGAAGTACTTCTTAAAATTGAATTAGGATTCAATCTTTTCCATGTATTAAATTCATCAATTGAATTGGTCTTGGGGAATTCTCCAGATGTTTGATTAACTCTTTGTTCCCAAAAGTATTCCCATCTTTTAAACTGTTTCCATCCTGAAACTTTTTGTTTTTCTCCGTCTTCATTTATATAGTATCCGCCTTTCACGTTGTATTTATCCCAATACTCATTGAAGGCATTTTGATAGTCATGAAGTGTTAAATCTTCAACTTTTTTGTTTTTTGGTAGATTTTCATGCCATCCCTGAGCACATAGTTTGAGTGTGATTAACACAAGTATTATAATATTCAGACTTCTCATTGTTTATCTTTGTTTATTCTTAAGTTTTTAGCAAAGTGTGTGTAAAATTAGGCTAATTATATATCTCGCTACACATATTTTTCTAAACTTTTCAAAACGTTTTCTTTACTGCCGATTTAATCACTTGTTAGCCCCTCTATTCTTGCAAGAAACCCATAAATATCCATGGTGGCATTTGCCATGCTTTTGTGTTTCATTATTAGAGTCTATCCTAAGGTCTCAAAGGAAAATTGAAATTTTGGAATCAGCACAATTTATCGTGCATCCCTAAACAGGCGATCCAGGATAAAACATACCTTTGCAACTGATGAATAATTTTGATGTTATAGTGATTGGTGCAGGCCCAGCGGGATTGTTGGCTGCCGGGCGAGCCGCCGAATTAGGCAGCAAAGTGCTGGTACTCGAAAAAATGAGACAGGAGGGCCGCAAACTCCTGATCACCGGAAAAGGACGCTGCAACATTACCAACAGCGCCCCAATTACAGAGTTTATCAAACACGTTTTTCCCAACGGCAAATTTTTACGAAGCGCATTCTCACAATATTACTCTGACGACATCATCCAACTTTTACAAGATTACGGAGTGGAATCTGTGTTGGAGCAGGGCGGGCGTTACTTCCCTGCCAGCAACAAATCGGCAGACGTGTTACAAGCATTGCTTAGGTGGCTGAAGAAATTAAAGGTAGAAATCAGATGCGGTCACAAGGTTGAAAAACTCTTTGTGGAAGATGGTGTCATAAAAGGCCTGAAGGCGAATGGCGAGGAATTTAAAGCTGGCCAAATCATCCTTGCAAGCGGGGGAAAGTCTTATCCTGCCACAGGCTCAAATGGCGAAGGATATGAACTTGCCCGACAACTTGGGCACACCATACAAAAAGCAATACCAGCTTTAGTGCCCCTCGAAACACAGGGTGGAATAGCACAACAACTTCAGGGCCTGAACATGAAAAATGTTAAAGCCGTGGTTTGGGTAAACAATAAAAAGGCGGGCGAAGCATTTGGCGAGATGATCTTCACACATTTTGGTTTGTCAGGCCCCATAATCCTAACCCTGAGCAGAATTGTTGTTGATGCATTGCAACAAAAGAAGAAGGTTGAAATTACCATTGACCTGAAACCTGCGCTTGACGAACAAAAGCTTGATAAACGCCTGCTGCGCGATTTGAATGAACATGGTAAAAAGAAAATCAATAATATTTTTCGCAATTGGCTGCCAGCGTCCATGATCCCTGTTTTTATTGATTTACTAAAGATCGATCCTGAAAAGGAATGCCACCAGGTTTCTGCGAATGAGCGCAAGCAAATCCGTTATATGCTTAAAAACCTACGATTTATTATCAGTCATCATCGTGCATTTAAGGAGGCAATCATTACGGCCGGTGGGATTGTTACCAATGAAATATCGCCTAAAACCATGGAATCGAAATTGGTGAAAGGACTTTACTTTGCCGGTGAGATCATCGACCTGGATGCTGAAACGGGTGGATACAATCTGCAGATTGCATGGTCAACAGGATGGCTGGCCGGCAATTCTTGTGGAAAGCTAACTGAAGATAAAGCATAACATACATACCGAAAATTGTCCATCACTAAAAAAAATATCACCCACCACTTAGCTGAAATCGATCCGGGGTTTTTGGTTACGAAACGAAGCCTAAAAACCTTTCTGGCAATATTGATTTCGCTGCTTATTTTTTACAATGATCCGGGTATGGCCATGTTCGCTGCGGTGAGTTCACTGCTGATCAGTAAATCGCAAACCGGCTTAACCTTACAGGACAGGAAGTTTTCGCTACTTGCCACGGGAACTGCCCTATCTGTTTTTTCCATCCCCATTTCTGTAATATCCCAACATGAAATTGCTTCGGTGATATTTGTTGTGGTGGCAGCATTTGTAACGTTCTTTCTAATTGGCCTCAGGCTGGTGCCCGATTTTTCTGCCGTGGTTGTCTTTTCAATTTCCACCATGGAACTTGCATTTTCAAAGTCGTTCAGTTCGGGCCTTGAGTTTGCAGGTCTGTTCTTGCTCATAACAGCGCTGGTTTTTATCATCCACTTTATCATTCTTCCAACCCGTCCAAAAATCAGGCTGCACACCCAACTCGAATTTATCAACAAGCAACTCGAAAAATATTTTGATGATATAGCTGCCGATTATCCCGACCTTGAAACAGGTATTTCAGCAACACAAATCTCTGCTGCAGAAGCACGGAAATCGATCAGCGAATTCAAACGAGTGTGGCACTTGCTGCGCATCAGTGACCAGAATAAGTTATTTTATCAAACCCGTTTTCTTGAAATCTCAAAAGGCCTCGAAGACCTTTTCGAATATATGTTGCTCGTCTGGCAATTTAGGGCAAGGGTATGGGATTCAAAAAAATTTAGCGAACATATCCTCGGGCATCCGCGAGTGAGGGAAATTATCCATGGACTATTGCGGCATTACCATCCCAGCGTGGTAAAAGACAGCGACGATGAAGCCCAGGTTCTTCAGCAGGAACTGAAAAAGATAAACCACGAATACCTCGAAAAATACAAGATTGAAAAGGATGATGTTGAGCGGGCCGAATGGGTTGCCATATTTAATGCATTGCACTCCTTACTGGCATTAACTGAAAATATTGGACAAACTGCCGTTGGGAATATTGATCCGGCAAGCGACATCTCAACCCGTGAGCGGTTTAGTAATTTTCTTCAAGGGATAAGCGGATCCATCCAAAAGTTAAAATTCCAGAACCAGGCATTCAGGTTTGGATTGAGGTCGGCGATTATAATTGGTGCCACAATGGCTTATTCTACTTTTTTCAGCGTGCATTATGGTTTCTGGCTGGTACTGTTTGCAACCCTGCTCATCCGGCCAAACCTGGGCGTTTCCATCAAAGCCGGGCGCGAGCGGCTTATCGGGACAATCGTTGGCTGTTTGGCAGGATTTGTATTTGTTAGCCTGGTGCCGGCGGGAAGCATCATTTTTTATATCATCATTTTAGCCACAGTATTTTTCATGATCTGGTTTTCTAACCTCGACAATTTCATCATGATGATAACGGCACTTACCTTTTTGATCATCGGCTTGTTTTCATTGATTTATCCCGGTGATAGTTCGGTGCCGTGGCTGAGGCTGGCTTATACAGTGGGCATTGTAGTGTTTGTTGTGTTCATTTCGTTTTTGCTGTGGCCCGAAAAAGCGCGTAAGAAGTTTGCCAATGCGCTTGCCGATACCATTGAAAGCGAGAAACAATTCTTCCTGTCAATCATCGCCGGCTTGCTAAAAAATAACAGCACTATTGAAGTAAATCAGCGGAAGCAACAACTAACCTTGCAACTCAATACCCTTGAGGAGGTGATTGATGCCACAAAAAATGAGATACTTCAAAACAAGGTAATCCATCACGGGCTGAATATTCAACGCTATATCCTGCGCATGCGCAATACCTTACATTCGATGGATTTTGCTTCTGCAGGATGCCATTCCAAAATTGGTTTCCCCGAAGTTGAAAACAAGCTTCAGCATTTTGCAAATCATACCGAAGAAAGTTTAAATATATTAATTGAGGCATTTCGCAAGCACCAACGGGCTGAAAACCTCCCGGATTTACGCGCAGATTTTTTAAGTCTCCGCGATTCATTCCGGGTCATCCGTGGGGCCAGCGATCCTGAAAAAGATGAAATAACCCAGCTTTGGAATATTTCTACTTTCATCTGGAACCTGAAACCACTGATCCTTGAATTGGAAGCTATAAAAGCCGAGATTGATTTGAAGATGGATGAGGGGTAAAACACTAAATAAGAAACAAGTGAAAGCAACAATATGGGTAAAAAAATAAAGGCGATGGCCACCAAAATTATTATTATCCGTCATGCCGAAAAACCTGACGGAGTCTATCAGGGCATTAATGAGAAAGGGAAGCCATGCCCTGATTCCCTTATCGTTAAAGGTTGGCAGAGGGCAGGTGCCCTGGCAGGGCTTTTTAATCCATTAAATAAATCACTCCGCAAAAGTAAGCTCATGGTTCCTGATGTTTTATATGCTTCACAGGCAGGAATCCACAGCAAAAGCAATCGTCCGGTACAAACAATCAAACCCTTGAGTGCGCTGCTAAAGCTCACCATCAACAAAAAATACGGCAGGGACGACTACAAAGTAATGACTGAAAGCGCTATGAAACAATCAGGAACCGTTTTGATTTGCTGGCAAAATCAACATATTTCACAAATTGCCAGGCAAATCTCAACTAAAAACAGGATCCCAAAAAACTGGCCGTCTGATCGCTTCGACCTGCTATGGGTTTTTACCCTGGATGCCACCATTGGCGAATACAAATTTTCTCAGGTAAATCAAAATTTGTTGCCAGGGGACAAAAGCAAATCAAAACCCTAAGCTTGCAAACTATTGTTTCATCAGCATAAAAAAAGGCCCTTGCGGGCCTGCATTGAAATCTAATTTCAATTATATAGCGGAACTCGATCTTTGGAGTCTAACAAAGGTTGGCGATCATCTGACCCCAGTTATTGCGCTGCTTAAGGGTAAACTTCAATTCTTCGCCCTCGGTGGTTACAAGATTAAGACCATTGTTTTGCAAAAAGCCCGGACTGAAAAATAATACATCCCTGATGCTTTTGGGTTCTATTTCTAAATCATACATCCCGGTATGGCCGTTAACACCTTTGAAATAAATCCGCTGGTTGGTGATAATGAGTTTTCCTTTGATTTTTTCAGCCCCGCTTAGATGGTTTGAATCTGTGGCTTTTACAACCATTTCGTTTGCTTTAAGATCTATTTTCATTTTCGTCAGGTTTTAGAGGGTTATGCTTTTCATTAATTGTGCCAAAGGGTTTGCGGCCTTGTTTATCAACTTATTGAAAGTGTTTAGCAGTTTTTTAAAACAGACATAAGTGTTCATTAATGTAAATTGATGTCCGAAAACCAACAAAGCCTACTTCCAGATTTGTACTATGTTAGACGTAGATTAATGGCAGATGTTACAGGTTTTGGTGAATATTTCTAATTTGAATACCTAAATTTTTTGGAAAGGTTACATGGGATAAATACAATATCCTAAATCGTCATCCATTTGAGCTATCTTTCTTTTCGCCACCAAAACACTAACCTGCCTGCCTGTCCGCCGCTTTGCTTTGGCAGGCGGGCCGGCAGGCAGGAACACGGAATTTCACTAAAAAGGAAAGCCAAATTTTCGTATCTATAATAATTGTAATGTTTTGTGAACTGAATTTCTTTGTGACTCTGTGTCTCTGTGGTGGATTGATTTTTACCACGGAGGCACAAAGAATCCAAAATAAAAAAAGGCGACCATTCGGCCGCCTTTCTACATATCAATTTGTTGAGGAATAAACTATCTACTTTATTAAAAGCATGATTGACGATTGATGATTGATAATTTTTGATTGCAGATTTTAGCGAATGTCATTACATCAAAAATCTTAAATCGTTAATCACCAATCATAAATAATTTTTCTGTTGCTTAATCGACAAACATTACTTTATCACACCAAGCTCCTTACCAACCTTGGTAAAGGCAGCAACACATTTGTCGAGGTGCTCTTTTTCGTGACCGGCCGAAAGCTGGACCCTGATCCTTGCCTGTCCTTTGGGAACAACAGGATAGTAGAATCCAATTACATAAATACCTTCTTCCAGAAGTTTGGCGGCCATATCCTGCGAAAGTTTTGCATCATAAAGCATCACGGCACAAATTGCTGATTTGGATGGTTTGATATCGAAACCGGCAGCCTTCATTTTGTCCATATAATACTTGGTGTTCCAATGCAGCTTATCCTGCAACTCGGAAGTTTCAGCCATCATATCAAACATGGCAATACCAGCGTTGGCAACCAATGGAGGAATAGAGTTTGAGAATAAATACGGACGTGAACGCTGACGAAGGATCTCAATGATCTCTTTTTTACCAGTAGTAAATCCACCAATGGCGCCACCAAATGCTTTTCCAAGGGTTCCGGTAATAATATCCACCTCACCACGGATGTCGAACAATTCGGTTACACCACGGCCAGTTTTTCCAACAACACCAGCTGAGTGACATTCGTCAACCATGATCATGGCGTCATATTTCTTGGCCAGTTCGTTGATTTTGTCCATCGGTGCCACGTTGCCGTCCATCGAGAAAACACCATCAGTAACAATAATCCTGAAACGTTGTGCCTGGGCTTCTTTCAGTTTTGCTTCCAGGTCGGCCATGTCGGCATTGTTGTAACGATAGCGCTGTGCTTTGCACAAACGCACGCCATCGATAATGGAAGCGTGGTTGAGCGAATCGGAAATAATTGCATCTTCAGCACTAAGCAGTGGTTCGAAAACCCCGCCATTTGCATCAAAACAAGCAGCATAAAGAATAGTGTCTTCGGTGCCAAAAAACTCGGCGATTTTTGCTTCAAGGGTTTTATGCAAATCCTGTGTTCCGCAAATAAACCTTACCGACGACATTCCGTAACCGTGCGAATCCAGCCCCTCTTTTGCAGCAGCTACCAATTTTGGGTGATTGGATAAACCCAGGTAATTGTTGGCACAAAAGTTCAGTACATTTTCGCCGGTACTCACTGTAATATCAGCTTCTTGTGGCGATGTAATGATGCGTTCGTTTTTGTACAAGCCGGCTTCCCTGATGTCGGCAAGTTCTTTTTGAAGATGTTCTTGTATTTTACCGTACATGTTTTAATTGTTTTATGTATGAATAATTCTAATTGTTTTTCCATTAACAGGCGGCAAATATAATGCATTCTTTCAGGAAAAATTGTGATTTATTAATGAAAAATTTAGAATTAAATGGCTGTACTATAAAAATTTATATTTTTGCCGCAATTATTGTTAATTTGTTAACAGAAACATAAATTTTTATTCAAATGAAAAATATTCTCGTAATCGGTTCCGTAGGACAGATTGGCTCGGAACTAACAATGGAACTTCGCAATAGGTATGGAAATGATAATGTTGTTGCCGGATATCGCAAAACCCAGCCTTCGCAGGAACTGGCCGAAAGTGGCCCGCTGGAAGTTGTTGATGCAACTGATGTTGAACGCATTGTTGAAGTGGTTAAAAAATATAAGATCGATACCATTTACAACCTGGCAGCGCTACTTTCTGGAGTAGCCGAACAAAGGCCGCAGGCAGCATGGAATGTTGGCGTGAACGGCGTTTACAATGTACTGGAAATTGCCAGGGAATTTAAATGTGCAGTATTTTTCCCAAGTTCTATTGGTGCCTTTGGTTCAAGTACCCCACTCGACAATACTCCACAGGACACTATCCAACGTCCGGGTACCATGTATGGTGTAACCAAAGTAGCAGGTGAACTTTTAAGCGATTATTATTACAAACGTTTTGGCGTGGACACAAGAGGTGTCCGTTATCCTGGAATTATTTCTAATGAAACACTGCCTGGTGGTGGAACTACCGATTATGCGGTAGAAATTTATTATGATGCCATCAAGAATGGAAAATTTACATGCCCATTGCCAAAAGGAACTTTCCTTGATATGATGTACATGCCTGATGCAATAGATGCTGCCATCGACCTGATGGAAGCTGACCCTGACAAATTGAAGCACAGGAATTGTTTCAACGTCACTGCAATGAGTTTCGACCCGGAAATCTTATTTAATTCAGTGAAAAAGTATCTTCCCGATTTTACAATGGATTATGATGTTGATACCATGAAACAAGGGATTGCTGATTCGTGGCCAAACAAAATGAATGACACCTGTGCACGCGAAGAATGGGGATGGAACCCAAAATGGGACCTGGATGCAATGACACGCGACATGATCAAAGTGATCAAAGAAAAACATGCAAAAGGATTGATTTAAGATTCTAAACCTAACAGGTATTTTGTAAAAAAGCCATCTCAAAAATGAGATGGCTTTTTTTGATTGCCGGGAGTCATAAAAATACTCAAGGTTCCGGCCGTGAAAAATACATCGACTATTCCAGTTTTTCGTCCTTCTACTTACAAATCATTAGTTTCTGAATTTCGCCTTTACCTGTTTCATCGGTAATTCCGATAAAATAAAGCCCTTCATGCAAACTGCTAACATCCATTTGAAATATATTACGCCCTGAGTTTACTATATGCATGGTTTGTTTTGCCGTCCTCCCCATTTGGTCAAAAATTGAAATTGTAACTTCAGCAGCTTGATTGCTATTCAAACTCACATTCAGGTAGTGATGGGCGGGGTTTGGAAAAATAGCAAGTCCCTCAAAAATCTGTGATTTACTTATTGCATTTCCGTTTTCGGTGGTGATGGTGGTTTTGGGGTCACCCACCAGCAGGTTCATCCACGACAAGGTTTTGGTTGCCATGTAATAGCTTTCGGCGAGGTTGTAGGGGTTGTTTAGGTCATTACTTGCATTTTTTGTAAATCTGTTAAAAAAAACCGCATAATCAGTAAACTGCGATGAGAACGGCGCGTGAACATAAACCGACCCTGCTGTACATCCTTCGCCAATCATCTGCGAAAGTTGTAGGGTGTTTGCATAGTTCAGGGAATCATAAAAAGTAACATTAGGCCCGGTTATCATCAACTCTGTAAAACAAGCTTTCTCCCAATCAAAATTCAAAGGTTCTTCATAAATCTTCTTAATAAACCCTATGTAGCCCAATACATTTTCCTCATTATTCGGGACGAGAGAATCGCCATCAAACATGGTGTTCCACCCATGGGAATTCAAGGTATCGATGGCAGGATACATTTTCGCGGCTATCGAATTAAAAATATTTGGATCTTGTGTGTAACTGATGTCAAAAATGAATTTTCCAAATTCTTTGTCCACAATAGTTTCTGGCCCACTACGATCAATTAGGTTAAAAACATCCTGGGCTTTCTCGCCATCCAGGCGTGAAACAAGTAAAAGGCCGAGGTTTGCATTGCCTATATGGTTTATACTGTTATAATAATGGTTTTGCAACCAGCTGCCCTGGATAATCTGTGAGCTGTCGGCACTCAACAGCAAAGTTAATTCCGACTCTACCGACGAGCAGTTCATCCATGTTGGTGGATAAAAATGTGAGCAACTGTCCACCTGAATATCGAAAGGGACACCTTTGGTAGTGACCAGATAATTAAGTTTGGTTTCGAGGCCCTGTTGCAAAATATAGTTTTTAACCTGATATTGGATATTTCGAAATTCGATGGTGTCGATAGCTTCATCCGTAAGCGTTTCGATGTGGATCATATTCTGTTCAGGAATGTTTCGGGCTTGTTTGAAGTATTCGCCAATTTGCAGGGATACCGGGCTATTGTCGTTAACAATTACACCCACGTCATCATAATTAACAATTTGGGCAAAGCCTGATAGGGCTGAAAAGATAATGGCTATTGCAGTTAATGTTTGCTTTTTCATGGTTGTATATTTTGGTGTTACATTGTTTTGTCGTATGTGTTTTGCCGAGGCTCATTATAAGCCTGAAGACCGAAGCCGGAAGACAGCAGTAATAATTCTTCGGTCTTCTGTCTTCCGACTTCCGTCCCTTTGTTTCAATAATTTCAATTCTCCGATTTATTTTTTATTCAAACTGAGTCGTATATTCTTCCCATTAAAACTCCCACCTTAATCCAATTTGCAATCTTGTTTCAAGGGGCTTTTGATAGGTTCCATTTTCTCGTAAGCTCACCCCTTCGAGGTGCCATAAAACCGTTGGCTGGATATAAGCTGAAATATTTTCATTGATCCGGTAACCCAAAGCAAGGGCTAGCTGGTATTTCCATTTCAGCGTGTATTTTTGAGGTAAGTTGTTTTGGATGCCCATCTCCCGGATGATCTCGCCATCAGGTGAGGTGTGTGGCATATCCACCTTCGTTATCATCATTACATTGAAGCCCGTTTTCGCATCAGCATAAAAATTACCCCCGCCGGCCAACCTGTAGCCAATGCAAAGTGGCATTTCAATGCCCGCCATCTTTACATGGCCTGTTTGCTCCTCTTCCAAAAATGTTGAATCGTAAATATCTATCAACTCAACGATATACTTCTTTCGGGTTTGCGTGTGGCCAAGTTCATCAATGTAATTTTCGATGGTGTAGCGCTCGGTGCTGATTATCGTCCCAAGGAATTCATACGCGTAATAGTCGAGTTCGAGATGGTCGTCAAATTCAAGCCAATTGTAACTGATGCCAGTTTCAAATAGTAAGTGATTTCTGTGCAAGGTCAGCGATAATCCCGCTGATGAAGTTGGATACCAATTGCTGTTGATTGAAGAAATATTCTTTACAAAACCAGGCTGATAATAAATACCTGCCTCAAAACTGGTTTTCGGGTAGAAGGAAGCACTGGATTCATGTGCTCCATTTTCCATCAGTTTGTTGGACCTATTAGTGACGCTATTGATGCTTGATAATTTTGACGGTGGAACAGCAAGCGGAATAATGTTAGACCTGGCAGCATCAGCATACCGTGTATCCGATGGTCTAATTATTGATTCAGCGGGGTTACTCTTGAAATTTAATTGGTCAATTGGTGGTTCAGCATTGACTTGCAATTGCTCATTCAGAGGTTCAGCATTGATTTGCAATTGTTCTATATTAGATTTATTAATAACCCCATCTTTTGAATTAATAATATCTGTTGGTTTCCTGGAAACTATCATTCGCGAAACTTCATTACCTGGCGAAGCTTGCTGTTGTTTTACAATGGGGTTTTCATTAGAATTACTTTGAGGCAACTTATCGATAACTACAGAGTTTTCGTCAATCAAAACATCAGGCACAACTTGATGTTGTTGCTTAGGAATAAGGCTTTCGTGCAAACTTCCCTTTTCCAAAAGTATAAATACGAAGGGCACAAGAAGCAAGAAAATTAAAATAATTGTACCCCGCAAGTAAGGATTGTTCAACGAATACCAGGCTGCCGGTAGTTGCTTGCCAATGGCATCCCAGGTGGTAGGTGCAGGCCTGTGCCGAGGTAATTTGTCATTCCAGACAGGAGCAGAAGAATCTCCAATCCCGGCTTCAATCCCCGCCCACAAATCCTGGTCGGGCTTGTGATTGGGCAAGCGGTCTGAAAAATCCCTTTTATGTTTACCTGACAAATTCATATCGCATTAACCAAATCCACCTTTTTCCTTAACATTTTCTTGGCCCTTGATAATTGTGATTTCGACGTTCCTTCTGAAATATTGAGTATGTTAGCAACCTCACGGTGGTTGTAACCTTCCACTTCAATAAGTAAAAATACAGTGCGATACCCTTTGGGCAGCGAAAGGATCAGTTGTTCAAGGTAATCGCCGGAAAGGTCATTCAGAAAATCTGTTGCAGTTTCAATACCATTGCCATTTAATTCTTCAAAAAACCTCAACTCCCGAATGTGCTTCAATGCCTTCCTCACCACAATAGTTTTTATCCAGCTTCCGATGGTGGACTCGCCCCTAAAACTTCCAATGTGCTTAAAAACTGCAATAAATGCCTCCTGCAAAACATCCTGTGCATCATCACTGTTGTTCAGCAGCCGGTAAGCCGTCGAAAACATGGCATCACAATACTTCTCGTACAATGCCTTTTGGGCTTTACGTTTGTTTTGAATACAGCCGTTAATAATTATTTCGAGCTCAGGATCCTGCTTCACAAATGTGCTTTTCTATAAAGAGGGAGTGAGGGTTAAATTGGTTGCATTGAAGGGAAAGAATTTACATCAAAATGAAAATTTGATGATGTGGTAATTTGGAAATTAAAGATACTTCACGAATAGGTATAAAGTTTAAACCCTCTTGGATTTGAAAGGAGGAAATGTCAATCAAGAAGAGATTGATGAGGACAGCAGAAGGAATCGCCTACCTAAGGCAGGCATGGGGAAAAGATTTATTGTTGCTTTTACCAATATCATGCACCTACGGCGCATTTATCTATTGTTCAAATACGAAAAGATACAGGGTGTTTTTGTAAATCAAAAATCAACATTCGTCAATCATCAAACTTGTCCGTATGGATCAAAAATTTCCCTCCTTCCCTATAAACCCTATTCCCCCTATACACCAATACCCAATACCTTTTCTGCTTTTTTCTGACGCTGAAATGTCCTACGGACGGTTCCAGGTTTTCCCTAACATCAAAAATCGTATGCGGTTTTTTTTTCTCCTTTTGATCCAAACTATGATGGGAATAAAAACGAATGATTGTTTTTGGTTGCAGTAAAGACAAGGCATGCCTTGTCTCTGCAAAAAAACACCTTTTCTCTCCCCTGTTACTTCCCCCCGGCCTCAACATGCTCCTCGAGGAAATTCGTCATCAGTGTAAACAAATGCCTGGTGGCATTTTCGATTTCATAAATACTATGTGAGCAATTGGGGTAGGGCATTACCTGGAACATCTTGTTGTGTTTAACAAGTTCCACGATTAAGGCTTCTACACTCTGGTAATGTACATTGTCGTCGGCTGTGCCATGCATAATCAGCAGGTCGCCTTCGAGGTTTTTTGCGTAGGTGATGGGTGAGCCTTCCTCGAAGTCTTCAGGGTTTTCCGATTTCAGGCCCATGTAACGTTCCTGGTAAATATTGTCGTAGTAAAACTGATTGGACACTGCAGCTACCGCCATTCCGCAATCATAAATCTCAGGGTAACGGAACATCAGGTTGAGGGTCATTGAGCCACCACCGCTCCAGCCCCAAACGGCAATCCTGTCGCCATCAATAAAGGGCCATTCCATGAT
>Ga0075120_10002313_pt1 | contig 13932 bp, 10 predicted proteins | sample AntAceMetag02UKL_FD_69792 | JGI IMG/M metagenome (GOLD analysis project Ga0075120, IMG submission 69792) | Saline lake microbial communities from Ace Lake, Antarctica - Antarctic Ace Lake Metagenome 02UKL | ecosystem: Environmental > Aquatic > Non-marine Saline and Alkaline > Saline | place... | reverse complement strand
ATAGCCCTGTCTGATGGATATTTGCAGGAGGTTAAGCGTTTAGCATCGAACAAAAATATCCATCGGATAGGGCGGTTTCAAGCATAATAGCTGAATAGTTACAATTTTTTTAGCGCTTTATTGTTGTGAGTATTCCTTCCGGGTGATCATGGCTACACTTTTGGATGAAAATGGGTCTTTTGTGTAAAGAGACCCATTAAAATGTTATCCCTTAAGTTTATTTAAGGCTTCGCGAAGCTGTTGGGTAACTTCCTGGGACAATTCTCCTGCTTTTTCAATATTTGCAGCAATCTTATCAAGTCCTGCCTCTTTTGCCCGACCAGCCCAGGTATAAAACGTATCTTTGTGGCTGTCATTGTGATCAATCCAATGGGAAAACAATGTCTCCAGCTTTTGTTCAAAAGTTAGTTCGTGGGTATGATCATGGTCGTGGCTATGGGCCTGACCTTTGCCATGGGTGTGGTCGTGGTCATGATTATGATTATGGTCGTGGGAATGATCGTTATTGTGTGTCATAATATTATACTCCATTCAAATTTTGTAGGCCCACAGGTCCCGGTGTGTATCAGCATACCGGCTGCCAATGGCTGAAACCGATTTTTTAATTTCTAACTTCATAACCTGTGTTAATACTCTTGTTGTGCGCATCTTTGCAAGAGTTTTTTATTGTAAAATAGTGCAAGGATTGCTATGAAAGCAATGAAACCAATGGAGGCAGGCAAAAAATGAAAAAATCACTTTTTTACTTTATGATATTTATCGCGATACTTTTTTTATTACCATTACTTAGCTGGGCTAAAACGGGCTATGTTTCCGATCGTCTGATATTAAATTTCAGACAGGGGCCGGACAATGCTTCTGCTGTAATAAAAACATTAAAAAGCGATGACCCTGTCATTATTCTGGAAGAAGAAAATGAATTCTATAAAATTGAGCTCCAATCCAAGGAAATAGGCTGGGTAGACAAAAAATTTATTACTTTTGAACTGCCGAAAACACTTATTATTGATCAATTAAAACAGGAAAATGACAGCCTTAAAAACAAAGTTTCCGAATTAACCTTACTTGAAACAGATTTAAAAAAAAATGTGGACACTTTGCTTTCAGACAAAGATATAAAATCCGATGATCACATCGAAAATGCTGCAAACAATCAAAAGATTGTTCAAGAAAACCAGATGTATCAAGAAAAAAACATAGCGCTTTCCCAGGAGCTTGCATTATTAAAAGTGAAAAATAAAAACCTTTTTAAAACCAGTATGATCAAATGGTTTCTATCTGGAGTTGGTGTTTTGCTGATAGGATGGATTATCGGGCAGAGTATATCTTCAAGAAAACGAAAATCCAGTTCTTCTCTTCTGGGATAGTCAAAGGTAACTTACTCAAATCTGGCAACTCCAAAAGTTGAGCTAATGAAAAAAATAAGGCAGAAAACAAAAAACCCCATAGGAGCTGGCAAATGACCCATCATAGTTTAAAACAAAAGCGTGTCCTGAACAGCCAGGAATATATCGTCCACAATATCAATTTACTTGAAGAAAAGGGGCTGGCCAAGATCAATCGCCTGCCCTTTGCAGCCAGGGTACTGATAGAAAACCTTGCGCGGAATGTGGATTCTAAAACCATCCAATGGTCAGACATTGTCACTGCAGCAAAATTCTATGATACCAATATGAAAACCTCTGAATTGATTGCCTTCTATCCTGCAAGGGTATTGATGCAGGATTTTACAGGCGTTCCTGCTGTTGTTGATTTTGCAGCCATGAGGGATGCTGTCAAAAAAGCAGGCCTTGATCCCGGGAAAATCAATCCTCTGGTCCCTGTGGACCTTGTCATTGATCATTCTATCCAGGTAGATCATTTTAAAGAAAAAAATTCATTTTTTTTAAATGCTCAAAAAGAATATGAACGAAACAAAGAGCGATATCAGCTCTTAAAATGGGCCCAGAAAAACTTTGACAATTTCCGGGTTGTCCCTCCGGAATCAGGGATCTGCCACCAGGTAAATCTTGAATATCTTGCCACTGTGGTTTCAACACAAAAAACCAAAAATGGTCTTTTGGCATTTCCCGACACCCTTGTGGGCACGGATTCCCACACAACCATGATTAATGCCTTAGGGGTTCTTGGCTGGGGGGTGGGCGGTATTGAAGCTGAAGCTGTCATGCTTGGCCAGCCCTATTACATGAACCTTCCTCAAATCATTGGTGTCAATTTTATTGGCAAACCACAAAAACAGATCACTTCAACAGATATTGCTCTTTATGTGACCAATATCCTTCGCAAAGAAAATGTGGTTGAAAAAATTGTTGAATACACTGGAAAAGGCTTAAAGCATCTTACATTGACAGACAGAGCCACTATTTCCAATATGTCCCCGGAATATGGCGCCACAGCCGGTTTCTTTCCCGTTGATGAGCATACGCTAAATTATCTTAAAAAAACAAATCGATCCGAAACAGCTGCCCTTGTTGAAGCATATTGCAAGGCTTGTGGATTCTTTAATACCTATGATGATGACATCCATTTCTCAAAAAAAATAAACATAGACCTTTCTTTAATTGAAACTTCTGTTGCAGGTCCATCAAGGCCCCAGGACAGAATCTCTCTTTTCCGTGTAAAAGAAAGGGTGACCAAAATATTTGATCTTGAAAACAGAAAAAAAATTCAAATCAATCCAGAAAACAAGCCCCAGGCCCTGACCAATGGAAGCGTGGTGATTGCCGCCATTACATCCTGTACCAATACATCCAACCCCTATGTCATGATCGGGGCCGGGTTAGCTGCCAAAAAGGCAGTTGAAAAGGGATTGTTCATTCCCTGGTATGTGAAGCCTTCTCTGTCTCCCGGTTCCAGAGTGGTCCTTGATTATCTTAAAGGCTCCGGGTTAATGGACTATTTCCAGGAACTTGGCTTTAACAATACAGGTTTTGGGTGCATGACCTGTATCGGAAACAGCGGCCCCCTTGATCCCTTTATTGAAGAATCCATTAAAACCCATGGCCTGGATGTCATGTCTGTACTTTCAGGTAACAGAAATTTTGAAGCAAGGATACACCAGGATGTCATAGGCAATTTTTTAATGTCCCCCATTCTTGTTGTGATCTATGCCATTGCCGGTAGAATTGACATCGACTTTAAAACAGAACCCCTTGGATTTTCAAAAAATAATACTCCGGTATTTATGAAAGATATCTGGCCGGAAGCCGAGGAAATAAATCATTTTGTCGAAACCTATGTCCATGAAAGATTTTTCAAGGACCAGTATGCCAATATTTTTACAGGTGACAGGCTCTGGCAGGAACTTGAGGTGGCTGAAAGCACCACCTTTAATTTTAATGAAGATTCAAGCTATATCAGGAACCCTCCCTTTTTCAAAGACTTTCCTCTTGATGTGCCGGATCTTGTGGATATAAAAAATGCCAGAGCCCTTCTTGTTCTGGGAGACTCCATCACAACAGACCATATTTCTCCGGCAGGTGCCATTCCTGTAGATTATCCCGCAGGAAAATATCTTGTTGAAAACAAGGTAAAACCATGGGAGTTCAATTCCTATGGCTCCCGTAGGGGAAACCATGAAGTAATGATGCGGGGCACATTTGCAAATATCAGGATAAAGAACAAGCTTGTTTCCGATGTGGGCGGCTTCACCCTTAAATTTCCGGAGAATGAGCTTGAATCTGTTTTCACTGCTTCCCAAAGATATCAGGCGCAAAAAACAGATCTGATTGTTTTCGGGGGAAAGGAATATGGAACCGGCTCATCAAGGGACTGGGCAGCTAAAGGCACCCTCCTTTTGGGAATAAGAGCTGTCATTGCAAGCTCTTTTGAGAGGATACACAGATCCAACCTTGTGGGCATGGGGGTTCTGCCGCTGGTTTTCAAAGAGGGGGAATCCTTTGAAAGCCTGGGCCTTAAAGGTGATGAAACCTTTGAAATCTGTCAGTTAAACCAGGCCCGACCCAATGGGGTTTTAAAGGTTAAAGCCATCAAAAATGGCAAAGAAAAAATATTCCAAGTTATTGTCAAACTCAACACGGATATTGAAATCGACTATATTAAAAATGGGGGAATACTTCACTATGTGCTGCGCCAAATGATCAATGCTTGAAGTTGCCGATCCAGGTGGTGCTTTAATATTTTTTAAACAATGAAAAATTTTATTTTTTTCTTTAATATTAATTTATGATATATATAGTCTGCTGTTTTTAAGAAATATTTTATTAAAATTATAATTTAAGGAATTTTTGTGTCATGGAAATTAATCATTATGAGTTTAAATATGGTGAATTTGGCGAAACCACAGGGGTACAAATTAATTTACGAGGTTTTGATATCCTTCGTTTCAATAATATCTGCAAAGGCACTGCCTTTACAATTGAAGAAAAAATCAAGTTCAAACTCAGCGGTTTTCTGCCGCCAAGGGTAAGAACCCTTGAAGATCAGCTTCAATCAAGCCTTAATATCATTGACAAAAAAGAAAGCGCCATTGAAAAATTTATTTATATCCGAAGTCTTTATGACAGAAATGTTGTCCTGGCCCACGCTGTTATTGCCAGCAATGTAACACAATTTCTGCCCATTATCTATACACCCACAGTGGGTCTTGCCTGCCAGCAATATTCAGCCATGTTCCGCCGACCAAACGGAATACACTTTTTCCCGGATAACATTGACTATGCAGAATATATACTGCAAAACTATACAGACAAAGACATCAGGGTAGCCGTTGTAACTGACAACCAGGGAATTCTTGGGATTGGTGACCAGGGTGCCGGTGGCCTGCCCATCTGCCTTGGAAAACTGATGCTCTACACCCAGGGAGCTGGAATCGCACCCTGGCACTGCCTTCCAATATCCCTTGACGTGGGCACTGATAATCAAGAATTATTAAATGATCCAAACTATCTGGGATGGCGTCACAAACGTCTCACAGGAGAAGTATATTATACCTTTATCGAAAAATTTGTAATAGCTTTTAAAAAGGTTTTCCCCCATGCCCTGTGCCAGTGGGAGGATTTTTCAAAACAAACTGCATTTACCATTCGAGACAAATATATTAAGGAAGTGATTTCCTTTAATGATGATATCCAGGGAACTGGTTCCGTGGCCGTTGCCGGAATACTTGCCGCCATGAAAGTAAAAAAAGAAAAAATGACGGGTCAGGTTTATCTGGTCAATGGTGCCGGTGCTGGTGGCGTTGGGATTGCAGACCAGATCCAGACCGAACTTGTGGAACAGGGCCTGGATGAAAAAGATGCCATTGCCAGAATTTTTACCATGGATTCAAGGGGAATTGTCACCACTGACCGTGACCTTGAACCCTATAAGATAAAATATGCCAAAAATCCAAAAACACTTGCCTGGTTAAAAACTTCAACAGACAATACCCTTTTGAACGCGGTTAAAAATGAAAAAGTCACGGTATTAATCGGCACATCAGGGCAGCCCGGACAATTTACAAAAGAAATTATTGAAGCAGCCTGTAAAAATACGGACAGACCCGTTATCCTGCCTTTGAGTAATCCCACCACAAAAGCAGAAGCGCTTCCCCAAGATGTCTATGAATGGTCAAATGGCAAAGCACTTGTGGCAACAGGGTCTCCATTTGATCCTGTCCATTACAATGGCAAAGATTATCGAATCGGACAGATGAACAATTCCTTTGTCTTCCCAGGTATTGGATTAGGAATTGTGGCATCAGGTGCCACAGAAGTTCTGCCGGTCTTTTTTTCTGCGGCATCCCATGCCGTTGCAGAATTTGTCGCTGAAGCCGATCTTAAGGACGGTATCCTTTTCCCACCTCTGGATCAGTTCAGAAAAGTCTCTCTGGAAGTTGCCAAAAGAGTCGGTGCAGAAGCCATAAAGGCCAATGTCACGAAAAACGACTGTGTTTTTTCAAAATTTAAACACAATAATGATCCTGAACGGCTGAATAAACTTGTGGATAAAATGTGCTGGGACCCAAAATACCTTAATATAGTTTAACAAAAATTGAATGCCCCGGCTAATTTTGCCTGCCTAGGACAATTAGCCGGGGCTTTCTCCATGATTAAAAAAAAATCCATATACAACCCAAATAAAAAAAGACAGCAAATGATTATTTCCAATCAGGCTGGTGCTCAATTATCATGATTCATATTAACCATCTGGGATAAGCAAATGGGAAAAACAACTATCGTTAAAACAACCACCTGGTCGGCTGGCCCGGGATGCCATGGCGGATGCGGCGTGCTTGCCCATATTAAAGACAACAAACTCGTAAAAATCGAAGGTGACCCGGATCACCCCTGGAACCAGGGTCGTCTTTGCGCAAGAGCCCTTGCCATGACCCAGTATATAGATCACCAGGACCGGTTGAAGTCCCCCCTCAAACGGGTTGGGAAAAGGGGAGAGGATCAATTTGAAGAAATTTCATGGGACGAGGCCTTTGATATCATCGAAGAACGGATGAAATCCATCCGGGATGATTTCGGCCCGGAAAGCATGATTTTTTCAATGGGAACCGGCCGGGACATAGGTCCCTGGATCTGCATGCTGGCTTACGCATTTGGCAGCCCCAATGTCATGTTTGCCTTGAGCGGGAATGCCTGCTACAGCCCGAGGATTGCAGCCCTTGATACTGTCCAGGGAGACTATTGCGTATTTGATGCAGCCCAGTGGCTACCGGGACGGTATGATAACCCGGAGTACAAGGTGCCTGAATGCATGATCATCTGGGGATATAATATTTCCGCCACCTGTCCTGACAATTTGTTTGGCCACTGGATAATTGATCTGATGAAAAAAGGGACAAAAATCATCACCATTGATCCAAGACTTTCTTTTTTTGCCTCCCGTTCAAAATACTGGCTTCAGATCAGACCTGGAACAGATGCTGCCCTTGCCCTTGGTTTTTTACATGTCATTATTAAAGAAAAACTTTATGATAAAAATTTCCTTGAAACCTTTACAGATGCACCAAGACTTGTCAGAAACGACACAGGGAAATTATTAAGGGAATCTGATCTTGTAAAAGGCGGATCAACGGATAATTTTGTTGCTTTTGATATACAAAAAAATACATTCATTATCTGGAACACCCTTAACCAGGAATACTCCATTGACAATGCAACGCCTTCACTGACAGGTGTTTTTAAAATAACTCTCTTAAATGGAAACACTATTTCCTGTATCACAGTCTGGGATAAATTTCAGGAAAGTTGTGTCGCGTATACGCCTGAAAAAGTCGAAAAAATAACCCTTGTGCCGGCACTGGATATTGAAAAGGCTGCCAGATTTTATGCAAAAGCCAAACCTGCTTCCATTCACTGGGGGGTTCCCATTGACATGACCCCGGAAATCACCCCCTTATGCCATGCCATTGCGGCTTTATGGGCTTTAACGGGCAACCTTGATGTCCCGGGTGGAAATGTCTTCACCCGGTCAGCATTTAATGCCGTTGCCTATGCCCTGCCCGGTGCTGAAGGTGTAATCAAATTAAAAGATCAAGCCCAGGACAAAACGCGAATCGGTAAAGATGAATATGGCCCCTTCAATAAATTTATATGGCGGTGCCAGACGGACAAGGTAATTGAGCAGATTTTCAGTGAAAAGCCTTACCCTGTTAAAGGATTGTGGATGCAGACCTGTAACCCTTTATCCGGCATTGGTCTTGATCCCAAACTCTGGCAAAAGGCCCTGGAAAAGCTGGATTTCATTGTCGGGGTTGACTTGTTCATGACCCCTTCTTTGCGGTATGCTGATATTATCCTGCCGGCTGCAACCTTTCTTGAAAAAGATGGGGTAAGGTCCTGGTGGGTACCTTTGCAGACCATTAACAAGGCCGTAACCGTGGAGGGGTGCAGGCCTGATGTGGAGATTAACTTTGAGCTGTCTCAACGCTTTGATCCTGATTTTAAATGGGAAACCATTCATGATCTTTTTGATGAAATACTCGAACCTTCTGGAATGAGCTTTGATGAACTTGCCAAAAAAGGATGGGCCCTGCCCCCGGAAAACCATGCCTCACGACCATATTTCCGCCATGAAAAAGGATTGTTAAGATCAGACGGCAAGCCTGGTTTTGTAACACCCTCAGGAAAATTTGAACTCTTTTCCACCCTAAGGGAGGAATGGAACCTAGAACCTGTTCCTTATTTTAAAGAACCACCCTTTACTCCCGTCTCAAGACCAGACCTGTTCAAAGATTACCCGCTGATTCTTAGTACTGGCAGGCGATCGCCGGCCTTTTTTCACGCAGAGCACCGCAATATCCCATGGCTGAGAACCCTTGATCCCGACCCTGTAGTGGAGATCCATCCTGATACAGCAAAAAAAAATAATATTTCAAACGGCGAATGGGTTGTTGTCGAGAACTGGATGGGAAACGCCAGATTCAAAGCCAAAGTGACAAAAATTGTTCCGCCCTGGATGGTTATGGCTACCCATGGGTGGTGGTTCCCTGAAAAAAAAGATGATCCCTTGTTTCACACCTTTGAATCCAATATTAATATGCTGATTCCCATGAATGAACAGGGAAAGGATGGGCTGGGAACTCCTGTCAAGCATCTTTTGTGCAGGATAAGAAAAGAAACCAAGGGGGTTGAACATGGCGAAATCTAATAAAAAAGGCCTTTTGATTGATTATGAATATTGTACAGGATGCTTTTCATGCACGGTTGCCTGCTGCCAGGAATATGGCTGGGAAGCCCCTTTAACCGGTATACGAGTAATGGAAATAGTACAGGATTTGCCAAAGGACAAAGCATATCTCACCTTTTTGCCCTTCCCCACTGAGCTTTGTGTGTTGTGCGCCAAACGTACCCAAAAGGGTCTAGCTCCTGCCTGTGTCAAACATTGCATGGCAAATTGCCTGACATATGGAGATTTAAGGGATCTGGCCCTGGAACTTGAAAAAAAACCAAGAATGGTTCTCTGGTCACCCAGATAAATTTAAATCCGGCAGGAGACCGGAAAGGAGAATATTATGAAAGATGATGGGATAAAAATAATCAAAACCACCACCTGGTCACCCGGCCCGGGATGTCATGGCGGCTGTGGCATACTGGTTCATGTAAAGGACAATAAAGTAATAAAGGTGGAAGGAGATCCTGATCATCCCTGGAACCAGGGAAGATTATGTTCCAGGTGTCTTTCAATGACACAATACATGTACCATAAGGATCGGTTGAAAAAGCCGTTAAAAAGAGTCGGAGAGCGCGGGCAAGGCAAATTTGAAGAAATCTCATGGGATGAAGCCTTTGACCTGATTGAACAAAAAATGAAAAAAATAAGAGATGACCATGGGCCGGAATCTGTTATCTTCCACCAGGGAACGGGTCGGGATATCGGCGGCTGGATATCCATGCTGGCCTATGCCTATGGAAGCCCCAACTGGATGTTCGGTCTTTCCGGCATCTCCTGTTATACGCCCCGTCTTATGATGATGTCCATTACCCAGGGGGATTTTGCCGTGGTGGATGCATCCCAGTGGCATGAAAAAAGATATGATGATCCTGAATATGAAATTCCTGAAACCGTCACAATCTGGGGTCAGAATCTTCCGGCAACCTGCCCTGACGGCTTTTTTGGTCACTGGTATATTGATCTGATGAAAAGGGGCACCGAGGTTCTGGTCATTGACCCCAGGTGCACCTGGATCGCCTCCAGGGCAAAACTCTGGCTCCAGTTAAGACCTGGAACTGATGCAGCCCTTGCCCTTGGCTTTATCCATGTCATGATCAAAGAAGATTTGATCAATATGGAATTCATTGAAAAATGGACCAATTCTCCATTTCTTGTGAGAGTTGACCAGGAAAAACAGGCCTTGTTAAAAGAGAGTGATCTTGTAGCAAATGGCCTGGCTACCAATTTCATTGCCCATGACCCTGTTTCAGACAGTTTTGTGGCATGGGATTCTGACGAGCAGATTTATAAAAAGAGGGATATACAGCCATCAATGGAGGGAGTTTTTGACATTACCCTTGTTGATGGCTCAAAGGCAAGGGCAAAAACGGTATGGACCCTTTATAAAGAAAACGCTGAGCAGTATACACCTGAGAAAGTGTCTAAAATCACCTGGGTTGCGCCGGATAAAATCAAAAAAGCCGCCCGCATCTATGCCAAAAGCCATCCCTCTGCCCTTCACTGGGGACTTCCCATTGATACCATCCCGTCAACGGTTCCAACATCCCAGGCCATAAACCATCTCTGGTGCCTCACTGGCAATCTTGACAACCCAGGTGGCAATGCCATTGCCCGGTATGCCTATGATGTGGTGACCTATCCCTATCACACGGGCGGGGCCATATTAAGTCTGCCCCCGGATGTTATGGAAAAGCGGATTGGCATGCATGATTATGGTGCAATCAAGGATTTCAGGGCATGGGCCCAGCCTGATAAAGTCCTGGAGCAGATTTTTTCAGATAAACCATATCCCATCAAAGGTATGTGGATACAGACGGCCAATCCCATTGCCTGCACGGGCATGGACCCCAAAAAATGGCGGGATGCCATTAAAAAACTTGATTTTACCGTTTGTGTGGATCTTTTCATGACACCTACAGCAATGCTCTGCGATGTGATTCTGCCAGCAGCAACCTTTCTTGAAAAAGATTCGCTAAAAGCCTGGTGGGTGCCCTTGCAGGCCATTAAAAAAGTTGTTGAAGTGGAAGAGTGCAAATCTGATATTGAAATCAACCTTGAACTTTCCAAACGGTTCATGAAGGATTTTCCCTATGACACTGTTCCCGAACTCTTTGATAGTCTTTTAAAACCTGCGGGCATGACTTATCAAGACCTTTGCGACAAGACCTGGATGATCCCGCCCAAGGGCCACCCCAGCAAACCTTATTTCAGGTATGAAAAAGGATTGCTCAGACAGGATAAAAAACCTGGATTCAGGACACCATCGGGAAAAATCGAGCTTTATTCCTCCTGGCTTGAAAAATGGGAGCTTGAACCTTTGCCCTATCATGAAGAACCTCCCTACAGCCCTGTCAGCACTCCAGATCTGTTTAAGGAGTATCCGCTCATCCTCAGCACAGGAAGAAGAATGGGACCCTTTTTTCACTCAGAACACCGGCAAATCCCATGGCTTCGTGAACAGCAAAGAGATCCTGTCCTGGAAATCCACCCGGATACGGCCCTAAAATATGGCATAGCCCATGGAGAAAAAGTCTGTGTGGAAAACTGGCTGGGGAAAATCACGGTAAAAGCCCTTGTCACCCCGGTTATTCATCCAGATATTGTCATGGCCGAACATGGATGGTGGTTTCCGGAGAAAGAAGGCAAAGAACCTGAACTTTTCGGTGTATGGGATGTCAATGTCAACCAGCTCATCCCCATGGGCCATGAAGGAAAGGCCGGATTGGGAGCTCCCATAAAAACCATGCTGTGCAAAATATACAAGGCGAAAGGATAAAAAAATGTCAGAATATGCAATGCTGATCGACTATGAATATTGTACCGGCTGTAAGACCTGTGAAATTGCTTGCAAACAGGAATACGACAGACCTGCCGGAAAAGTGGGGGGCGTTGAGGTAATAGAATTCATCCACACCCTTCCCAATGACAAATTGTTTATTACCAATATCCCCACCTTTACAAGAGCCTGTGTCTTTTGTGCCGGTCGTGTAAAACAGGGATTGGAACCTGCCTGCGTCAAACACTGCATGGCAAATTGCCTGACCTTCGGCAAAATTGAAGACTTACAGAAAATAATCCCGAAAAAAAGGAAAGCCATTCTCTGGACCAAAGGATAATTGATATCCAGACCCGAAATGGTTGCAATAATGCAACCATTGGTTTAAAGTACAGCCTGATAAAATAATAAAGGCTGTACTTATAAAAATGACAAAGAAAAAAATGATAAAGAAAAAAATGCTGGGCCCTCTTACTGAGGATACCACCAGGGTTATTCTTGAAAGCATATCAGATGGTGTTTTTACAATAGATTATAATTGGGAAATCACATCCTTTAACCGGGCAGCAGAAGAGATAACCGGCATCTCACGCAAAGATGCCATTGGCAGGCATTGCTGGGAAGTCTTTCGTTCCAATATGTGTGAAAAAGACTGTGCTCTTAAAAAAACCATGGAAGAAGGCCGCCCCTTTATCAGCTCATCCGGATATATTATTAACAGGGAAAAACAAAAGATTCCCATCACTGTATCCACTTCCCTTTTGATTGATAAAGAAGGAGACGTTATCGGTGGAATTGAAACCTTCAGGGATCACTCTCTTATTGAACAGCTAAGAAAAGAACTCTCAACAAAATTTAAAGTGGCAGATCTTATCAGCAACAGCGATGCCATGAAGAATATCTTTAATATCCTGCCCCTGGTATCAGACAGTGATTCTTCGGTTTTGATAGAGGGAGAGACGGGCACTGGAAAGGAATTACTTGCCCGGGCCATACATAATATGAGCCACAGAAAAGACAAACCATTTATCGCCATAAACTGCGGCGCACTTCCTGACACGCTTCTGGAATCTGAATTATTTGGATACAAAAAAGGAGCTTTTACCAATGCCATAAAGGACAAGCCCGGCCAATTTGCTCTTGCCGATAGTGGAACCATCTTTCTTGATGAAATCGGGGATACAAGTCCGGCTTTTCAGGTCAGCATTCTTCGGGTTCTTCAGGATCATAAGTTCACCCCCCTTGGCGCATTGAGCCAGGAGAAAACCAATATACGAATTATCGCAGCAACCAACAAGGATCTTTCCAGCCTTGTCTCTCAAAATCAATTCCGGCAGGATCTTTATTACCGGATTAATGTTATCAGGCTTTTCCTGCCGCCGCTGAGACATAGAAGGGAAGATATCCCCCTTCTTGTGGATCTGTTCATAGAAAAAATGAATATCCGCCAGGGGAAATTTATCCAGGGAACAGATAAAAAAGTACTTCAGACATTTATGTCCCATGATTTTCCAGGCAATATCCGGGAGCTTGAAAATATCATTGAACATGCCTTTGTCCTATGCTCTGAAGGCTACATAAAGCCGGCCCATTTACCCAGATCTTTATCTTTGCCCTCCAATCTCAATGACGAAAAAACCAATGACCCTGTTAAATCAGCACAAATCCAACTCATAACAGATGCCCTGGCACGCAATAATTTTAACCGCAGTGCTGCAGCTAAAGATCTGGGAATTCATAAAAGTACCCTTTTCAGAAGAATTAAAACACTGGGGATTACATTATGAGTACCCTTGTTTAAATTGCAACACCTGCAATCTAAATCGTCTTAATTTTGCAACACTTTTCATTTTATCAATTATTGGTCACAATTTTTTTTTTAGCTTAACTATTTAAAATAAAAAGATATATCAAAAAAGAAAATGGATTAGTTCCTTTAGGCACATGCCTTGCAATCCAGTACCATAAAATCAAAAGGAGAACATTATTGAAAATAGCAATAACAATCTGGGGCAACCGGGTTTCGCCTGTTTTTGATGCTGCGGCTACACTTCTTGTGGTCCAGATTGAAAATCGGATGGTAGTAAAAAAAAGCTATGAATCTTTTGATCCTGAAACACCTTTTGACCTGATAAAACTGCTGAAAAAAATGCAGGTTCCTGTTTTAATTTGCGGTGCCATTTCTACAAAACCTGCAGATTTAATTGTGAACAATGATATTAAGCTTATCTCTTTTGTTACGGGGAATGCATTAAAACTTATCGAAAACTTTGCCCGAAAACAGACCATTGAAAAATCAAATATGATGCCCGGATGCAGCAAACAATACTGCTGGCGACAAAATTCTAATAAATCTGATATTTAAGGGCTCACTCAAAAATAACTGTAATTGTTTAGCCCGTTAAAAGAAGCTATCTCAAAGCCCTGTCTGATGGATATTTGCAGGAGGTTAAGCGTTTAGCATCGAAACAAATATCCATCGGATAGGGCGGTTTCAAGCATAAGAGCTGAATAGTTACGTTCCTTTT
>Ga0075120_10002307_pt1 | contig 13953 bp, 10 predicted proteins | sample AntAceMetag02UKL_FD_69792 | JGI IMG/M metagenome (GOLD analysis project Ga0075120, IMG submission 69792) | Saline lake microbial communities from Ace Lake, Antarctica - Antarctic Ace Lake Metagenome 02UKL | ecosystem: Environmental > Aquatic > Non-marine Saline and Alkaline > Saline | place... | reverse complement strand
TATCTACAAGTATCAAAATTATTGCAGATACAATTAAAATCTCATTTATTGTCATTCCTAATATTTCCATAATTCATTCTTTTTAGTTTCGTATGTCTCTGTTGTTAATTGTTGCATAACGATTGCAATATGAAATTTTGGGCATTTGAAAACACAAATTTTTCAATTTACTACGCTGTTTATTTAATGTTAATTCGTTCATATTTACTACTTTCCGCCCAATTTTTTATATTGCGTGTTACCTTGCGTTATTCCTATTCTTCGTCTGTCCATCCGTGTGTCGGGGCAGGAATACTCTTTGGCAGGTTTTGGCTGTGTGAAAGCCTTAGCGACCTGCCAATGTGTATTACTGCGAAGCGTCGGATTTCTATCATTTTAACTTTTTATCTTTCTTTTCTGGCAGATAATTTTCCGACTTAACCACTTTTTCACCACTTCGCTGTTCTAATTCTTTTCTTGCATTACCAGCAACTTGACCTCCTTCAATTGCAGCTTGTTTATTTTCATAAAAACCTCTTGCATCTTTTCCACGAGCAATATTTGTTGTAGAAGCTTCGCCAAGCATTGAGAAAATCAATTCAAGGTCAGTCATATGGTCTCGAAGATTTTGTCTTTTTAATCCTTTAACTTCTCTGTATTGCGATGGAGTTAGTCCGAATGTTGCTTTGGATATTTCTGCTGTTAAAATTGAATATTCTATTTGTTCTTTTATTCCTCGCTTTTTCCATTCGTCTGTCAATTCATCACGAATAGCAATACTTCGCATTCGTTTTTCAACCCAATCGTCCGAATAGCCTTTTGCTTTATAAATTTCTCTTGTTCGTTTTAATGCTAACTCTGGATTTTCAATTTCTTCCAATCTTTCATAGCCTACTTTTGCTAACCACCTTTTGAATGGCTCTGCTTTTGGTGATGGGATTGATTGAATTATACGCAAAAGAGTTTCTGTATCAGCAATTTCAGTATCTCGCATTTTACCATCTTTTGCCATCATTTTGAACTGTCGACAATTTGTCGACAGTTCAATACCATTATTCAATTCTCTTTTTTTAAGCCTATACCAATAGTCTCTTGGCTTAACACTTTCTGTTAATATTTCAATAACATCAACGATTGCAAAAAACCATTTTTCCTCGTTTTTATCCCAATGCGTTCTTACTTGTTGCGTTTCAAATAATTTTATTTTCGACATAGAAATCTTGTATCTTAATAATTGCTACAAAGATACAATTATAAAATTTAGAACACTGAAATAAATATCGTTATTATAAAAATCTGATAGTTACAGAAACCTCCTCATTGTCAATAGTTGTAGCATCACCGCAATCACCAAAATCATCTTCAGTAACTGCTCTAACCCAATAATCTTTGTTAGCTTCGACATCACCAAAAACAACTTCACCTGAACTATTTGTAGTTTCTGAATTAATTTCGTTTTCTCGTAAACGACAATCATCTGACGATGTGTACAACTTTACGGGAACTGATGAAACTGGTTGAGCATTTTCACCATAATCATCTTCAACTAAAACTTTAATTCGTGTACCTGTAACCTCTTCTTTTTCGCAAGAACTAATACTTATCATTAATACTGCAACTAATAATAAAATAAAAACTTTTTTCATAATATTTTTTTTATGGATTAAAACAAAGCCTATTACTAATAATTACTCATACTGAACAAATTACCTAAATATTTCTTTTACATTATAATTCATATCTGGCTGATTTTCACCATAAGCAACACCAACATCTCGAATAGCTTGAATTCTTTGTTTCTCAATATCTGCTCCTGTATCAAATTCATGCAACATAAAATCCCATTCTCTATTTTCGTCTGCAAGTACTTTTGCTTTTATTTCGTTTATTAAACTCTGTACTTCACTATAACAACTCGTGCCTGGTAAAATAGTAGACAAATAAGGCTCTACATCTATAGCTCCTTGATAATTTTGGCTTGAAATCCAAATACTTTGAGCTTTTGCAAAATTTGTTTTACAAGTATATTCTAAATATTTATCGTATATCTCTTTTGTTTCATCAAGCATTTTTGAATAACATTCTGTACATTCAAAAGGAATAGTCGAGAGATAATAAAACGATTGGTCAAAATCATTTTTGTATGCCAATGTTTTAGCATTTTTGATTATCATTTCGCAATTACGAGCATAATAATCAATTATTTTTGCCTTACCTTCTTTCATGAGTTTTTCTATTTTTGAGTTTCTTGTGTTTACAGAAGATAAAGCTTTATGATACGCATGTCGTTCGGTATCTCCAACGCCAGTACATTTTACAGTTGTTGTTGCAAATATTGTTTTAGTTTTATAATCTGCAATGTATAAATCAACATCCATTTTAACCATTACCTTTGGTGTAGTACCGGGAACAGTTTCAAATTGATTAACAAATACTTTTGGGAAAAATATAAAACGAGGTTCTATTGCTTCGCTACCAAAACCATAATTTACAGCCATTCGGGTTAATCTTTTATGTAACGAACCTTGAACATATTGGTCAAGGTTGTTTTCATCTTGTTTTGGTATAATTATTTTTAAAGCAATATCGCCACTATTACCTTGCTCTTTTGTTTGACCAAAACTTGATATGCTCAATACAGATGAGCATACTATCAATATTATAAGATATTTTAATTTCATAATTCTAAATTTTAATTATTATTCTTTTAATCCAATATATAAAGTTACTTCGCCAAGTCCCGATTGTTTTGTCGAGATATTAAAATCAGCACAAGTAGTTTCTAAATATTTTTCAAAAACTTTTCCGAATTTCTTAGCATCAGATGCCCGCATTTTCCCTCTTTGTTCTATGAAAAAATCAATGCGAGTTTCAACATAATTTATTTCTGTTTCGTTGGCTATATCTTCGGTGAATGCTCCGTTTTTTGTATTATCTTCCATCCATTCAGTGATTAAATCATATAAAGATTTACCATTACATTCTTCATCTTCAAGATTTATATCATCCCAAGCCATAATATTGAGATTAATCTTTCTACCATTCGCAAATAAATCATCAAAATAGGTTTGCATTTGAGTTTGTAAAGGTTCAATTATAGATAAAATAGCAGACTGTAATAAAATAGATAATTCAGGAGTAGTTTTTTGCTGACCAGTTCCTGTTACAGGAGCAATTTCATCGCCAGTATATGCGTCAATTGCTGTTAAAGTTATTGTTACTGAACGTGCTGGTCCGATTGTGTTTACTTTCCATTTTACATTTATTAAAATATCTGCCTTAGCTTGTTGCATTAAATCGTTATAAGGATTTGAAGCAACTTCTTTTCCTCGATATGCCCCTGCTGTTGCTGCTCTTGCTCGTTTCTCCTCAACTTTATTAAGTTGTGTTTCAATATTTTTCAATGTATAACCTCTCTCGTTAAACATTTGTGATATTTGAGCCAATACTTCTTTTAGTTCGGGATCGTAATCCAAAGCTTTTCTATAATCTGGATTTTCTTTTGAAACACCCCTTGTTTCATCTTTAAAAGTTATCTTATATCCTTTTGCAAAACACCAGTTTCTGTCAGGAACACACATAATTGTAGGTTTCTTTTTTACTGGTGTTTGCCCAAATATTGTTGTAGTTACAACAAATATTAGAACTGTAAATAATATTATTTTTTTCATCATATTTTAAATTTAAGTTTACCAACCAAAGCCTTGTGAAACATTTACTTCAATACCATTTGATATAAGTTCTTTTCTTAAAGCCTCATAATTTACAGATACAGTAATACCAACTTTATAGGTGCTGCCATTAATTTTAATTACATCTTGCGGATTAACTGAACCGTCGTCGGCAAGTTGCACAAAGGAGCTATGTGTACCTTTTCGTGCTTGCTTTCTATGAATTTGCACATTTGTTTTGTCTAAATATTTATTGTCGCCAAATAAACGGTCAAAATATTGTCTATTCTGTTTAATTCCACCCACAGGGTCTTTTAACAATGGATTTGGAAAACTTGTATTCGGAATTCCTTTTGTTAAAACTACATGAACAGCATCCATTAATGCTTTCTCTCTTGCAACTTCTACAGAACGTTCGTATGTGAAAATTTTAAATAATACTGTTCCTTTTGCTCCTTGCACACCAAGTCTTTGATTATTGCTTGATAATGCTTGTGCCTGATACGAAGTTGTGTATGTACGACAGGACGAAAAAAGTCCTGCCGTAATTATTAATACTATAATTGCTGTATTTCTCATTATTCTATAATTTTTAAAGTTCAAATCTTAATCCAAGATATATTCTAACTGGGCTTCTTTTAACTTCCCAACCAGGTATTCCAACACCATCTGCTCCAAAGACCTTGTCTTTCTTAAAAGAAACAGGAAAATAATCAACTCTACCAAATGCTTTTATTCTATGAAAAATCTTATATCCTAATTGGACTCCTACATTAAAAGTAATCTTTGACATCCCATAACTATCATCTCCGTATTCATCTTTCATATATTTCTCTACAAGCTCATCTAATTCATCATTACTAAAACTTGCACCTTCTATCCCAATTGACAAATGTGGTTCAAACACAAAATTTCTTAAAAAATAAAAATCTTTCGAAACTCCAATATTCATTGTACTAATAGATACATTTGTTTTTACACTGTCATCAGATGTTACGAAAATATAAGGTTCGTCTTCAAATTTATAGCCACCAAAATTAAACTCTAAAAATCCTTTATAGCCTCTTTCAAGATAAGATAATCTAATATTTAAACCATGTGTTCCATATGAAAGGCTTGGAAATAAATCCAATGCAGGATATTCAATTGCAATCATTGTTCCTGCACCATCAATTTTTTTGCCTTCCGTTTGGTAAAATGTTGATGGTATCATCATGTTATTTTCGTCTAACCCTCGTTTTATTTTAATTTCCTTTTTTGTAGGATTAGATTTTATCACTTCTTCATCTGGTAAATATCTACCTTGAACAATCCAGGTTTTTGCAGTATCTTTTTTTGTTTCTTTTTTGTATTGATAAACTAAATTCTTTTCATCTATTTTTAAACCACTTTGTTGATCTTGTATTTCTTCTTCATTGTTATTGGTTACTTTTTTTGCCCTTATTACACCTTGTCTTTTCCACCTTACTTTATCTTTTTTGTATTGCTCTTGAACATATACGCCATATCTTGTATCTTTTTCCAATTCCTCTTGCGTTCCAATTTTAACTGATATTGGTTTATTGTCAACTACTGGTTGCATTACTTTAAATGCATCGTATTCAGACAATTCACCTTCTATAATCCCATTTAAACTGCCACTTGTTAATATTTGTTTATAAAGTTCTGCCATACTTCGCTTGTACTTTGGCTCAGTATCTTTTCTTTGTCTTCCATGAATTTCAAAAGTTGGACTAATTATAAGTTTTAAAGGGTAGTTGTAAGAACTTCTAAAACTTCTGTCTGAATAACATTTTGTCCAAAAAATATTTAATAAACTGTCATTAGATAAATCTATCTTAAAAACAGCGACATCTAAATCAGCAATATATCCTTCATAAGTACGTTTTACAGGCTTAAATTTAATTTGGTCTTCTCTTTTCCGTTTTGCATTGTATTTATTAACTCTGGCTCTTTCTTTACTATCAATTTCATCGTAGTGTTTTTTATATGTTTTAACACTGTGAGCACTCAAAGTCATAATATAATTAGATTTAATTACAGGATTTATGTCTTTGTAAAAATCCGTAGCCAAATCATTAATATTTTTTCCAGCAAAAGTTTTTTCAAACAATTGTCTTTCTGCATCACTTTTATTTGCAGTTGCTCGTTTATTTAATATTTTTAAAGGCATATCCCAATTTCCTTCATCCATTAAATAATCCATTACTTTATTTGGAATATTCTGTTGATTTAAGATTTCTTTTAAATCACTCGATTTTAAATTCGAACTTCCGCTTAATTTTGTTGATGTCAAGGTGTTGTAATCAAACTTCTTTGATAAATACTCGTAATTAAAAGAGAAATTTCTTCCTATTTTTTCAGTATCTTTATCTCCTTTCTTATTAATGTAAAAAATAGAGAATGCCTTTCGATCATATCCACTATACTCAAAGTGTTTGTACTTTGTTTTGTCAATCTTACTTATGATTTTCTCATAAGCTGTTTGCTGTCCGAAGGACATAAAACTTAGCAACATTGTTGCCACCACCATCATAATTGTTAATTTTTTATTCATTACTATATATTTTAGCTTGCCTCAGTTCCAAAAGCAGTTAATTTTTAGAATAAAAAAAACGTGGAACTTAGCTTATTACATCTCTGAGGTACGACCAAGCACCCACGACTGTAAATAAGAAAAGCCCACGCCATAGCGTGAGCATTAGTCTTTAATTCTTACAGTCGCTTTAAAAATTGGTCGTTTTCAGAGACAAGTAAAAAAGCTAACGCTTTTTATTTTAATATTTTATTATTTCTTTTATGTCATATTTCTACTTTAATTTATTTCGGTTACAAAATTACTATATATTTTCAATTTAATTATATTTTTTATTATTTTTTCATCTTTCAAACTAGCACAACTGTGAGCGGTGGCAAAATAGCTCTTTTAGTTTTTTCGTGTTTGCCTGTGTTGTATGTGTTTTGGCAAAAAACTAAATGTGCTATTTTAGCGGTGGCTTTTTATTCTATTTTCTTTCGTTTATGTTATGCAGTTTCGTTTTTTTTAATGCAAGGTAACGGTCTGTGTATGAAGCGTTGGGCATTTCAAGGCACTTCATTTTCAGTTTACCGTAAATTTTATTTATTGCTCTAAATTTCATTTTAACTACTTATTGCCCAATGATTTATACACTTTGTTGGGGGTATGTGCTTTCTTTTCCGCTGTCTCTCAGTGCGTTGGCAAGACATACTCTTTTGCAATTTTTGGTCAAGCGATGGCTCGTGCGAATTGCAAATGTGTATGGCTTTAGCGTTGGCTATTTTCCAATTATTGTCATATTTCCTTCATCAAATTTATAGTTTACAATCTTTCCGTTTATTATTAATTCTATTGCTTGTTCAATAACTTCCATTGGTGCAATAAACCATTCTCTTGGTGTGTGTCTTTTTCCTTTTTCGTCAAATACATCTAATTCCAAACAGGAGTTTCCAAAGAAATTATGTAGCAGTTGTTCTAATTTCTGTGGATTCATATTAAAACATTTCCAAGCTCCTTGAATGCTTACTGGAGCCATTAAATAAGTTGGTTCTTTTTCTGCACTTTTTATTCTTTCTTCAACTTCTGTTTTTGAATAACCAATTTTGAAAAGGTTTTGAATTGATGCAATCCGTTCATCTTTACTTTTTGATTTCAGAACATAGATATATCCAACTTCTTCATCTTCGTTTGTAATATTGCTGAACTTCTCAATAAAATCTTCATTTACTTTATCAATGTTTTGCGTTACAACTCTACCGTTTACGTAAAGAATTTTTGCCAAAGAACGATACAGCATATTGGATTCTGTTCCATTCTCGAAAATACATTTTGTTCTTCCGTCTTTTCTTTCTCGTTTACCGCTTACAAAACTTTGTTCTTCCTGTGAGATATTCACTTTTTCAAGAAGCATTAAAACTCCGTTATGAACGTAGAAATCTCCTTCTCGTAAATTATCTTCTTTAAATTCTATTAGTTTACGTTTTCCATTTGCTAAGTCTTTCTGAACTTCAATAAATGTTGGTTCGTATTTGTCAAAATCTTTGCAAGGTTTTCTACGAGCAACAAAATCTGCATTTGCTCTTTCGTAATCTTTTGGCGTATGTTTAAAATCAAATAGTCCTTCTGAATCACCGCCCAAAATATCCATTGAATCATCACTTAATAAATCGTCAATAGAATTTATCTCTTTTGGTTTATTGTATTCGGCTTGTGGTTCGTTTACTTGGTTAGATTCTAAAACTGGTAATAAATTATGAATGTCGTGTTCTTTTAATAAGCCAATTTTTGTTTCATCTTCTTTCAAGTTTTTAAGACGAGAGTATAACTGAAATTCTGAAATATTACTTGGATTTGCTTTCGGCTCTTTTCCATTACTATCAACAAAATCATTTATTTCTTGAAAAGAAGCCAATAAACGCTCATCTGCGGTTCGGGCATTGGAATTCTTAGGCTTAAAATTAAGTAAGCCCAAAGGGTCATTATTGAAAATATCGTCCAATATTTTATCCTTATCCATTTGCTTCTGCTTTTTTACGTTTCTCTTCTTTTAGATAAATGATACATTCAGCCATTCGTTTTTCCAAAGGGTCGTTTGATTTTAAGTTTGGCTCTTTGTTGTACATTTTCATAAATTCTTGAATTTTAGGCCAAAGTATTTTTGCTTCCTCAAAATCCATTTTAATTCTTGTGGCTTCAATGTGGTCTTGAATAATTTTCAAAACTTTTGTTGTTACCGATTTTGACAGTATTTCAAATGCTTTTTGAAAAGGATTAATTCTATCTATCAAATCAATATGAATATCGTCAATATCAACAAACGAACCTGCCATTCTGATAAAACGTTTGTCTCCAACTTCTTTGATTTCTCCGTTTTTGATAACCGAATCAACTACTACGTGTTGACGAACTTCTTCTACTTCTTTATCCGATAAATCGGGATATTTTATTTTGATGATTTTAGGAATCAAAACTTTGTTTATGACTTCTGGGTCAACATTTCCCGGCATTGCCTTTAGCATTTTATCATCTTGCAAAATGGTAGCTTTCAAATCGTTTAAATCTGATTCTAAAATATCTTTTACTCGTTTTGAACTTGGTTCTTTTAACCCTCTTATTTTTATTTCGCCCGGTTTTGCTTTGTCATCGTCATTTACTTTGGTTTTGAACTTCCAGTTTGGAGCTAAAACTTGTTCCATTAGTAAAGATGCAGTAATGGCTTTCAGCATATTGTTTACCGAAAGTTTAACCAAATCATCTGCTGCATCGGGTTGAGCAATTAAGTTTGTAAACTGTGCGTGTGTTTTATTATCGCTATCTCTTGTGGCTCTACCAATAATTTGAATAATCTCTGTTAACGAACCTCTGTAACCAACTGTTAAAGCGTGTTCGCAATAGGGCCAATCAAAACCCTCTTTTGCCATTCCCAAAGCAATGATTAAATCCATATCATCCAATGAATCCATTTCTCTGAGATAGTTCACTATTTTGTCACGTTCTCTTGGACTATCTTCTACCAAATCTGCCACTTTTAGCATTTTGCCATCAGACTTACGCTTTACGTGAATAACACCAGTATCAGCATCTTGTTTGATAACTTCTCCAATGGCATCTAAAATAAAATCAACTTCACTGTGCTTGTCTTTGGTCGATTCGCCAGAGTTTACATTTGGAATATGCAAAATGGTTTTCTTATCTGTATCCAATATTTCCATTATGGCATTGGTGTATTTCCCTTGATAGAAGTGATAACCAATTCCCAATGATTTTAGATAATCATATCCACTTAACTGCTCGTAATAATTGTAAGTTACTTTGGTGAACTTTTCTTCATCTTCGGGTAATAAAATTGGAACACTATCCCCTCTGAAAAATGAACCTGTCATTGCAACAATATGAGCAGATGATTTTCGCATAATGTCACGAAGCAATTCTCCCAAACGATTTTCTGCATCTGCCGAAACGTGGTGAAATTCATCTATTGCCAAAAGTGTATTGTCAAACTTTTTTTCGTCTAATTCTTCGCAAGCAAAACGCAATGTAGCGTGTGTACAAATTAGAAGTTGCTCATCATTATCCATAAAATTATGAAATGCCTGAACTTTACTTTTACTGCCATCACCTCCTGGTGTACAAAGGTTGTATTTATCGTTTGGTGTCCAATTGGCAAAAAAACCAAAATCTTTTAAATCGGTTTTAGCAAACGAACTACCAATAGCACGTTCAGGAACAGCAACAATTACTTTTTTAATGCCTTGATTTACCAATTTGTCTAAACCAATAAACATTAAAGCACGAGATTTTCCCGAAGCAGGCGGAGACTTTATTAATAAATATTGTGCATCTCTATATTCAAAAGCACGTTCTTGCATTTCACGCATACCGTAGGTATTGGTGCTTTTGCTTTGTCCTGTTTGTTTGTATTGTACGCTTACTATATCTGGCATATTATTTTCTCTTTTTTCTGGTTTTCTTTTCTTTGGCAAACAAAGTGCCTTGTTCCTTTTCTTCTGCTATCATTTTTTCGTAAAGTTTGAAAAGATATTCCAAACGCTCTTCATCACTTTTAAATGGAGTACTGCGGTAGCATTTTTCAATAATTATATCGTTTTGGTGGTGGGCTTCTCGTAAACCATCAGGCATTTTATCAGGGTCGTAAAGTTGTGCTAGAGTTTTATCGCTGTGTTTTTCTCGTTCTGCTAAAATACGCATTACGCTTTGGATTATTTCTTGTTTCCTATTCTCTAATATAGTAGGAAAAGGGAAAGTGTTATAGCATATTGTGTTTGAATATCCTATTCTTGTTTCAAGACCTCCAGCCACAGATTTAACCCATAAAAAATGAATGTTTGATAAAAGAAAACCTAAAATGTAAATTTCAGGGTCATAAATAACTTGGACAGAGTGTAATGATTGAACTTTACCAAATTTAATATCAACTGGCAAATAAGTCCTTTCACTACTGGACGTTGAAGGGATCATTATAGTACTTTCCGAAGGTTCATGCACATACCTAAATCTATATGAAATATTAACTAAACTTCTTGCAACTTCACCGCCATTTTTTCGGAAATCATACACCTGATTGAAACGTTCAAGTAATACAGGAATCTTCTTTGCCTCTTCTAATTGTTTTTCAGAAACCCAGATACACCACTGGATCCCACCCTTTAACATGCTATTACCCCCATAAAGTCGTCTTATAAATTTTTTTGATTCGGGATATTTTGATAGCATATTTGTTTTTTCCGTATCATCTAATGTTAAAAAACCACCGTCAATCGCCTGATTACCATACACTACATGTGGAATTTTTATAAAAGGATTTGTTCTTGGAAAAACAACTAAATTAGAACCATTTGTGAGATATGGTGAAATATTATTTACCTTTCTTTTTATACCATTTTCAAATAAATATTTTATTGTTTTAGAATCCTTTGATTTTAAACCAATAATAACAACCGTAACACCTGCTTTATCTCTCGCATTATTTGTCCATTTAAATGCATTGTGAGCGAAAGAGATTTCAATATTCATTTTAAAAATATGTGGCCAAAAAAGAGATACTTGATTACCTTGACTAAGTGAATTAGTTGAAACAAATGCGCATTGTCCTTTTGTCTCTTTCAAATATTCACCACCTTTAAAAAACCAGCATGCTATATAATCAAGCCCATTATATCCTTTTGTGCCTCTAAATATTAATTCAATATCTGATTTCTGATTTCTACTTTGTTTTCTTGCCCCTAAATAAGGGGGATTCCCCAAAATGTAAATCTCACTTTCTAGTGTTTTGGGGCAAACTACTTCCCAATCCAAACGGGTTGCATTGCCTTGCACAATTTTACCTGCTTCTTTAAGTGGTAAGGTTGGGTTTGTTCTGCCAAATTCTTTAAAAAACTCTACATTCATTTGGTGTTCGGCAAGCCAAAGGGCAAGTTTTGCAATTTCGCCTGCAAAGTCGTCAATCTCAATTCCGTAAAACTGCGAGAGTTGTATTCCAGAAAGTGGTAATCCGCCCATTGCTTTAAAAATTTTCATTTCTAAAATGCGGAGTTCTTTATAAGCTATAATTAAAAAGTTACCACTACCACAGGCAGGGTCAAATATTTTTAAATTGTGTATTCTGTTGAGTAAAGCGTTTAGTTTCTTTTGGTTTCCGTTGGCATTTTCAAATTCCTCGTAGAGTTCATTTAAGAAAAGTGGCTCAATCACTTTCATAATATTTGGTACAGAAGTATAATGTTGTCCTAAGCTTCCACGTTGGTCAACCGAAATAACTGCCTGAAACATTGAACCAAAAATATCAGGATTAATAGCAGACCAATCTTGGTCGCCACTATTCAAAATTGCACTTCGTGAGCTACGAGAAAATTTTGGTGTGGCGATTTTATCTTTAAACAAACCACCATTAACAAACGGGAAAGCTTTTAAATATTCAGGTAGGTTTTTACGCTCTTTTTCAGGTGTATTCAAAACCGTGAAAAGTGTATCTAAATAAGTATTTAAATCGCTTCCGTCAGGTTGCGTGTGAGAATCAATTGCATTTGTAAATTGGCTATCCTCAAAAATATGCGTGTCCTCTGCAAAAAAGCAGAATAGCAAACGAGATAAAAAAACATTTAGTCCGTGAATAAATTCGGGAGAATCATCAGAATTATTCTTTTTAATTTCATCAAAAAGCTTTGCCATTTTTTCGGCAGCTTTTACATCAGCAGGATTTTCGTTGGCGTGTTGTGCTTTTTCCATTCCAGCCCAAGGCAAAAAGAAATCATAATGTTTTGGCAAATCAGTTAATGCACAATCCAGTTTGTCATCTGTTTTTGTATCAATAGCCAAAAGCGTTTTGTAATCGGTTACAATTACAAATCGTTCGTTGTGTTTTATTCCTTTGGCTATTTCAGAAATAGTAAGGTGTAAATCCTCTTTATATTCCTCTCGAAAAAACAGTTTTTTCTTCCACGATATTTCACCTTCAACTTTAGATAAATTGAGGTTCCCTTTTTTCAATCGTGTAATTGATGCTTTGGGTAAACCATAAGCCAGTAGTAACTCATAAATAAAGCTTTGCTTTTCAAAAGTTACAATGAGTTTTTGCAGGTTTATTTCTATTTGTGCTATGTTCATTATTTAAATTCTCAATTAATACGTTTTTGAATTCCAACGTGCCGTTGGTAAACTACAAATATCCTGAATAAAATTGTTATAATAATCAGAATTCCGACCTGTTTCTGTTTGAATTCGTTTGTAAATCAATCGGGCATTTACTTTTCTGTAAAATGCTCTGAAAATGTCTTTTACATCTGCTGGAAAATCATCTTTGTACCCATTTTCAATTTCAAGATATTTTCTTGTCAAGAATAGGAGTAAATCAGAAATCTGAATCATTGTGTTTTTTTCAGAATCCACAGGAAAACTAAATTCAACAATCCATTTTACTCGTTTTCCAACAGCACTTTCAAATCTTCTAAATCTTGTAATTGATTCTATTTCTCTGATAAAACTATCTTTTTCGTCAAGTATTACCATTGCTCTTGCACTTCTACCCAATTTTTCTTTTGTGTATTTCTCATATGCAGTAATCAAATAATCGTATGCAATTAGATAAGGCGTTTTCAGCTCTACATAATCTCGGTCTCTTACCTGTGTTGTGTTGTATGCGTTTAATTTGGTTTTGTCAATTCCGAAATAGTAGTATTGATGTTTCCTTGCAATTACAAGGTCTAAAATGTCATTGATTAGTTGGTTTCTATTTTCTCTTGAATGACCTTGAAAATGTCCTGTTCCGTTGTTTGAGAATAAGTCTTGCGTATGAAATTCAAAATTTTCAGGTACGTTATTTTCGAAATATGCTGATATTATTTTCTGAAATTCAATATGCGTTTTATTCCAACCTTCGTCTCTGAGTATTAATCCACCTGACACAAAAATTGGTTGTTGTGCTTGAGTTAAATCTCGTCCGTTACATCCTGTTTCATCTATGTAGTAAAAATGCATATTTTATCTTCCGTATTTCTGTGCGTTGGCAAAAAATAGCTCTTTTGGTTTTTTAGGGTTGGCATTTTGCGTGTCGGCAAAAAACCAAATGTGCTATTTGTGCGGTGGCATTTCATATTAATATTTTCCTGTCGTTTCGTTCATTTCTCGGTCTTTCTTTGCATTACCCCCAACGGTGGCAATATGAAAATGTTGGGCATTTTAAAACACCAATCTTTCAATTTACCACATCGTTTATTTATTGCTAATTCGTTCATATTTAGCACTATCTGCCCAATTTTTTATATTGCG